>Ga0247608_10006940_pt1 | contig 11777 bp, 10 predicted proteins | sample 176DNAGHGlowgp2_FD_193490 | JGI IMG/M metagenome (GOLD analysis project Ga0247608, IMG submission 193490) | Sheep rumen microbial communities from Palmerston North, Manawatu-Wanganui, New Zealand - 1766 DNA GHGlow gp2 | ecosystem: Host-associated > Mammals > Digestive system > Stomach > Rumen ... | reverse complement strand
GACGATAATGGAATCCTTATTGAGCTTGCCCTCTTTCTCGGCACGCTCGATCATGTTGAGCGCCGTACGGGTCTTGATGGAGCCTCCGACGTCCAAACCTTCGTTTTTAACAAAAATGTCTGCCGCGCCTTCGGGCACAATGTGATTCAGCTTGATAAGAGGCGTGTTTCCGATGGCCTCAAGGATGTTATTGTAGATCATTAATATTCTCCGCGTTATAACTAATACTTATACCGCGACATATTATACAAGGTTTTTCAAACAGTTGCAGATTTATATATCTTTATCTCGAAAATTGTTCCCTTCCCCTCTTCGCTCTCGCAGGAGATCACACCGTTCTGGGAGTTGATTATCTGCTTTGCAAGCGATAAGCCGATACCGTTGCTGTTCGGGTCGGACTTCTCGCCGTGATAAAAGCGGTTGAAGATATTGGGCAGGTCTTTTTTGGAGATGCCGCAGCCGTTGTCTTCGATGCGGATGTTGACTGAGAGGTTGTTGTCTTCGGATGTGACCTTTATAAAGCCGCCCGCCTCAGTGTGCTGCAATGAATTCTTTATGATGTTGGAGAGCGCCTCCAGAGTCCAGCGCCTGTCACATGTGATCTCAATATCCGGCGAAATATCGACGTCTATCGATACGTCCCTGATGTCCGCTTCGATCGCAATGGATGATACGATCTCGTCGACCATGCCGCGGAGCTTAACTGCTTCCTTCTTCATTACGAGAACGCCCGCATCGATCTCAGCGATAGTAAGGAGCGTTCTTACAAGCCAGGTAATGTGATCTGTCTGCTCTTCTATGTTCGCAATGCAGCGGCGGCGCTGGGCCTCATCCATATTGCCGCTTTTTAATGCATCGGTCATGAGGTTGATCGCGGTAAGCGGAGTCTTTATCTGATGCGAGATATTGGAGAGCATGTCAGCCTTGTAGGTGTTCTTCTTTACCTCGCCGGTATACTGCTCCTGAAGCGTTGAAGCGAGCTTGTAGATCTCTGAGCGAAGGATTAGCATGCGGCCTTCAGCTTCAAGCCCGAGCTCCGGAAAAGTATCCCTGTCCTGCACCTTGGTAAGAAAATCAATGAGTTCATCGAGGTCTTTCCTGCGCTTTATCTTGTCCGCAATGATGTAGATTACCAGAGCGGCCACAATAACAGCTAAAACGATGGAAACGATCAGATACGGATTCATAGATTAAGCCTGTATCCCTGTCCCCTGATGGTCTCAATATACTTGCCGTCCTCATCGCCAAGCTTGCTTCTTAAGCGCTTGATATAGACAGTAAGAGTATTGTCGTTAACAAAGCTTCCGACATCATCCCAGAGGATATTTAATATCCGGTCACGGTCAAGGATCTCTCCCGCGTGGTTGATGAAAACAAGCAAAAGTTTGTATTCCATAGCCGTAAGAATGATCTCTTCGCCTACGCGGGTCATTTTCGCGTTCGTGATGTCGACCAGGTTATCGCCGATAGCACATGTTGCAGCAGAGGTCTTTGTGCGCTTCATAAGGCGTTTCATACGCGCGATCAGTTCCTTGATATGGAAAGGCTTCGAAATGTAATCGTCCGCGCCCTTGTCAAACGCAAGGACCGTATGGATCTCATCATCCATTGCAGTCAGGAAGATGATCGGCATCTCGGATGTCTCGCGGATCTTCATGCAGATATCCATGCCGTTGCCGTCAGGAAGCGTCATGTCGAGAAGACAGAAATCGATCTTCTTCCCCGGCTCTTCATTTTCGAGAGCTCTATATGCCTCGGCAACAGAAGAAGCGAGGGTAACTTCCATACCCTCGCCTGTTAAAGCAAGCTTCAAGCCTTCTGCGATTATGCTGTCGTCTTCAACTACTAATATCATCGTCAGACACTTTCACGTTTGATCTCGTCTATTATATCAATCTTATTCTCGCGTCTTAAGCAAATATACGTCATAAGAAGAACTGCAGCAGAGATGAACACGATGAGTCCTATGGACCGGAGCCACGGGAAAGATACCGTGAAGTAGCCGAATCTGCTTACTAACGTCGTTGCAAGCCACCGGCAAATGAGTGCTATCAATGGTGCGGCAATAAGGATCGATCTTATCAGCATGCCGAGACTCTCGCGAAGTCCCGTGCTGACCAGCTGCCTGAATGTGGATCCGACAGACTTCAATACAGCAATATCTTTTCTTCTGGATACCACTAGAGCTGAGATCGAGCTGTATACATTGAGCAGACAGATGGCCGATGCGACCGCAGTGAAGATGACGAGTACGATCCTGATAAGGTATCCGATTATCTGCTTATACCCTGCTGCAGAAACATCGGTAGGCATAAAGTGAACGTATTCTCCCCGGCTGTTAAGATCTTCAGTTATACCCGAAAGCCATTCCACAGTATCGCTGCTGTCACAATCGAAAAATACTTCTGTATCCATCTTGTTGACGGTGACCTTATCAAGATAGTCAGCAACGCTCATCGGAACGATCATGCAAAGGGCCGAACTGTTGCTGCCATTGATGTAACCTTCGATCTGATTGAATTTGGCTTTGCTGATTACTTTTAATCCTAAAGGTTCATCTAATTCGATTTCAGGGAAAGCCATCTCATCAATATCAAGTCCCTTTTCGATCGCTTCTTTTCTGGTATAACCATCAGATTTTATATGTATGGTCTCTCCTTCTGCCGGTTTGAAAGGATTGTCGATCTGAAGATACTGGTAATCTCTTGCCTTACGCCCATGAATTCCATATTGATCAGTGGAGATCGATGCGTCGTTGATCAGGATACAGGGCATATCGGCTGTTCCGTAATCTGCCGCATTGAGTTCTTTGGCAAGCTTGCCGAAAGTCTCATTGTCAAAAGCAAATATCCTTATGTTCTCGTATGGCCATTGACTGATCGTCTCTTCGTATTTTTCTCTGCTGTACTGTCCTGCAGGATAATACAGACTTGTTATCTTGTAGAAGGCATCACGGTATTCATCACTTAATTCTTCATTAGGGATACTAAATATAACATTGCTTACTTTGCAGACTTCATAATTCTTCACACCATCCATCGTCTTAACTTTTTCGATGAGTTCTGAAGGATCATACCTGCCGGGACCGTCATAGATATGCACCAGAGCATAATCTCTGTCATTGTAATATGCAAAACCGACTCCGCTGTCGTTCAGTTTGTAACCCACCATTTGCACAAGCAGTGATGCCGCAAAATATACAACAGTGGTAACGAGAATAAAGATCGTAACAGCTCTGATGATTCCCAGAGACTTGCTCTTGTCGTTCTTAAGGAACCTCGACGCAAGCATACCTTCTGCAGACTTCATGATGAGCTTATCAGGATCAGTATTCCTGCTGTGCATTTTCGAACTCTTCTTATTGCCTCTGATACTTTCGACAGGTCCGATCTTGCTGATCTTATGTGCGGGGATCAGCGCGGAAACAAAGACCGTTGCAATACTCAGACAGGCGATCGCTGCGATAACTGCCGGTGATACTGTCAGTGCAGGTTCGATATCGAGTCTTCCGGTCATCTCAAAGAAAAACAATTTCTGTGCAATGGGAGCTGCCACCTTGGAAGCGAGCTTGGTAAGGCCCAGTCCCAAAAGGATGCCTGAAGGGATCGCGGGGACAAGCAATACCATTGCTTCAAAATATACCGAGCTTCTCTTCTGTCTTCCTGTTGCACCAACAGATGAAAGCATGCCCAGATACTTCACCCTCTCATCATATGAAAGCGCGAAAACATTGTAGATGAGCATTATGGATATCAGGACGATAAGGATAACAAAGAATGCCTGTGCAGCTGTAACGATAAAGTTCAGAGAATTGTCATCGGAACTTCCGGAGAAGATAAGAACGCCGCTGTTAGAATCGTAATTCTTATCGCCTGCGATATCCATCAACTGCTTATGTAAAGCACTATTTACCTTTTTTGTATCCGTCATCAAAAGAACATTGAAAGTCTCGCCGTAGACCGTTGACTCATCAACCGGAGCAACCGCTGCATACCATGCGCAGCCGGGCTTCTCAAATACAGGCTGCTCAATGAATCCTACTACAGTATAACTCTGCTTAAATCCGGTATTCTCGTGGATCTCATCATGCGTCTCATAGAACTCATCACCGAATTCCGTGCCCGGTACAAAATAGAACATGTTATATGGAACTTCCACCTTCTCCCCGGCAGGGATCTCAAAACGCGGAGACGCAATGACGGTGGAACCTGACGTATTGTTGTTCGTCATAAATCTTTTGAAAGTCTCAGCTTCAATAGTGTCGCCGATCTTTATCGAAGATCCCTCATCAAGTGCCGATCTGCTAATAACGATCTCATTCACATTCTGGGGAAGTCTTCCTTCAACTGCCTTTATGTTCATCCACTTCATTGCTTCAGCAGAATATCTTCTGATGTTGAGAAACGGCTTTTCTGCTTTTCCGGTCTTATCAAACCATGAATATTTCAGGTCTTCAGTAACACCGACCTGTTCGACTGCGTCCAGCCCCTTGATCATGGAAAGCTTTTCTTTATCGATATCATAAACTGCAAAGTGATATGCGCCGTTCTGCGCGGAACTCAGATCTATGAAATACTGACATGCCGTATCCTTGCCTACAAGAACGGTCGTAAGCAGCATTACCATCAGCGTGATCCCGACTACAGACAGGACCGTGCGCTTCATATTCATCTTCATGTGCTTTAAAGTCACCTGATGAACTATCTTTGTGTTTCTCATTTTAATTCCCCTAAGTTTTTCCTATTATCCTTTTATTCGCGGCCCATAAGATCCGTAACCCTGATACGGTCATCTTTTGTGATATTTCCGTCTTCCATGTAGATGATCCTGTCTGCCTGAAGAGCGATGTTCTCGTCGTGCGTGATGAGGATCAATGTCTGTCCGAATTTCCTGTTTGACTCTTTTAAGAGTTCCACGATCTCTGCACTGTTCTTTCTGTCGAGGTTGCCCGTAGGCTCATCTGCAAGAAGAAGCTCCGGTTTCGAGAAGAGCGCTCTTCCGATAGATGCCCTCTGCTGCTGTCCGCCCGAAAGCTCATTCGGGAGATGGGATCTTCTGTCAGTAAGTCCCAGGTACTCAACGATCTGGTCAAGCCTTTCTTTGTCGGGCTTTCTTCCGTCTAACATGTGCGGCAGCACGATGTTCTCATCGACGTTAAGCTCAGGAAGGAGATTATAGAACTGATATACGAGACCGATGTGTCTTCTCCTGAAGATCGCAAGCTTGTCTTCGTTCTGTGAGTGGATATCGGTTCCGTTGATGAAGACTTTTCCCGATGTCGGCTTATCAACTCCGCCGATGATGTGAAGGAGCGTGGATTTTCCCGAACCTGAAGTTCCTACGATCGATACGAATTCACCCTTCTCTACTGAGAAAGATACGTCCTGCAAAGCAACGGTCTTACCATTCCCCGTGCCGTAAACCTTGCTGATATTTTCACATCTTAATAATTCCATGTGTGTCCTCCATACTCGTGATAAGCAAATACTAACAAAAGGAGAACCATAAAAAATGAATTCCAAAGTGACAAATTAGTCACTTTGGAATCACAGAAGACTTAAGTTGTTGCCTGCAAAATGCCTTTAAGGATTCTTCAGGATATCCGAACGCTTCTCGAATCTCGCTCTAAAGGCAATTCCCAGATATTTAAAAGTTGCTGCCAGAGAGTTCTGTGACTCGCCTTCCTGTCTTGCAACCCAGCCTGTAGGGATCTCATGGATCTTAACACCAAGGCGTATCGGCTTAAGCGCTGTCTCTAGGAAGAACGGGTGCTTATATTCCTCCCACTTGATAGAGTTCAGAAGTTCAGAAGTGGCAATCCTGTATCCGAATGTAATGTCTGTCAGCTTAACTCCGTAGAACGCCGAGAAGATCTTCTGGAAGAAAAAGTTCAATACATACTTGACCTTGTTATAGCCTTCAAAACTTCCCTTATTGATCCATCTGGAAGCAGTCGTCATGTCATCCGGATACTTCTTGGCAGAAGCAATGAAGTCCTTAACGTTATGAGGATCAGTCTCAAGATCAGTAGACATCATGAGAATATGTGAGCCCTTGGCAGCCTCGATCCCGTCCTGTACAGCCCCGCCTGCAAAAGGCTTTGTCTGATAGAGGATGGCCATCGGTATTCCGGCTTCTTCAGCCATTGCCTTGCCTTTCTCGATTGCTTCCAAACTCTCCTTACGGGTCCTCTCACAAACGATTGCGATGAATTCATTTATGTCCTTATGATCACACTCTTCGAGTATGATCTCTACAGTCTTAATAAACGAAAATGTCTCGTTTAATGTCGGCAACAGGATCGTTACAGACTCAAATCTACCCATTATGCTTCTCCGATCACTTCTGCTTCTTTCATGGCATCCAGAATGCAGATATCCATATTCTTATAGCTCCAGGTGCCCCATCTTCCGAGTAAGTCAAAACCATTTACTCCGGAGAAATATCCGCTGACAGTTTCTGTCGTTTTTCTGTAATCCCTATCGTGGATCACATATGCATATTCAGTGAACTCACTGTCAATTATATTATTAAAACCGACTTCTTCGGGAACAACTTTTCCGTCCTTAAGAAGGTTTCCGTCGACGTCAAACCTGTCGCCTATTATCTCGATTGCACCGCAGCCCCTGTCTTTATCAGCTGATACGTTCGGCGAGAACGAACTCTGGTAAACGATCCTGTGTGACCGGTATTCATGTGAAGGGATGTACAGCCATGATATGTCTGTCTTCTCGCAATCGAAAAGGACCGTCGTAAGGCTGTTGAACTTAAGGCCTGCTATGGCATCAACGATATTTTCCGGAAGTTTCATTATTTTGGGCAAAACAGGTAAAGGTATCGTCGATATTATCCTGTCGTATATGTCTTTGCCGTCTATGATCCAGCCGCCGTAGATCTTCTCGATACTGCTGATCGCATAAGACGTTTTAACATCGATACCTTCAGCTATGACATTTACCAGGGACTGGATGCCGCCGTCTGTCGGATAGTAGAAAGTCGAATGGGGCATCTTGCGTTCTGAAGGGTCCTTTAAGAGAAGTGATCTCTTCATCTCGTCCTTAGTCGGAAGCGGCATTTTGCCATGCATCCAATTGGTCTCCATGTCACGCAGAGGGAAATTCCAGATCTTCTCGTTATAAGGGATCATGTAAGCTTCTGCTATGCCCTTTCCGAAATTCCAGATCAGCCAGTCATGGAAGTTGTCAGGTTCCGGCCCGCTCTGCGCCTCAACAAAATCTCTGCAAAAGCTCTTTGCCAGATCAGGATCAAGCTCACATAAGGATAATTCAAAAGGATAAGAAATATACTTCCCTCCGAAGTCAATCTTCGAATTACGGACCGTATACTTCCAATTCTGCTTGGGAAGCAGCGAGAACACCCACTCGACGACTTCAGGGTGCTTCGAATTGAAGATATGCCCGCCGTGAATGTCATATGTATATCCGTTAGTAAGCCTGGTGCGCGCAAGTCCGCCAACAGTCTCATTCTTCTCGAAAACGGTAACTGTATGCCCTTTTTGCCGGAGCATGCGTGCCACCGATAATCCGGATATTCCGGCGCCTAATACTGCTATTCTCAATCTTCCAACCCTCGAAATAGTATAAAAACATTTATATGATAAAATAACACATATGAATAATAAAGAGCGAAAATCTTACTTATCTGCACTGGGCGCCAAATCTTCGAAGATCTTCAATAACAAGTTTTATTTCTTGCTGCTTGTATTTTCGATTACAATTCAGCTGTTCAGATATTTTGACTACGCGATTTATCCCAACGTATTACAGTGGAATACTCAAGAGCTGACAATGAGCTACAGGTATGGCTTCATAAGAAGGGGTCTGCTCGGAACATTTACTTACTTTCTATATGATTGTTTCAACATAAAGTTCATTGATGCCGTCAGTATCGTTCAAAGTCTTGGAATGATACTCTTTACCGTCTCATTCTTATTATTCTTCCGGCAATTGTTGAAGAATGAGAAAGATACCACTTTCCGTTTTGCAGCTTTGATCCTGATCTCGCTTAATGTTTGGGGGTTCTATTTTAATTATTTCGGCCTTCTCGATACATATATAATCTTTTTCACATTTTTAATGGTCTATCTTATAGTGTCCGGCAAAGCACTGTTCCTTATTCCTGTTTTAGCAGGTGTTTGTCTGCTTATCCATGAAGGTTATCCGATGATGTTCTTCGGGATCATAATGGCACTTCTGCTCTATAGATTCTGTTATTCCGAAGACAAAAAAGAAAGGATCCGGTACGGGATCATAATCCTTACAACCGGCCTTGTAGTGGGCAGCTTATTCATTTATTCATATATTCTCCACCCCAGGATCGATAACCCTGACATCAACGGTATCCTGAACACCTGTAAAGATCTGTTAAGAGTGGATTACGAGAACGAAATAGAAACAAGCAACATCCGTTACATATGGCTGGACGACAAGATAGATACAAGCACCTGGCACGGTCAGACAAACATGTGGATCGACGGCAAGCCTACCGGCTGGTTCTATAAACTGATGACAGCAATTTTCTTAAACGCGCTGCTTTTATCCCCGCTGTTCTTCATGACGGTTAAGTTCTGGGTAAAAACCATAAAAAAAGAGCCTGAGAAACTGAGGAAGATATTATTAACACTCTGCAGCCTGATGGTATTTCTGTCTTTCCCGCTCATTGTTATTCATCTTGATCAGGCAAGATGGTTCTATGCTGACGTCATTTTTGAGATCGTCGTTATCGGAGCCATAAGCATTCTTAATTACAACAATGAACGTAAGACACTTTCAGAGATCACAAAGCTTACACTTCCCAGAGTGCTGCTTGTGATGTTCTATTACGTTTTCTATTGGAACACGCATCTTTTCACGATTTCTTCGCTTTTTGATAGTCTCACGTCCTGGATCCAATAATAAACTGCTTCCCTGTTGTAAAAATCGACGGTCAGCAGGCCACCATTTATAAGATCCGGATCATCTGACTTAGTTCAGAGGAATGTTTCGCGCATTTCTCAGCAGATCCAGCAGACCCTTTTCCTTGATTATCGCGAGCCCCTGGCCTTCATCGCCAAGCACCAGAAGTCTGTCTCCGGGATTGATCTCAAAGATCTTTCTTGCCTTTGCAGGAAGGACGATCTGACCCTTGTCGCCTACTTTGACGATGCCAAAGATGTGCTTGCCCTTGGGCGGAACCGAAAGGCCAAGATTATCCTTTGGCTCATAATTCAGCAGGTCGTCGATCGATACGCCGAAAGCTTTTGAGATAAGCTTGCATTTCTCGATGTCAGGCAGTGATTCTCCGGTCTCGTATTTCGAGAGGGTCTGCCTTGAGACGCCGATAATATCGGCCAGCTCTTCCTGAGACATATCGTGGATCTTGCGAAGTTCGACGAGGTTATCCTTGAACATTTTTCTTCTCCTTTTTCTTCTTCGAAATGCCCATAACTGCCCACCTGAAGAACGGGATCTTCGGTATGATGAAGTTCAGTAAATATGACAGAGCAAAGCCCATGACTGCACTTAAGAGATAGCATGCCCACGCCGGCAGATAGCCCGGCTTGGCGATAAAGAGTGCTGCAGCTGATATTCCGAGATAGTGGAACAGGTAAAGGCCCCAGCTTCTCTTATTCATCCAGTTGGTGAAGTTATTCTCCCAATCGAAGTATCTCGCAAAACCGCCTATCATTGCAATACTTCCGAAGTATGCGTAAAGCAGGAATAACGGTGATCTGTATACCGGATTATCTGCGTAGTTCTGAATCCCTCTGAAGAAATAAACATAAGTAAATGCTACAGCAAGACAGCCTCCTGTTACTGCAAGGATCAGGAAATACATCTTAAGTTTCTCAATGACTTCATCGTGTGAGAAGACAAAATAACCGAGCAGAAATGCCAGAAAATAGAGTCCGAACCTGTAAACGACGATTATCGGCGTATTAAGGATCTGACCTGCAAGATATACCGGAATGCAAAGAAGAAGGATTACGCAGAAAGGCGTCTTTCTGCAAAGATTCCATAAACGGTCCTTATCGATCTTCTTAATGAGAACGACAGCAAGCGAAAAAAGCCAGAGCATCTGGATATACCAGAGAACGCCTATGCCGGAAAGGCAATAGATCAGGTACTTTACGGGTGCCGGGACTTCAAGTGCGCCTGCATTGCTGAGTGATGCACTTATATATCCCTGAATGCAGTAGAAAACCAAAAGGCCTATCGTGCATGGCACCAGAAGCTTTGTCGTTCTGCTCTTAATGAACTCTTTGCCCGTGTGCTTAGCGAGAGAATACCTGGCGCTGATTCCTGATACGATGAAAAGCAGCGTCATGAGCCACGGATAAACAAGATACTGATATGCGTCGTAGTACTGAATATCGAGGTTTGTAATATTACCTAACGTACCTGCGATCCCCTCGCCGTTATACATATACAAGACATGGTAAATGACGACCAGAACGACCGTTACCCATCTAAGACTATCCAAGTATGACTTTCTCATAAATCTACCACCTTTGCCCATATTTTTAACATCATTTTATGGAGTCCGCAATAAGAACACCACCAACCTCAATTGACAGTTGATGGCGCTTTTTGTTAAAAACAGTGGCAAAAGTGTTATCAGTTAAACCACAGTGCCGAATTAGTCACTTAAACTCCCGGTATATGCAAACTGCTGATACACCGTGCATGAGTATTAGAGTATAATTTTTCGCGGATCAATAAGGAAAGGAAAAACAAATATGGCAAACATTAAGACAATACCAAATGAAGCCACGGTAAAGACGTTTAACAGGATCAAGACCATTATCCTGGCATCCGTCATCGCTTTGTTCGTTATCATCTGCCTGTTCAGGTGCTTTTATTCAGTTGACGAACAGCATAATGCAATAGTCACCCAGTTCGGGTCCATCGTTAAGGTGGATACAGCAGGTTTCTATTTCAAGGCTCCCTGGCAGTCAGTAAGAAAGGTTGACATGACTACCCACGGCACGGGAATCGGCTACACGGTCTCTGCAGACGGTCAGAACATCACGGATACCGATAACGGCATCATGATCACATCTGACTTCAACCTCTTAAACATTGACTTCTATCTTGAATACAGGGTCTCAGATCCTATTGCTTATGTTTATGCATCACGCAGTCCGGAAATGACTCTCTCAAACATCACTATGGCCAACATCAGAACTGTCGTATCCAACTATACGGTCGATGAGGCAATGACTACGGCCAAGGGCCAGATCCAGGCAGATGTCAAGGCTGCTATCTTAAATGAGCTCGAAAAGACCGACATCGGACTTACTGTAGTCAACATCACCATCCAGGATTCAGAACCTCCTACGCCTGAGATCATCGCGGCATTCAAGTCCGTCGAGAATGCAAAGCAGGGCGCCGATACCGCCATGAACAAGGCTCTCGAGTACAAGAACAACCAGCTTCCTAATTCACAGGCAGAGGCAGACTCCATCATTCAGGCCGCTGAGGCTGACAAGGCTGCAAGGATCGCTGAAGCTAACGGTCAGGTTGAAAGATTCAACAAGATCTACGAAGAATACAAGCAGTTCCCCTTCGTCACAAAGAGAAGATTATTCTACGAGAGGATCGAATCCGTACTCCCTAACTGCAAGGTCATCATCACGGACGGCAGCACTTCAACTGTTTACCCTCTCGACTCTTTTACCAAAGCAGATCCTGCTGCTTCAGCACCTGCTAACACTGATAACAACGGAGGTAATTGATCATGAAAAAGAAAATATCCCTATCAGTTCTGATACTTAT
>Ga0247608_10006939_pt1 | contig 11779 bp, 14 predicted proteins | sample 176DNAGHGlowgp2_FD_193490 | JGI IMG/M metagenome (GOLD analysis project Ga0247608, IMG submission 193490) | Sheep rumen microbial communities from Palmerston North, Manawatu-Wanganui, New Zealand - 1766 DNA GHGlow gp2 | ecosystem: Host-associated > Mammals > Digestive system > Stomach > Rumen ... | reverse complement strand
CTGGTAAAAGCAGCTATGCTGAAGTGCTGAAAAACATGATCCAGAACAGCATTATTATCTCTTCTGATGAGATTAGGGCTGAGCTCTGGGGCGACGCTGCTGACCAACAGAATGGAGCGAAAGTATTTCAAATTATGAATGAGAGAACTTTCAATGCTCTTAAAAATGGTCAATCCGTCATTTATGACGCAACAAATCTCTGGGCTAACACCAGAACAGAGATGGTAAAGAATATTAAAGCTCTGGGTATCGGCTGTAGATGTATTGCAGTTGTTATCAGAACTCCCATTGATCAGTGTAAGGAAAGACAGTTCCTTCGTGATAGAAAAGTTCCTAATGAAGTTATTGAGCGGCAGTTCAATAATTTCCAGGAACCGACCTATCGTGAGGGATGGGACAATATCATGTATCATTGATCGAAAAAAGAAGCAGCTTTTATAGTTGCTTCTTTTTTTTTATTATTTTGTCCTTTTTTCTATAGAGCGGAACAAATCATTATATACGTATAAATAATATATAAAACTCAATAAAGGAGGACTCCTTATTATGAGAAAACTGACTAATAGCGAAATATATAATGAAGTATATGGCAAAAGCAGTGACATCCTCAATGCCTGCAATCAATAGCTATATAATAATATTGGAGTTATTGCTCCTCAGCATATTGAAACTGCATTAATGGATCTTAAAACTAGATCAAAGAAAAGTGCTTATTATGCATTTCTTTCAGATGCAATTGCATTATTTGAAACACGTGGGCTAATTCGTCTGTTCAATCTAAGTCTAACAAAAGGTGGGCGTTCAAGAATTCCAACAACAATTCCATATTTAAAATATCCAGCTCGTAATCGTTATAAAGAGGGTGATTCCTCAATGAATAATAACGGCCGTGATAATGTTTTATTTGTGAATATGTATAGAATTGGTGCTTGGTCATCTGATGAATCTCAATATATTGGCTTAGGAACGATTACCGACCTTTATACTTGCTTGGAAAGCGGTGTTATTGGATATAAACTCCTTGTTGAAAATCGTGCAGAAAAATTGTTTGATGATAAGGCTGTTTTGGAATATCTAATTAAAATATATGTCTATATGTTCTCTTTAGTTATGCAAAAGACCAAAACAACATTTGGAGGATCAGATTTCCAGAATGACGCAGCTAGTTTCTTAATTGCAAAATTCTTCTTATTATATGTGCTTCAGAAAGCCAATACTCCAATAATTGATGACTATGCTTATATGGCTGTTAAGAATCGTTCTAGTTTGGAAGCATTAAAATCATATGAGGATATTTCTCAAATTGATTATGATACTCTAAGTGGTTTCTTAAAGACATTTGGTGAAGCATTCTATAATGGTGAACCTGTCTACTTAGCTGATTTTGATAATAAATGGGTTTTATCATTTGGTGATTCAACTGGCTTGGCTATTGAATATGTTCCATTCTTATTGCATTTCTTATTTGCAGTTATGCACGGCGCAAATCTCGGTGGCACATTAAGACTAGCACGCTCACAAGATATATTAAATAAGTTAGGGCTGCCTCGTTTATATAATGCAGTTGTGAATGCATTAAAATAATATTTAGCAGTAATGGTGAAATGAATGCAAGATATTTTATTACCATCAAACAAATTATACTTATTTAGTGATATTAAGACTGAGATTCCTGAGTTTATTTATACCACAGATACAGATGCAAAAAGAAAAACTTGGAAAATAATTAACTATGGGCCTACTAATACTGATTATAAATATGTATCATTAGGCCCTAATGAAGCGCTGATGAATAATAAATACCTTTTTAGCAGTATTTTAGGCACTCCTAATAAACATATTAAATTAAGAGAAATCTGTAATGCCGTTAGTAATGATGGGGTATTCTTAGCAATTCCTGATTATGGAATTAATGCTCATAGTGATTTTATAACAGAATATATTCCAGTAATATATTATGAAGGAAAGAAAATTCCTTATAAATATATGGAAGCATTAGCATTATTTAGAATTGGGAAAATAATTATATTTTTCCAAGGAGCATTAATTAAAAAATGGCTTAATTTATCTACTAATTTTCTAATAAGGGAAAATACTATTACTAAAATTAAAGTTGTAATGGTTCCAAAAGTTTCAGCATATAGTTTGAGCCAGGCCAAGAGCACAACATCAACCTCTTTTAAGAAACTTAGTAGCAAATTTATTCAAACTGATTTTTATTCAAATACAGCAAATCTTACAGGTTTAAGCCTTGATAAAGAGAATTCAGAAGCATATTTAATAAAAGCAACTACTAAAATAGATAATGTTGATCGCAATGTTTATATTTATGATGGTTTAGTATATCATAAAGAAATAGGCATAAACCCTGTTACAAATTCAACTTCTGCCACTTATAAAATTAATAAAAGATATGAGAGTGATTACTTATCAAGCACAAGCAATAGTTATAAATATTTAAAAAATAACTTTGCTTCAGTAACATTAAAATAGCCTCTTGTTAAAGATGTTAAAGATTTATCTGTTATTCCATATGATCCAATTATAGGATATTATGCTAGAGCAATTCATGTATCTCAAATCTCACAAGTACATTCAACTACATATACTAATAATTGTGCATCATATACAATTTATGATAATGGTGAGATATGCAATGGCTTAACAAAAGGTGAGATATTTAATGCAAGTTATGTTTAGTCATCGCCAACAACAACTATTAATCTTTTGGCAACACCAACATCAACAACATTATCATCTGCACTATGCGAGGAATTTATTCCAGATTATAGCCTAAGGAAAAAAGAAGTATATACAATTAATCCATCTTCAAATAAAACTATAAGATTTGCAGATTTTCTAGCATATAACAGCGCTGAGCCATCAATTTATGTATTTAAAAATAAATTATTTGATAATTTATATAATTCTACTACTGCTTCTATAATATTGGAATCCGGTCAAAATTATTATATTATTGCTTATCATAGCGGATCATAGATAAATGCTGGAAATAGCGATACATCCGTTGGTGCAACTTTAGTAGAAAATAGTATTTATAATCAAACTGAATTAAATTCTCTTATAAATGGGCTGTTTCAACAGTCTGATATTGATACAAATCCAGAAGCTGGCTTTCCACTTGATTATTGTCCATTGTCAGAGACAGCATTTAGTTTTGGCGGTTTGGATTCTATTCCAGATACAATTCTTCTAATAATAGATGAAAATGATACGCCTGGACAATATTATGATGCAGTTAGAGATTTTTTAAGTGAGTGTAATGCATATTTAGTTGCTAGGTCATATATTATTCCATTGGAAAAACTAAGTTCTGATGGAGGTCGTTATCCATTTAAGATTCCTTCAGCTATAATTAGTTTATTAAATAACACTTCAATACATACTATTGAGCCTCGTATTTATTTTAACAAACCATTGGCTGCAAATGAAGAAGAATTTAGAAAAAAATTAGGTATGATTAAAATAATTATGCAAGATAGTGATGTTGCAGATACAATTTCTGGTAAATATACATCTAATGAACTAGCAGATTTAAATATAATCAACTATGCAACACGAAATGTTCGTGAAGATGATTCTGAAGAAGAATAAAAAAATAATAGAACCTTCGGGTTCTATTATTTTTAAAATTTCCTCTAATTATATATTATTAATATGCTTAGAGACTAACCGCTAAAATATTTTTTATAAAGAAAATATTTTTAGAAAGTGAGCACATATGAATATAACTAATAATTAAGAAAGTGAAACTATAAAATGACAACAAAAGAAGTTTTTACGCTTATTCTATTATTTGCTATTATGGGATTAGATCTATTTTGTAAGGTTCCGCAAATTGCAAAATTGATAAAATGTAAAAAATCTGATGGAATTAGTGTTTCATATTATCTAATATGGAATCTTTCATCAACACTTTACATTGTGTATTGTTTAATAATTGAGGAACGATTACTGATTATCGGAACATCTATGAATATATTGCTAAATTTATGGATAGTTATTTTAGCATTAAAATATAAGAGAAAGAGTGATTATAATGCCAAGAGGAAGACAAAAAGTCAATAACAAATATGCAATTTTAAGCAATGATAACAGAAGTTTGTTATTGTTGTCGTATGACCGTAAGTCAAGTAATTTTGCAACATTTTCTTTATATGGCTGTAAAATTTTACTTGGATCCGGATATGACAGAGACCAATATTATCTCAATGATGAGAAACAACTTGTAAATAAGGAAACTAACAAACTTGTGAAATTCTCTGAAAAAGATTTATTTACTGCTGATTCTCCTGAAGCAGCTAGCGAAGTATTCATTAGTACTTTTAAAGAATTTGTCAATAAAGTAGAAAAATTTGAGAGAGAACACGAGATTGTTTATTATCTTATTTTAAAACAATCAAAAGATGATATTGGAGGAATGATTAAATTCACTAAAAGAGATATGATTACTGATAACCCAGATGCGTATATTCCGCCTAAATCATTTATGCTTTCAAATTACAAAGTTGTTGAAAACAATATGAGAGGAATTAATACATTTGTTAAGAACCATATCTTTAAAGATAATGAATGTCAAGCTCTAATTACAGATGATAATGCAAAGGTATATTATCAGTCTGAATTGAAACGAGTGGAGAAAATGAAGAAGAAAATGAAGGAGGGAGTTATTTAATGAGTGTAAAAGGCTTAGTTGTAGGCGACTTACATTTTGGAATTAAAGACAGCAAACGTCTTTATGATGAGCTGTCAATTGTAAAAGATTATATTGCTAATAATGATCTTGATCTGCTGTTATTGAATGGTGACTATTTTGATTGTAAACTTTCATTAACAGAGAGCGCAGCATTTTATGCAGTTAGTTTCTTTCATGAATTGATCAAGCTTGTTAAAGAAAAAAATTTGATTTTTAGAATGATTCAAGGAACTCGTTCTCATGATTTGAACCAGCTTAATATGTTCAAGTCATATGAAAATGATTTGAATCTAGATTTCAAAATTATTGAAACTGTAACCGAAGAAGATATCAAAGGGCTGCATGTTCTTTATTTGCCTGAAGAGTATCCAGAGAATTCATCTGAATATTATGCACCATATCGTGAAAAGGTTTATAATATAATTTTCGGTCATGGTACTTGGGATTTTGTGGCACAGCCTGGACAAATTGAACAGTCTCTTAAAGATACTCATTCAGCACCAGTATTTATTTGGAAGGAATGGAAAGAAACAATTCCTAATGGATTTATTACTTTTGGGCATATTCATGGCAGAAATACCTATGGAAATAAAATCTTTTATCCTGGTTCATTTACAAGATGGAATTTTGGAGAAAGATCTGAAAAAGGTTTTCTTGTATTTGACTATGACTTGGATAATAAAACATATAAGGCTGAATATGTAAATAATACAATTGCGCCTAAATATGATGTATTCGCAGTAAAGGATCTTGGATTGGATCTTGATACTGTTGATGCAGGTACGGTTAAAGATGCAATTACATCTTATATTACTGAAAGTGATAATTACAGAATTGATCTTTCTGGCCTGAGCACTGATAAGATTAATATTCTTAAAAAGTACTTTATGGATAAGCCGAATATTAAGATAGAAGTACGTGAAGATAAAACACCATTTTTGAGAGAATCTGAACAATTAAAGACTTTTGAAAAATATCATTATATTACTAAGAAAGAACTTCCAATTAATGAAACTATCAAACGATATTGCGAAGAAGATTTGGGAGTTAATCTTGATATTAAAGTAATTAATGAAATTATTGCAGAACCAAAAAGCGAGGCTTAAATGAATAAAGAGAAGATGGATTCAATCCAAAACTTTTTTAAGGACCAGGATATTATGCTTCCAGTGGATGTTAAAAATTCACTGGAAGATTTCTTTATGGAAAATGATGATGTTGATTCAGTTCAATGTTATTTCCGTGAAGAGGCTGAAGAACTTGAAAGAGATTTGAAAATTGAAAATAATATTGAAATATATACGGATGGAAGAAGTAGAGGAAAGACCAATTCTATCATTACATATTACGGCAGTATGACATATTCATATTCTGAAAAGATTATGTTATATGGCCCAAATGATGAGCTGCTAGATGACATCTCTAATGTAGAAGATGAAAATAATTCTCAACTTGATGATAGAGACTCATATACTATTATCTTGCATTTAGTTACTGAGTGGGATTCTGAAAGAAAAGAATTGAAGCAAACATCTGAATTATGTATATATTGTCCGATTTCTGGTGAGGAAGACTCTGACGAGGATAAACGTATTTCTGAAATTTATAATAAACTACATCTTGATATAGAAGAAGGCTCTGATGGAAGATAATAGAAAAACACAAATGAAATTTAGTATGGCTCAACTTGAAAGAATTATTATTGCTTTAATGACAAACTCTTTTAATAAGAAGTTTGCAAGTAATGTTGATAGATTATTTAGGACTTTCAAGGAAGAGGCTGAAACTGAAAAGGCTGTTAGACAATGGATTATTGTTGAGCTAACAAAGATTATTTTAAAGAATGACATTACTGGTGTTGAACCACTTCTGAGTTTCTTTAATTTTGAAGGAAAATATGAAGCTGCAGCAAAACAGTTGATGGAAGAGTTTTATGAAAATAACGAAATGCTTACTGAAGGCGAGCTGGAATTATTGGATAAAACAATTTCAGACCAGATAAAATACAATTCAATTGTAAATGAATCTGGTTCATTAAGCCAAATGTTGACAAACTTCCAGGCTGGCAATTATGATAATATGTCTGATGCAATTGAACAACTGGAAACGACAATTGATACTCTTAATAAAGATATTAAGTCTGCTCGTGAAAGTATTCAAGATGCAAAGAAAGATGTTAGTTTGAGTAATAGTGGCTTTGTAAACTTTCTGAAAAATATTATTGATAAAGAACGTAGTCCCAGTTATAAAGTAAAGTCAGGCATTCAATATCTCAATATGATGTTTGATGGAGGCTTTGAACCTGGAAGGTTGTATGTTGTTATGGCGCCAAGCAAAGGGTGGAAGAGTTAAACCACATTAAAAAATCGGCTCCGACACTTTAGTCTGTATGATTAAAGAAGGAAATCTGGTGAATTGTTCGGGAATCCCCTTAGAGCTCTAATTACTAACTTAAGCAGTTAATAGCTGCCCATATATAGTAAAAAGATTAGAGATTGGGCAATCCGCAGCATTTTATATTTGATAAGATGTTCAACGACTATCGAAATTAAAGTAGAGTAGAATCAAGCGATTCGAAGTGCCAGATGAAATAAAGATATAGTCTGTTCTTTACAGAAATGTAAAGAGATAACTTAGCGAGTTATCGTAACATAAAAGGGATTTATGCTCAACGCTGCAAGTTGGGCAAAGCGTTATAACACATTTACAACACACGATCCATCACTGAAACCAGTAATTGTATATCTTACTATGGAGAACACCAATGATGAAACCATTAAGAGATTATGGGGTCATTGTTTTGGTGATGATAGTAATATTGCAAACTATTCACCGGTTGACTGTGCTAATATGTTTGAAAAGGCTGGTTTGTTTACACCAAATGACCCAAATAGCCCAGAGCTATTGATTTGGTATAGATCGAACCGATCAATTAATACTTCTGATTTAAATGTCATGCTTGAAGATTTGAAGAAGGAAGGAAAAGAATGTGTGTTCTTAATTCTTGACTACATTAGAAGAATTCGTGCTCAGGAACCTAATAAGGAACTTAGATTGGAACTTTCTAATGTAACTAATGAATTGAAAACCATTGCAATGGAACAGAACATACCTATTCTAACTGGTTCTCAGATTAACCGTGAAGGAATTAAGACATTGGAAGAAGCAAGTTCTTTTGAAGAAAAACTTCGTGCATCTGATAAAATTTCAGCAGCAAATGCCAGTGAATCTATTGATATTATTCAAAATGCTGATTATGTTATTACAATTTCAAGAATCGAAAAGAAACAGGTTAATGATGTTGGTGATGTTGAATATATTGATAGATATCTTACTGTAAAGTTGATTGCTTGCCGTGCTAAACAACCTTCAGTTACATCTTTTAAACATAGATTTAAAGATGGAAATGGTATGTGTTTAATTGAAGATATTAATATGCCGAGACCTATTTCAACAAGTACTGAGGTGGACCTAATTAAACAACAGGTTACAGCTGACGGTCAAAAGACCAGAGGCTCTCGTAAAATTATATAAAAAATAAAAAGAAATAACCATTACGGTTATTTCTTTTTTTTATTAATAATCATGGGAATTTAAAGTGCTATTTATTGTATATTCTGTCTTCATAGTATTTGTAATTAAATCTGAGCGAATACCAGAAGCAAGTAAATATGTATTAATAGTATTTAAAGTCGTAGATGATGAATGAGTTGATTTTAGATTTTCCAATGTGCAAAAACCATCACGAGCAATCTGGCGATACATTTGGCGTTTCTTTTCAATATTATCTGCTCTTGGCCCGAATAGCTCTTCAAGAGTTTTAGTTGCATTAACAGCCAATAAAGCATATGCTTCAGGTTCTGAAATACCAGCAACCTTACTTTCAGCTTTAACATCACCAGTTTTTAAACTACGGTCTTCAATATCAGAGACATAGTGGTTTTTCTTACTAAGAATTTGTTGAACTCGTTTAATATGAACATATCCAACTGGAACTTTCATTTTAGTCCTAACACCACGCTTATCATTATGCCTATAATAAATATAGTCTTCAAGAGAAATACCAAGCTCATCTGCTGCTTTTTTAATTGCATTCATACGAACTTCTTCAAATGGTAACTGTAATATATTAGGTGCTGAGTCCAGCTCATCTCTTTGTAGAACATCCCATTTTCTGAATACATCAGGATTGGCTTCGCATGCTTTGAAAAAATCAACATAACGCTGATAATTTAACATCTTCTCATTATCCATTGTACGAATAACTTTTAATGTTAAATCACGAATTCTTTCAAATTTTCTACGTTCCGCATCAGTAAATGGAGCAGTCATTATTAACCTCCTAAAAGATCTTCTAATGTTGATTCATAGAGGTTATTTTTTGGTTGTTTTGCATCTAATTGGTTAATCTTATATTGTCTCTTAGATGCAGATCTTATTCCAGATCTAGCATATTGACGTTTGAATTGATGATAAAGATCTGAAATCTTTTTTCTGTCAATTGGATCTTTTTCACATTCGTCTTCAATTTCATTCATTATCTTTTTTAACTCTGGATCAGAATTAGCCATTGTAATTCTAATCTGAGTTATTTCAGCTAATTTATTATCTGGAGATTCACCATGATTTTTAAATGTTTTAATAATATCACCTAATGAAGGAATCATATTACGAGAAGATGTAATTACATAATTCTCAGGGTCATGCTTTATAGCAAATTTCTTTTCAGAAACACTTGCTATTTCATTTAAATTTGCATCTTCAGTAGGGCTGGTTATTAATTCATTTTCAAAAATAAGATTAGCTGCAATCATATCTGTTAGATCGTCTCTAGACTCAGTAAGCTCATCATCAGAAAATTCTGAAAGTGCTTCATCAATTAATTCAAAAATATTATCATCATCTAATTCATAATTTTCAGCAACATTAATTCTAATACCAGTAACCTTCTGTAATGGGTTATCTCTATCAGCTTTATATTCTTGAGATTTATCATCCTGTGATTGTTTAACATAGTCTGCAACACCAAAATTGGTACGAACAAACGCATCATTATTTGTTATTGCATTAAGAACTTTTTCTTTATGAGACATTTTTTTAGTTTTCTCATCTGTTTTAGATATATCTGTGTCTCGTTCAGTTCTATTAGCAAATTTATTAGCAATCTCTATAGGAGATAAAGTTGCTTCTGTAACTGTTGTCTGAGTGTTATCATCAGAATTCTATTGAGCGGCATTTTTCTTTTTACGGAAACCATTTCTAATAGCACGTACTGTAGATGCAACTGTATTAATTGCAGTAGCAGCTGTTAATGCTGTACCTAAAATAGATTCATTTAAATTATGTTCAGCAGAATATTCTTCAGCTTCTTCAATTAATTCTAATGTAATATCGTCGGCATTTTCTTTTAAATATAAAACTTCTTCTTCTGGCATAGTTAGAAGGTCTTCAGCTATAACTTGTAGAGCTTCATCTTCAAATAGATATTCTTCTCTCATAGCTGCATACGCTCTATTTGCAGCTAAAGCTCTTTCTGATTCTTCTTTACGTTTTCTAGCAGCTCTCTTTTTATGAATTCTATTGATTAAAGCAGCTAATGCTACAGCACCAGCAGATCCAGCTGCGATTGCGCCAGCGGGAGTTGCTAGATTATTTTTAACAAAATTGAAAGCAGACCCAACGCCAGTTTTAATATTATTCCACCAATCATTATTTGAGCTTCCACCTGTATTACCACCAGTAGATCCATTGCCAGTCCCAGTATCAGTCGTACCAATAGCAGTATCTTTAGCAGGTATTCTATTAGTTTTATTACCAATAGGTGTCCTTGGATTAGTTTTATTACCAGTATTTCCAGTAGATCCATTGCCAGTCCCAGTATCAGTCGTACCAATATCAGTATCTTCAGCAGATGCAGATGGAAATACCTAATTCCCATTAGCATCCCAATAGGTGCCATTATTATGAATTAATGTGCCGTTATCTTTAAGCTAGTCTTTACTTCTAAATACTTGATTGCCATTAGCGTCCCAATATGTGCCATTTTTGTAATTAAGAACATTACCATTATTTACATTAAATACACTATTATTGCTCTATGAATTTGTAGCGGGCGCTATATGAGCAGTATTAGTATTACCAGTGCCAGTATCGGTATACTCTCGTTTATCGGTTTTTGTTGTTGCAGCAGATGAAGTATTAGTATTCTTAGTTGGAATGGTAAATTGTGGACCACCACGAGCATTTACCTAATCTTTAAATCTCTAATTTTTTCTATTTTCAATTTCTGCTTCAGTTCTCTTTAAATCAAAAGAATTTTTAGGAGTTGACTGTTTAACAGCATTACCAGTGCTAGTATCTGCCATTTCAACATTAGTTAGTTTATTTAGTTTTTTATTTATTCTTTTTTCAAGTATTACTTGAGTTGTAAAATTCTTTGGAAGTTCAATTTCATCAAGATATTCTATTGATTCATCGATTATTTCATTAACTGTGTCATTTGAATTTAATTTTAAATAATTTAATTCATCTTCAGAAAGAACCATTAATAATGGCGCAACAGTATTTAAAAAATCTTCAGAAAATATATATTCATTATTACTACTATTATATATTATAGATTCTGTTGTTAGTATAGCAGTTCTTTTTGCTGCAATTTTAGCAGCTTCTTGCTTTCTTTGTTTAGTTTTACGGGCTTTACTAATAGCACCAGCAATTCCACCAACAAGAGCACCACCAGCTGCCGCAGCAGTTCCAGCTAAATGCCAAGGCTTCTTCTCTGCCGCAGCATTTACAGTATCACCAATTTTTTGAATCCAAGACTTATTATCATCTTCTTCAGATAGTGGAATTGATCTTACAGCAAGTGATAATTGATATAAGCCATAAGAATCATAATCTTCTGTAGTGTAGTCTTCATTTACAATTTCAAGATTATTATCTATAGCAGAATCAACTTCTGAAACAAGCGTTTTTACTTCTTTTTCATCTTCAGCTTCTAAAAGACCAACAATTTCATCGATCTTTTCAGGTGCGTATCCTTCACGTAAACCTTTAGCTGCC
>Ga0247608_10006936_pt1 | contig 11780 bp, 12 predicted proteins | sample 176DNAGHGlowgp2_FD_193490 | JGI IMG/M metagenome (GOLD analysis project Ga0247608, IMG submission 193490) | Sheep rumen microbial communities from Palmerston North, Manawatu-Wanganui, New Zealand - 1766 DNA GHGlow gp2 | ecosystem: Host-associated > Mammals > Digestive system > Stomach > Rumen ... | reverse complement strand
GACAGCATATCTTCAAGCCGTCCACGCAGGGTTGAATCATGCTCTTCCAGGATCGCCTTTACTTCGTCCACGTTGGTGCTGCCGCTGAGGTTATAGTTGGCCGTGTATTCCAGCTTGATTCCCTGATCAGAGCCGGTCATGGCAGACGCGGGATTCGCGCCCAGCGCGCCGTTGGCGTTGGCCAGGATCGCCGCTGTCTCTGCTGCCGTGAAGACCTGTTCGCCGCCATTCATCATCACAAGCTCCGGGCCACGTTCGCCGACAAGGGCCATACCAGGGGCCGCGTCGGAAGTGCCCTCGGCATATTGTCCGGTTGTACCGCTGCCGCCTCCGCCTGGTATGTTGATATCAGGCATGTGGATCTTGTTCAGCTCTGCCTGGGCCGCTGCAGCAATCTTTGCATAAGCAGCCTGGACAGTAGGCACCATGGCAATGGCGGCGTCGGCCATGGCCTGGAGTGTAGTCTGGGCCGCTGCTGCTGCCTCTGAAGACATGTCCATCTCTCCGATAGTGGTTTCCATCTCGGATTGAAGGTCAGCCATGGTCGATGTGAAATCAGTTTCAATATCGGCCATTGTCTCGGCCAGTTCAGCCTTAGCATCACCCACTGTGGCATATGCGGCGTTGAGGGCTTCAATATCTTGGGCGGTGGTGGCTTCGTCGGTCAGACGTTTCAACGTCTCCACGCTCTCGGCTGTGCCGTCCGCGATCGTTGCCAGCAGGTCGGTGTTGACGCCCTTCTGCTGGGCCTGCTGGAGCAGGGCGTTGTATTCCTCAAAATACTTGGCCTGTGAATCCAGGGCTTCACGCATGGATTGATTGCTCTTGTTGTCTTCAGGGTTATTACCGGCATTCACCCATTGCGGAGAAGGGTCAATTTCGCTGATCTTCTGCGCCATCTCAAAGAGTTCAAATTGTCCGTCCAGGCTGCTCTTTGCACTCTCATAAGCCTCGTTATAGGAGTTCGTCAATGCGGTCATCTGATCGATGATGGGCTGGATTGCGTTTTGGAGCTGAAGGGCGCTGGCAGTGGCTTCATCTACGCCGTCTGCCATATCCCCGGCGTTGTCTGCTCCATTGGCGAGAGCAGCAGCCACACGGTCCATGACTTGCCCAGCGAGCTTGCTGCCGTCTTCCAGATCGGAGAAGGTGCGATCTACCAGCCCCTCGGCTTCTTCCATCGAGACAGTTCCATCGCTCACCATATCGACGATATTCTGAATATACCCGTCGATTAAGGCCTCGTTCTGTGCTATTTCGTTGACATTCAACGATGCCATCTGATTCATCTGAGCGATCTGGTCATTGAGCATTTGATTGTTTGTGCTCAAATCTCCGAAGTTTTCAAACAGAGACACAGAGCCGTCACCGTATTCGGAGAGATCGCCGTAATAGTCGCCAAGCAGGTATTTCAGGGCGTTGATGTCCTTCATCAGGCTTTGGGCTTGTTCACTCGCCGGGTCGAAGGAATCGCCGGCCGCTGCCGCCATGGCGTCGTACTGCTGAAGAAGCTCTTTGTATGAGGCGGTAACTTCATCAGCGTTCATGCCGAGAAACTTTTGACAATCGGCTACTCTCTGTGTCCATATGGCCTGTTCCTGGGATAGCCTGTTGTTCTCGCTGACGGCTTGGGCGTATTTCTTTGCCTGGGAAGAGGCGTTGTCGTACAGCTGCGTCCGTAACTCTGCCTGCTTTGCGGCTGCCAGGGCCTCCACCGTATCCAGCTGGGCGTTCATGGCGGCGGTTTCTGCCTCGATGCCGCTGCCTGCTCCACTGGCGGCTATGCCCAGCTGCTCGGCGATCTCGGCGGCGCGGGCCTGCTTTTCGTTGAATTCCTCGACAGCAGCATTGCCGGCCTCATACTCGGCATTGAGGTTGTTATAGGCGGTTTCCAGACCGGTGACCTTGCTCTTTGCCTGGGCAATGGCCTCCGTCAGTCCTTCCAGCTGCTGGGCATAGGTGGCCTTTTCGTCCTTCTCATTGGTCGCCAGCATCTTGTTCTCTGTGCGCTTATACTGTGCTTCGAGGTCGGCAAGATCGGCCTGGGCCTGCGTCAGTTCATCCTTTGCGGTGGACAGCTGACCGGCCATTTCGTTGAGGTGGGCAACGGTTTCATCCAGGTTTCCGATTGTGATCGAGACGGTGCTGGAAACGTTGGCGTCCTTCACTTCATCGGCCAGGCCGCAAGCAGCAAGAATATCGTCATAGTTCTCGAAGCCCATCAGGGCCAGCGTTTCCGAGAGGGTGCCGTTGTTCGTCTGAATGTTCCTGGCCAGCTCTTGAATGCGGGAAATATCCGCGTCGGTGACGTCCTTCACGCCTATGGCTTCGAGGGTCTGGCGAAGCTCACCTTCATCAGTGCCGACGACGGCGGCGAAGTTGACGATCTTGGCTATGTCATCGTCGGTGACTTCCTGCGCGCCGTTCACCTTCAGCAGTTGGGTCAGCTCGCCGCTGTCGGTTGTGATCGCGTCGCTGAGATCGGAGATCATCTGAATGCTTTCATCGGTCACATTCTCCAGGCCGATTAATTCAGCTGCTTGTTTGAGAGAACCCTGCTTGTCCGTGATCTCCGCTGCCAGGGCGCGAATCGTTTTCAGGTCTTCGTCGCTGACGTTCTCGACGCCTATCAATGCCAGCTCCTGGCGAAGGGCACCGTCATCGGTGGCAATGTCAGCGGCCAGGGCGACGATCTTCCCCAGGTTTTCATCGGTGACAGCATCAGCACCGTTGATTTCAAGCAGCTGCTTCAGCTCACCCTTATCGTCGGTGATGCTGTCGGCCAGGGTCTTGATCATGGCAATGTCGGATTCATTCTCGAAGCCATCCTTGATGATGGTCGCCGTGAAGGTGATGCCGACATCCTCACTGCTCAACGATTTCAGGTCATCGGAGGTATAGCCCAGCTCTTTCTGAAGATCCCTGTATTCGCCGCACAGATCAATGATTTCCTGCTGCTCCTCCATCTGTCGGAGGGTTTCATCAAACTGGGCGTCCAGCTCTTCAAAACTCTGCTTGCTGTCAGACAGTGCGGAGGTCAGCCCGACGACGACGGCGGTCAACCCGGCAACGCCAGCAGCGACAGTGAAGACCGGACCGAGGGACGCGGTAAACATGCCGCTGACAGCAGCTGCTACTTTCATGGCTGCCGACAGGCCGACGACGCCAGCGGTGACAGCGCCCATGACGCCAGCAGCGGCGGTGAGGGCCTGTACAACAGCAGGATTGTTGGCCAGGAAGGTTGATACAGGCTGCATGATGCTTGTCGCCGCCTCTGCCAGATCACCCATTGCCGGGGTCAGAGCATCACCAACAGCGATCTTCACATTGTTGGCGGCGTTCTGCATCATCGTCATCTTGGCCTCGGTGGTGCTGTACATGACGCCGGCCTTTTCCGTCAGCGCCGTGTTGCTGCTCCATGCCGCGTTTGCCTGGTTGATCGTGTTGGACAGCAGATCGCCAGCGGAGGCAAGGCCCAGGATCGCCTTTGACTGCCGTACATTGTTGATGCCCAGCTGATCGAGGATGACGACGGCGCTCTTGCCGTTGCGCTCCACATCGTTCAAGCCCTGGATGAAGGAATCCATTGCACCGACAGCATCAGCGCCCCATGCAGTCTTAAACTGCTCAGCAGTCATTCCCGCGACAGCTGCGAAGTCTTCCAGCCCGTCCCCGGTTTCGACGGCCTTATACAGCGTGGAGATCAGCGTCGACATGGCCGTGGAGCCTGCCTGTGCTTCGATGCCCAGGGAACCGACAGCAGCGGAAACGGCCAGGATATCCGTCTCACTGAAACCGGCCTGGCTTGCGGCTGCCGCCATGCCCTGGGACATCTCGACAACCTTCGAGGCTGTGGTTGCGGTGGCGTCACCCAACTGCGCAACGGTGGAGCCGAGGCGGTCATACTGTGTCGTTCCGGTGATGTTCGCAAACTGGGCCAGCATCGTTGCGGCGTCATCGGCGGTCAGATCGGTGGTGGTCGCCAGCTGTGCCATTACCCTTGTGAATTCCTCAACGTTGCCCTGTGCTATGCCCAGCTGACCGGCCGTTGTGGCTATGTGGGCCAGTTCCTCGGCGCTGATCGGAATCGTTGTGGACAGCTCTTTGAAGCTGTCGCCCAGGTCGCCTATGAAGGAATCACTGCCGCCCACGGTGCGCTTGACGCCGGCCATTGCCGATTCATACTGAATTGCGGCGTCGGTGCATTCCTTCAGCTCGCCGGCAATGCTCTGTAACAGTTCAATCGCTCCGGAGGCGGCAAGCATTTCCTGCATGGCCTCGGCGGTCTGTGCGAAGCTCTCACTTGATTCCTGGGCGGCGTCGGCGACTTCTTCCTGTTCGCTTTTCAGATCGGACAGTTCGGATTGAAGCCGTGCACTTTCGGCTGACAGGTTGTTTGTGTCCACCCCGGCCTCGTTCAGAGCGTTCCCCATCGAATCAAGCTTCTGGGTCTGCTGATCGAGGGAGGCACTGGTTTTGTCGATCTGCAGCTGCTTGTCCAGCATCTTGTTCTGAAGATCGACGTTGGAGCCGCCCGCCTTGTCCTGGGCAGCTTTCAGGTTGTCGTACTGCTGCCGCAGAGTTTCCAGCTTGGCCCTCGTTTTGTCCACTGCTGCCTGCTGCTTCGTGTAGGCAGTAATATCGCCCTGCTGCCTGTTGAGGGCGTCTATCTTCCCCTGCAGCTGGGCGATCTGATTCTGTGCACCTGAAAAGGCGGCCTGGAATTGTCCGCTTGTGGTTGCACTCAGTTGAAACATCATCTGGTATTCCTTGAAACTCGGCATTTCCTTCTCACTCCTTTGCTTTGCACTTTGCAGGACAATTCCATTCGGTCACTGGCCGTGATTGATACCCAAAAAATCAAGTAAAGTACCAAATTTTTTTTGCCCTGTCTAAGCAAAAATTGGGGTCGAAGAGGGCGCGTATGATTCCAAATCGGTCACAGTACCTTTTTCTTGATGCTGATACTTTGCCGCCTCGCCCCTGGTTGCTGTCGCATGGCCATTGGCTTTGCGGGGAAGCAGACCTTTTTTTCTTTCAAAAACGCGCCCTCACCCCGGCATACATTCCCTGTATTATCGCGGCTCTGCCTGCTGTCCATCGTCTGTTATTCCCGCCTGATCGATGAGGGCAAACGAATGGATCAGCAGTAACAGCAGGTCATCGTTGTTCAGCTTCCTTGCGTTGTCGGCGATGACCCTGATCAGACTCTCACGTGCTTTCACGGCTGCATACCTCCCGATTCCTGTCAGCGTGTGATTCGATTGCCAGAGCATGAATCAAAGGTCAGGATCGACCGTTGCAACAGGGTATGGTCGGCTGCCGCTTCGATGTGTCGCCGGGTATTCTTCAACCGGTGTGACAACTGTGCGCTGCATGACGATTGCCGGGCTGCCAACCGGCCTGTCACCTTCCTCGGCCTGGTGGTTGAATCGCCGGTACATGCGCTCACTGTACGTAGCCTCTACTGTGATGTCGCCTGCATAGACAATGGTTCCCTTCAGGCTCTCCAGCTCTTTCAGCATGTCGTCCAGTGTATCCCGGATTGTCCCCTTCTCCGAGGCCAGCGTCATCGACGCATACCCCAGATTCTCATACGCCTCTTCTGCTGCCTGAAGCAGGCTTTCAGAATAGGCCGCTTTACCGAGGCTGCCGATCAACACTTCATCGGCTGCGCGTCTGGAAGAGATGTCGGTCATCTGCTGCTTGACGGTCGCGGCCTGGTCTTCCTGATTTTCCAGCATGAAAGCAGTGTATTCAGAGCCGAGGGATTCCAGCTGCTTATCGTATTCCTGAATCTCTGCCAGCAGCTGGGCCTTGCGTTCCTCCACCTTGCGATCCCGAGAATCGCAGTCGTTCATGAAGAGCTTCCAGGCTTCCACGAATTGATTGCTTTTCTCTTTGAAATCCGCTGCCAGGTCCTGCCAGCGATCCTTGATTCCCTGCACTGTGGTATTCATAAAATCCATGATCGTGCCCTCCTCAATCGTTACTGTCCCATGATGTCCTGTACCATTTCGTCAATGGCTTCCCTGGCTTCGGGGTCGATCTTTGCCAGATTCAAAATCTCAATCCAAGCGCTTGACTTCGGATTCCAGTTCTTATTCTCCCCGGTCAGCATATCCTTGGAAATATAATAGTCTATGCCGTGATACTTCACCGAGGCTGCTATTACCTTGCCGTTCTCATCTCTGATAACCATGATTCATACCTCCATTTGTTTTGATCGTTCATCCTTGTTCCTGTTGTTCCATCATCAACCAGAAGAGAAAGGGGTCAGGCCCTTTCACTTCCGGGCCGAGGGTATCAGTGCCGGGGCTGTCTCTCCCTCTGATCTCTCGCTGATCGTTCCTGTGGATGGGGAAGGCTTCGGCGGTTGACTGCTCGCCGGCGCTCCGCTTTGCTTTACTGTTCAAGATGTTCAGCCCTCCAATTTTCATAATCCTCGGCGTCGGCCTCGGTTTTGAATCCTTTGGCGGCGTAATTCTCCAGAATATGCAAAGTGTATTGATCTGGAAAATCGACTCCATGTTCACACGTCTGATCAAACGCGAATCGGATCAGGGAATCCGGCATTTCAGATCTGAATCTCTGAATCATTTCCCATGTGCGATTTGTTACCCATGGAATACTTGAAAGGTATTCGCGTAACGTCATAGACATCTTCCCGTCTTGGTATGCAATGGGATCAGGGAGGGGAGGCGGCGCTGAGGTATCGTCAGATAGCTCGGCGCAGTCATCGTCATCGTCTTTGTCTTTGTCTTTCTGTATCTGTTCTCTGTAATCTAAACTCTTATCTCTGTACTCTGTACTCTTATATCTATTCTCTGTGGGGAAAATTTCCCCACTATTTTCCCCATCACTTTCCCCACCACTTTCCCTATTTTTTTCCCTGCGCTTTTTGATTGCCCAGTCTGTTTCACTCCCAACCATATCGTCATAGTCAGCAATGATCAGAGTGCCGTTGCGGTCTTCATAGATAAGACCGATGCGCTTGTAGATGTCAAGCGCTTTCACTACGGTTTCACGGGGGAAATATCGGCCTTCGCGCTGAATCCTGTCAACGTCGAAGGGCACGATCATTTCCCCAATCCTGCTTTCAAGTCTACCTGATGTGTTGATTGTGGCGGTGCACAGCTGAAGATAAAGCACGACATAATCAGAGCCTCGGTCGTTCGACATGAGGAATTCGATTGCATCACTCGTCAGGAAATCTTTCTTCAGCTTGATCCAGTAAAAGCGCTTACCTGTTGCCATCGGGTATCACCTCACCATTGGCCTGCCGGTCTTCATGGCGTTCCTGGCAGTTTCTTCCTCAATCCAGCGGGAAAGTCCATCGGCAGGGATCAGCACTTTCCTGCCAGCGCGAATGCAGGGCAAGGGATTGTCAGCGCGTCTCAGCCATGCATCAAGTACCGGCAAAGAAACGTTCAGGGTCTTTGAAGCGTCGTTCCGAGTTATCAAAGCTTTTTCCATAATCTTCTCCCTTCTGCCCTCGTCACCTCCGGGGCGGGTGTAGGTGGTGACAAACATGTTACCATATGTCAACTATACCACGATAGTTACCGTTTGTCAACACATATTTTTGTTTTCCTTGATTCGTTACCATTGACAACGCTATTATATCTTGGTACAATATTGTCGGGTGATGAATAATGACATTCGCGGACAAATTGAAACAAGCCCGAAATAACAAAGGTATATCACAAGCAGAATTGGCGCGGCGTGTCGGGATATCGCGTGCTGCTATTTCACGTTATGAAAGCGGGGAAAGGACGCAGATTTCAGCGCCTATCTGTGTTGCAATCTGCAATGCTTTGGATATAACGCCAAAGGAATTGACAGATAGTGCCTACGATCTACGGGTCTATGCAAATGAGCAGGAAGCGGAACAGGCTGCCAGCTTTTCAAAGAATGATAGAGCTGAAGCGCTGAAAGAGATAAAAAAGCTGCTTGATATGCTGGATGATACTGCGATATGGGACGCTGTACAGCGCATTGAAGATATGACTTATGTACCAAGGTACAGGAAGGACGGTGGAAACGGTGGCAAGAGGTAGAGCAGCCAACGGCAGCGGTATGCAGCCGAGACAGCGCAAAGATGGACTGTGGGAAGTCAGGTATACCGCGGGGACTGATCCAGGCACCGGCAAGCCCATACGCAAGAGCCTTTACGGGAAGACCTCGGCCGAGGTCGCGGAAAAGCTCCGGGCGGTCACGGCTTCGGTGGATGCGGGGACATACCTGGAACCTCAAAGGATGCCCTTGGGCGACTGGCTGGAGATATGGCTGAATGAGTATTGCGGTGCGATCAAGGCGGGGACGCTGAAGGCCTACCGCGACAACGTGAAGAATCACATCAAGCCTGGCCTTGGTGCGGTGCGTCTATGTGAACTCCAGCCCCATGACGTGCAGCGCTTTATCAATGGCCTCCAGCGGGGGAGCAAGCCGCTTTCCTCGAAGACCGTCAAGAATATTCATGGTGTGCTGTGCAAAGCGCTGTCAGAGGCGGTAAGAATCAAGTATATTGCCTCGAATCCTGCCAGCGGGTGCATACTGCCGAAGGTGATCAGGGAAGAGATTCACCCCTTTGAAGCCGAGGAGATCAGCGCCTTCATGGACGCGATCAAGGGCAATCCATCCGAAGCGCTTTTCTTCGTGGCGCTCAATACCGGCATGAGGCTGTCGGAAATCCTCGGCCTCCGCTGGAATCGAGTGGACTTCAAAAAGGGCATGATCAAGGTGGACGCCCAGCTGCTGGTGAAGCGGGGGAAGGACACGGCGCGAGAGCTGGGCCTGCCGAAGAACAGCAAGCCGAGGTCATTCAAGCCAGCGCCGGCCGTGATGGACATGCTTCGATCTGTGGAGCGCCAGCAGAAGGAATGGCGCTTGAAAGCTGGACCGGCCTGGTGTAATGATCTCGGCCTGGTGTTCACGAATGAGATCGGCCAGGAAATCCCTCATGCCACGGTGGAGCATCGTTTTTCCCGTGTCCTGGAATCGGCGGGGATTGAAGCCCACCGTTTCCACGATCTGCGCCACACCTTCACGGTGGAAAGCCTCCGGGCAGGCGTGGACGTGAAGACGCTCAGCAGTGATATTCTCGGTCACAGCTCGGTCAGCTTCACCCTGGACGTGTACGGCCATGTCACAAAGGCCATGCAGGATGAAGCGGCGAACAAGCTGCAAGCGGTGATCCTGGGCAGGAAATAGGGGGCTGTGAATGCCAATTGTGGTAAAAACTGTGGTAAAGGGCTGTTCCAGACATAAGAAAAAAGCCCGAAAACGCTGTGTTTTCAGGGCTTTTATGAGAGTGCGGGAAACAGGACTTGAATTTGTAGAATCAGGCAAACGGACACAAACAGAAACCATCAGAAGCCCTGATTTTGCAGGGGATTACAAGCCAACACCAACAAACGCAAACCGAAACTAAGTCGAATTGTGGTAAAAATTGTGGTAAACGAAAGCGCTGCTGTTGACGGCTACAGCGGCGCTTTCTTGCATAGGAGGAGATGATATCTATGACTCTGGACAAAAGCAGTATAGCACATTTCGATGGTTTCTTCAAGCCCCTTGGCAGCTGATCGGCGCTGTGCGTCGTTGCAACGGCCAGCAGCGGCCAGGAACAGCAGCGGTGCGGGGGAAGATAGGGCAGCGTCAGGCGGCCGCTGAGGGCCGTTCCTGGCGGCCTGGTGGACAGACAAAGAAAAAGGGCGGTATGCCGCCCCTGTTCCAGGTTACTTTGAAGCGCGTCGCCTTGCCCTTTCCATCCGCTTGCCCTCCGCGATCCCTGCCACATATCCGAATCCCGCCATAACGTCGGGGACGTTGTAAAAGGTGTTCATGCGCTTCCTGCCTATGATCTCCTTTGCGGTATTCATATCCTTGAAGCAGGCATGTTCCACGGCCTTACGCGCTGATCTGTGCGGGTCTTCCTCTTCGCGCTTCTGCTGCTGTGCCAAGGCCTCGGCGAGGGCCATCACCATGTTTTGACCTTCAGGCGACATCTTCACGAACAGGTTCATAACCTCTTGCATCTGCGAATATCTCATGGATTCCATGTTTTTTCCTCCCTGTCTTGACTTTGGTGAGGGGCTGCGGTATACTGTGTGCAGCCCCTGTGTGGCTAAGTCCAAGTGTGGCTTGTGTGTGCCCCTGGGCTATCGGTCCCGGCGCTGTGCTGAGCGCCGGGGCTTCACTTTTGCTGTTCGTCCAGCAGCTCCAGCAGGAAGGCCGCCAGCCGTCGAAGGTTCCTGTCTGTGAGTTCATCCATGCCGCTGAAGATCAGCTCCGACATGGCCTTGCCTACGCGGTCGATTTTCCAATTCTCTTTCATGTCCAATTCCTCCTTGACTTCTTCTGTGAATTGCGCTATCATTCAGTTGCGGATTCAGCTACGGATTTCAGGAATTCCTCCCCGGATGCCCGGTTTATTGTGTTGGCAAGCTCAGTAAACCGGGTTTTCTATGCCATCGGCGCGGGCTGCGTCTGGCTGTACAGGAAGAAGCTCTTGATGCGGGTGCCCTTCTTCGTGGTGGGGTCTTCGACCTCGACCTTGAAGGCGGCCTGTTCGGTGTGGATCACCATGCGGCCGAGGCTCTGCCAGCCTGCCCAGCTGTGATACTCTTCCTCGATCTCGGCGGCCTCGGCGGCGGCCTCGATCTTGGCGGCGTTGGCTTCCTGTACCCTGATCCAGGCCCAGGCCTTGCGGAGGGCTTCACTGAAGGTGATCGCGGTCTTCTTCGCGGCGCTCCGGAACAGGCTCCAGGCTTTCTTCATCAGCTTGCTCAGATCGTACTTCATGGGGTCTGCCTCCTGTCTGTGATTTCGATTGAGGGAAGCGCCTTTCGAGGTTTCCGCTTCGAGGGTTCTTCCAACCGCCACGGGTCTTACCTTCCGGTCATCATTGGTTACCGTGCTTTTGACTTCCCTCAACCTTGTATGACCATTATAAACCAAACACTTTAAATTGTCAAGCCTTTATTTTAATTTAATCATTAAAAATTTGAATTTGATGCTTGACTATTTCAATTCTATGGTTTATGATGGTTCTATGGGAGGTGAAATCAAGATGGACATTGCGAAGAAAATACGTCTTGCCTGTACTGCTGCCGGAATCTCTGAATCAGAGCTTGCCAGAAGAATTGAAACAAGCCCGCAGAATCTACACCAAAGGCTGAAGGTCGGTAAGTTTACTGGTGAAGAATTAGAGCGAATTGCAGCTGCCGTAGGTGCAGAGTTTGTTATGGGCTTTTGGTTTCCGGATGGGACACGAATTTGACAGATGACCTACAGAAGACGGCAACGCTTCACGCGCTGCCGCTTTTTTTGAATCAAAGCGTAACGAAACGACTGTTTTCCCTCTGGCCACTAAGCAAAAATTGGGGTCGTAGAGGGCGCTTCTGTTTTGATTTCCGTTGACAGTACCTTTTTGCATGGAGACGGTTGCGCGCTGAAAGCCCCTGGAGGCCCCATACAGCCTGTTTCACGGTCTGCACTATCGGGAAATAGGTAAAACAGGTGAGAGACGGCGAGAGGGCCGTTGCAACGCCCCAGAGAATGAAAAGGGGACAGCTGCTTATGCTGTCCCTCCGGAATGAGGCTGAAACGGCCTTATGTATAGCTGCTCCGTCTGTGATCAGCGCCTATGTCAGACAGCATATCTTCAAGCCGTCCACGCAGGGTTGAATCATGCTCTTCCAGGATCGCCTTTACTTCGTCCACGTTGGTGCTGCCGCTGAGGTTATAGTTGGCCGTGTATTCCAGCTTGATTCCCTGAT
>Ga0247608_10006935_pt1 | contig 11781 bp, 9 predicted proteins | sample 176DNAGHGlowgp2_FD_193490 | JGI IMG/M metagenome (GOLD analysis project Ga0247608, IMG submission 193490) | Sheep rumen microbial communities from Palmerston North, Manawatu-Wanganui, New Zealand - 1766 DNA GHGlow gp2 | ecosystem: Host-associated > Mammals > Digestive system > Stomach > Rumen ... | reverse complement strand
TCAGTCAGTAGCCGATTTCTTTGTCATCGATCGTGGCAACAACCTTGTAAAGCGTGCTGCCCAGATCAAGGACCTGGAGGCTGAGATCAGAAATCTCCTATAATTTCTTATAATACCTGAGCGGCTTAACACCCTTGATTCCAGGATGGACAATCTGGATGAAGTCGTTCAGCAGCCTGTCTGGACGGAAGGGAGACTCCTCGTAAAAACGAGTGGAGCGGACATTGCATCCATAGACCTCCCCCGACTGGAAGGCCCGGAACTGACTATACCCATCCTGTTCAGACAAAAGCATTTCGCGTTTCAAAGGTTGGTCACTGTCATAACGAAACATCCAGACCTCTGTATCAAAGGCTTCTTCCAGAACAGTTTCAAAAGGCAGAGAGAGTGAACCACTATGCTCATCTTCAGACCACGGGTATTGGCCACCGGCATCCTTTATCATCTGTCCGATAGTACTACGACCGCCAGGAACATACCATACGGAGCCCACCTGCTTGTCAACCATCAGTGAGCGCCCTGTACCGGCTTTGGCCGCTATTTCCTTCAGGTGATTGTAATTCTTATCAACCTCATCAAAGAGATTATTGGCCCTCTTCTGGCGTCCGAAGAGCAGACCATAAAAGCGCATCCACTCTGCCCGAGCCAACGGTGACACCTCCATATATTCGGCACATTCTACAAGCGGAATCTCCAACTCCTCCAGTCTGCCGTAGCCTCCGCTATTCTCAAAGGGCGACAGGAAGATCGCGTCAGGTTTAAGGTCGATGATCTTTTCTACCACAGGACTCATTCCGTCACCACAATCCACAATTCTTCCTGACTTCACCTGCTGCTGAATCCAGGGAATCTTAATGTACTTCAAGTCTGCCACGCCAGCTATCTTGTCGTGACAGCCAAGATCCATCAACAGCGAACAATGCACCGTAGTAAACACAACCGCTTTCTGCAATGGTGTGCGAATAACGGTACCTTTCGGCAGATGAACAGGCAATTCTGCATCACGGGGGACAAGGACATAGGAATGCAGCGCCTTGCCGTCTTTCCATGGATTGGCAATGGTTACGACAGTAAAACCATCATACTCGACAATCGACGGAAGCGTGGCATACTTAAAGGTAACACTGTCGCCACTCCCCAGCAGACGGTCCATCCGCCCATTGCAGGAAAGTAGCGATAGTGCTACGATGAGTCCGAATAGTATTCTCTTCATTAATACTGTATTTTTGCCGTTCCGTAGGTAAAGGCAATAGCATGGGGCTCTACACCGGTGGCAAGGGCACTTGAACCAACAAACTGTCCGCTGCCATTGTAGATGTTTACAAAGCCATTCTCCTTATAGCTGGGATGACCGGTCTCATCGATGACTCTTGAGGCAATGTATACCATTCCCGTGTTCGGATCAACCCCGATAGCGCAAGGACTTTCAATAGGATCACCGCCACTCAGCGTGAAGGAGGTCAACGAATCATAAGCGACATTATAAAGGCTGAATGTGGGCTTGGAGCTGCCATAGGGATAGTTATAGGTAACGATGCTCTGATTGGCAGCTGCCATACCTGTCGCATCGGGCACGACCTTTGCGACGTTACTTCCGTAAATACGATAGACGCCAGCCTCTTTCTGATTCCAGTTCTCATCATAATAGCCCCAATCGAGTACATAAAGGATCTCACCAGCTACAGCAATCTCCTGGGGGTTGTGGATAGAGGCATTCTTGATTTCGGTGACAGAGCCATTTGACAGACTAATCTTTGAGATAGAGCCGTTGCCATTGCCATAGTCACTGTTGCACACATAGAGAGAGAGATCTGTTTCAGACGTTCCGCCAATAGTCATACCCTCAGGTGCAGAACCTACCTTATACATGTCCCCAATAGTCAGATTCAGCGTATCGATGACGCCCACATAGCCGCCATAGGTTGATACATACACCTTGCTTCCATAAGCTGTGAAATGGCGGGGTGAGACGCCCTCGGCTTCACCCATGTCACTTGTGGTACTGATTGGTTTGATGAGACTGAAAGTCTTTCTATCGCAAACAAATACGGTATTCTCGTCTGTACCTGCGATATAAATCTTGTCGCCATACACCATCACATCGTTAGGTGTACCGCCGAGACTCCTACCATTGACATTTCGGAATACATTCTGCTGAGCAGAGATGGGGTTCGCACTGAGATCAATAAAGGTCAGACTACCGTCAATACCACTACGGGCATTTCCATTGTTAATAATCAGCGCACCTTTGGTAACGACATACTCCGTTGGAGTGTTGTTGTCATCGCTTTTCAAACACCCTGTGAGCAAGACGGAGCCCGTCAGCATCACGATAAGACTAAAAAGATACTTTTTCATTTTATAAATCATTATTATAGTTGATATTTCACTGATACTTGCCAACTCCTTCCCGGCATAGGATAGAAGCGTACTATCTCGTATTGCTTGTTGAGCACATTCTTCACATCCATTCTGGCTTCCAGGCACTGGTCTTTCCAACGGAAATGGCGGTAGACCGTCAATCCCATATCCCAGTAGCCCTCAATCTCAGTGCCCTCATAATGCTGGTTGTTGGCCCAGCGGCTGCTGACACCTGTCAGATGCACGGAAAGGTTTGCCCACGGATTGTCCCAACCCACAGCAGCACTGCCAGAGTGCTTGGGGATGTAGGCTATCTGGTTGCCGTAGTAAGGCGACTCGGAATTCGTGCGGTTTTCTGCCTGCTGATAGCTATAGCTGCCAGAGAACTGCAGGCTGTGGCCCTCGGCAAGCTGGCGTGAGGCCTGAACGGTTACGTCAGCTCCAAGCACATTCACCTTTCCCACATTCACGCAGGTCCAGATAAACATGTTATAGGGCACGGCCACTATCATATCGTTCACGTGGTTGTAATAGCCGTCAAGCGTCATGTTAACTCCCCACTGGTCACTTTCTCTCAGCCAGGTAACTCCCAGGTTCAGCTGGTCGGTGGTCTCGGGCAACAGATCGGTACTGCCATAGTGGAAGTAGTAGCTCTCGTTGAACGTCGGCGAACGGAAGATGTTCTTATACGAGGCTCTCAACAACAGTTCTTCGTCTTCCAGAAGCTTGTATGAGAGCGAAACAGATGGTGAGAGCTTGCGCATGTTCCGTGCCGAGGGGCCTCCCTTCGATTCGTTCAGGTATACTGAATGCAGCAGTCGCGCCAAGGCCGTCAGCCGTCCTGAGTGATACTTTGCCGTCAACGATTGCAGAAGACTGAGCCTGAAGGGATTGTTGCTTACCGTCCTCTCAGCAGAGCCGTTGAGGTTGTTAAAGGCAAGGTCGCCAGAATAGTCGAAAGCCCATGACTCTGACGGCACATAGAGCACAGCCACAGAGGTATAGGCCTCGCGCTGCCAGTAGCTGGCGTCGTTATAGTTGTTGGGCGTCAGCGGGTCGTGATAGATGGAGGCGTTCCAGTTGAACTTCGTGTTCCACTTCAAGGAGAGGCCCGAGAGGCTGCGCTTCAGATACTGTACCTGAGCAAAGAAGTTCCGGTCGCGCAGCGTCTCCTTGTTGACGTCGGTATAGTAATGCACTTGTCCGGGCAGCTGGCGATTGTTGTCGTAATAGTATATCTTGCCACTCAGCGTGTTCAGATTGTCAATCTTCCATACCAGATTCATCTCAGCATGGCCTTGGTTCATACGACTGTTGGTGCGCTGCTCGTGGGTCACCACCGTCACGTTGCGCAACTCGAAGGGATAGTCGTTCTCGGCATAAGTGTACTCTCCGGCTACTGAGAAGGCCAGGTTCTCATTCAGGTTCTGCTCATAGCGCAGGAAGGGGCTGGCATATCCGAACGATCCGACCTTCATTTGCGCTGTCAGATGCGGCTTGGAGTCTGCATCAGGCATGCCGATGGTCTGGATGTTCAGCACTGCAGACGTTGAGGCATTGCGGGCAGGGATGAAGATGTCGTCGTTGTCGCCAATGACCAGCGAGAGTTGTTCCACGTTGTCAAGACTATAGCGTGAGAGATCGATCTCACCACTCTGGCAGTCGCTCAGCAGGATGCCGTCGTAGCTGACGCCTGTATGCTTGGCACCAAAGCCTCTTACTGATACCGTCTTCAGGCCTCCTGCCCCTCCGTAGTCGCGCAGGGTAACGCCTGGGATGCGATGCAAGGCATCGGCCACATCAGTCACGCCAAGTGTCAGCATCTGCTCACGGTCGATGATATACAGGGGAGCCGTGCTCTTCACTTCGTGCTGACGCCGGCTTTCCGTAATGGTCACCTCGCGAAGCTGATGCACCCTGTCCGTAATAGTGTCGTTACGAACCTCCTGCCCGCTCACTGTTGTAGCCAGCAGGCCAGTCATTGTCAGGGTTATCATCAGCTTACCAGTCATCATGTTTCGTTGTTTATCAGTTGATGTCCCAGGTCCTCACGACGGCAGGCATCGACGATCTGGGCGATGACCTCATCCATCTTGGGCACCTCTGCCACGAAATACGTGGGATAGTCGGCACAGAGCACCACCAGGTTCATTGCCCTGACCCCGACGCCGTAATGCTGCTCGAGCATGTAGCGATAGAGGTTCTGCTGGATGCAGTAGTGGTAGAAGGGCGTATCGGGGAGCGTGATGCCGTTGAAGCCCGTCTTGCCTCCGAAGGCTTCGACAATGGGCTGCCCCAGACTGTTGACCACCTTGCCGCTACGCTTCCAGTCGTAGATGGTGAAGGTGCCGTCTTCATTCCTGCACACCATATCGATGGTGCCTGCGACGTTGAGCCCCGTATCGTAGACGGGCCACTCCTGGCGATAGGGACGGATATGATGGTCGCCCACGAATTTGAGGAAGTGGCTACGCTCCGTCTCGATGCTCACATGCTCCACTTCGCCATGAAACTCGAAGGGGAAATCGGTCAGGAAGGTACCGTCCTTGAAGTAGCGCTCCGTCTGCTCATGCATGAACGTGCCCACCTCGGAGGCTTTCTTGCCTATACGCTCCCACTTCTTAAGCGACTCCTCGATGGGCACCCCGTAGCGTTCCCACTGGCGGCGGGCTGCCGCCTGGGCATCGAAGTGTTCGAAGAAGTGGGCTATCAGCGAACTCACGGGGAGCAGCTGCTGCAGGCCTTTATAAGTATAGATGTGGTGCTCGGGCTCGAAGTCGATGTAGCGGTCCTGCTCATACAGTCCTGCATCGGTGAAGGATCGCATCTTCTCCTCCATCGCCTCCGAGCGCTTCAGCCCGTCTGTACTTATGTTCTGCTCGTTTGACATTACGTTTCTGTTTGTGTTGCAAAGGTACAAAGATTTATCGTAATCGCCAAATCTTTTAGATGATTTAAGGAGAAGGTTGAAAGATTTAAGAGTCTTTATGATGTTATTTTTCTTAACAAAGCGCCTCATGAGAATCGCGTTTTAGAGCCCAAACCAACCCGAGGCCACAATGACGCGAAATATGAGCCATTTTGTTAAGTACCTGATAGTGTGACAGTTACGTTTATTCTGTCATGATTCTTTACTCCAAACACCCCTAAAAAGCCCGAAAAAGCCCCGATTTCATCGCAAAATGTCCCGAGTTTGCTACGGTAATAGATAGGGTTTGCCTGGACTAAACCTATACTTTAGTCCGACTAAAGTCATGGTTTGCTTACGGTAAACGTATACTCTGCCGTAACCTGACCTGTTTTCAGTCTAAAACAGCCTTCTCGTTTCTCTGGAAGGAATAAAAAGAAAGTGTTAAATTTTGGCACTTATTATTGACAAACGGAAGATTCCGCATTACCATCTCTTGTAAAAAAAGTCAGGAAAAACGGGGTTTTCTCCCAAATTATCACTACCTTTGCCGACACATTACTAAAACAAACGAAGACATGAAGGAACTGTACTTTGCGGACAAGAGCCGCTACGACAACGGGATGGAGTTTGAGCGCTGCGGGCGCTCTGGTGTGTTGCTGCCTAAGGTAAGCCTCGGCTTCTGGCATAACTTCGGAAGCGTCGACCCCTATGAGCGCAGCCGTGAGATTACCCACTACGCCTTCGACCACGGCATCACCCACTTTGATCTGGCCAACAACTACGGTCCTGTATACGGCTCTGCAGAGGAAACGATGGGCAGACTGATGGATGAGGACTTCCGACCCTACCGCGACGAGCTGTTCATATCCTCGAAGGCAGGTTACGACATGTGGCCTGGCCCTTACGGCAACTGGGGTTCCAGGAAATATCTGATGGCTTCGCTCGACCAAAGTCTGAAGCGCATGAAGATCGACTACGTGGACCTCTTCTATAGTCACCGCTACGACCCAGAGACACCGCTGGAGGAGACACTGCAGGCGCTGGTGGACATCGTGCGTCAGGGCAAGGCGCTCTATGTAGGTATCTCCAACTGGCCGCTAGAGCCCCTGAAGTTCGGTTACGACTACCTGAAGGCCCACGATGTGCCCCTGCTCATCTATCAGGGTCGCCTGAACATGCTCGACCGCAAGCCACAGGAAGCTGGCATTCTTGACTTCTGTGCAGACAACGGCGTAGGTTTTATCGCCTTCTCCCCCTTGGCACAGGGTCTGCTCACAGACCGCTACCTCAATGGCATCCCCAAGGACAGCCGCATGTCGAAGGGCAAGTTCCTCCGTGAAGAGATGCTCACGCCAGAACTGTTGGAGAAGCTACAACGTTACAACAAGGCAGCAGAGAGTCGCCATGAGACACTCGCAGAGATGGCCCTCGCCTGGATTCTCCACCAAAGGGGCGTCACCAGCGTTCTCGTAGGAGCCAGCTCAACAGCCCAGCTGGAGAAGAACCTCCGCTGCGTAAGTGCCGCTCCCTTCGATGATTATCAATTATGATGGTCAATTCGAGGCACAATAGGTCGTCAAAGCCTCCACAAGTACATCATTCTCCTCTGGGGTCTGCGCCGTGATACGGAAGCAGTGGTCGTCAAGTCCTCTGAAATTGGAGGCATCTCGGATAAGGATGCCATAATTGTCAATCAGCCATTTCTTCAGTTCTGGTGTATTCCCTTTATCGATATTCACCAACATGAAATTGGTGTCCGACTTCATCACCATCAGCCCCTCGATAGCTGAGATTTTCTCGTGGAGCCGTTGGGCCTCAGCCAGATAGCCGCTTAGGTCAGGAATCATCTTCGGATCATTCTTCACCAAAAACTTACCGGCCTCTATCGCCATCGCATTGATGGTCCAGGGCTGTCGAATATGCTTCATACGATCGATGATAATGGGCGAAGCGAATATATAGCCCAAACGAAGGCCGGGAATGCAATATTTCTTCGACAGGGAATGAACCAACATCACATTAAAGCAGTCCTGCATTTCCCTTGGCTCCAGCATCGGACTTAGGGTGTAGTCGGCATACGACTGGTCGACGACATACAGAAAACGGGGATGCTGCCTGATGATATGATTGATCAGACTCTTCAGCAATACATTACCCGTCGGGTTATTAGGATTGCAGAGCCAATAGATACGATCATCGGGCAGTATTTCCAATTCGTCTGCAGAATCATAGGAAATCAGGTGTCCGAATTCCCGGCACGCATCTTCATACTCCGTGAATGTAGGCTGTGGAATGATTGAGGCCCATCCCTTGTAGAGTTGTGCAACCAAATAGATAGCCTCAGTGGCTCCGTTGGTCACCATGATAGTATTCTCCGGCACACCCAATTGTTCTGCCAGCATACTTTCCAAAGAATGGGCATCAGGTTCCGGATAATGCCCAACAATATCAAAGTGCGCCATCAGGTGCTCTTTGAGTTCTGAATAATCAGCCCTGCTATATACATTTGAGCTGAAATTCATCTTAATCTTGTCGCCGTAGCGAAAAGCATCATCGCCATGACCGTATATCATAGGTATCTTGATTATTTTTAATCGTTCCGCTTCACTCTGATTGTCAGTGTTTCAGGATCAAAGGAGATACCCTCCCTCTCGATAAAGCGCCCTAGGTCACCCTGCTTGGCAAGGGTCTTAGGCGAGCCAATGGCCATCCGCTCCCCCCGGGTCATCAGCCAGACGACATCCGCCAACTGAAGGGCCAACTCCACGTCATGGGTAGAGAGAAAGATGGTTTTGCCAGCCTCGCGGCTGATACGTCTGAGCAGTTGCAGCACCTCCACCTTACTGGGATAGTCGAGGAAGGCAGTCGGTTCATCAAGATAGATCACTGGTGTCTGTTGTGCCAATGCCTTGGCAATCATCACCTTCTGCCGTTCACCATCACTCAGGGTGTGAACCATTCTCCGACTCAGCAGGTCAATGCCCACCAGACTGATGGCCTCATCCACTATCTGCAGGTCTTCCTTGGAATAGGTTCCCCAGAAGCCTGTATATGGAGAGCGCCCGAGGCTGACGAGCTCGCGCACCGTCATGTTCCTTACATCAGGTTTCTCTGTCAGCACGACACCTATCAACCGACTCAGTTCCTTGTCTGTCCAGTCTGACAAGTCGCGGCCCCCTATCATTATCTCCCCTTGTATCTTGGGTTGGAAGGCTGACAATGTACGGAGTAGTGTCGACTTACCCACACCATTGGCTCCCAGCAGACAAGTCAGTTCTCTGCTGCAGATGGTCCCGTTGATGTCCTCGGCCACAGTGATGACACCATGTTTCGTCGTGTAGCCGATGCCGAGATCCCGGAGTATTATCGCCTCAGTGTTCATCTTTATGCTGCAAAGATAAACAATATTTTTTTATTTCCTAATTATTTTGTACAAATTATCTGCTTTTTTCTCAACTTTACCCGTTTTGGCTATTTCATCAAGGAATCGGGCGAAGCCAAAATGCTCCGGAGCAGTAAGGACGTATCCCTCTTCATTCTTCGGAATCACGCTGGAGAGCGTATCGATATAAGATATGAACTTCTCGTTGTACTGTTCAACCTCTGTCAGGTAAACGCGCCAATAATGCAGCCTCCGTTCTGGGTTGTACACCGTGAACTCATATCTCCAAGGCTTCTCCTTTTCATAGCAGAAACGGTAGTGCTCCGTCATATACTCCATCGCTGAAGGAGCCGACGCACCATATTCAAAAGTAAGGATGTTTGATGTCGGAATAGTGTCGAGGACGGCCTTCTGCTGGATACGCCAATCCTTCAATACCTCTTTGATGGAATGGACATACCATGAATAGAAGAAATGCCCCGTTGCTAACATATATTCGTCACCGGTAAAGATCTGTGGACCGGCTCCCAAAGCCAACGACACCTCACGATCTCCAATCTCCACCGAAGTCAGGGGCAGTACAATGCCGATACTATTCAACGGATTGGCCTGAAGCCATTCCACGTTCTTACGCTGCTGACGCACAGAGACGGTCATCAGCAGGATGGCAAGAATGATACAGGCCCACTTCAGGAAGCATCTCCTGCTAAGCACATCTTCCAACCATTGCAGGGCACGCACACCGGCAATAATGGCAAACGGTGCATCATAGAGAAAGTGCTTCGACGCATTACCAAACTCAGCCATCACAGTATGTAACACCACGATGGGCAGCAGCACTACGAACAGCTCCTTCCATCGCTTGCTTCTAGTGATGGCAAAGATACCCAACGGCAATAGGATAAAGTATGTCAGCGAATAATAACCGAAAATGGCAAAGAAACGCTGCATCGGTGTAACAATGTTGTTCCACTTCTCATAGAGGCCCACCGTTCCCAACACCTGGGCATTCATCAGCCAGAAGCCCGACAGCGATATCACAATGATGGCCAGTGCATAGGCTGCCGCCAGCCAGAAGCTCTGCTTAAACGACCTTCCGTTGAAGTAGAGCAAAGGCAGGATGACGGGATAGACCGTAACAATGTCGACGCGAAACCACGTGGCCAGACACAACAACAGGACCGATTGCCAGTGCTTCTGCTTCATCGTGAGTATCAGTGCCCAGATCATTAGGGCAGCAGCCGGAATGGCGGAATTGGAATACATCGCTATGGCATACATCTCCGGCAATAGCATCGCAGCTATCAAGAGCTTTGTACGACTCGTCTTGACAATCCGTTGTCCGAACTCCACACAGCCTATCAGGAAGGCAAAGCTACATAGAACCGTGAAGACATAATAAATCTGTTCACATGTAAAGAAGGGCAGCACATGTTTCAGCGCCGTAATCAGAATCGTAATCAGCGGCTGCTGACGATACTCATAGGTATAAAGCGGGGGCAGTGACCAACCCTCACGATAAGTGACATCACATCCAAAGGTAATCACCTGACCATCAGTCTCGTAACACTGAAGGGGGAATACGCCTACTAACACCCATATTACAAACAACGCCAACAGAATCGGATAAGCATGCTTATTGACGTAATCGTAAATCACCGATAAAGAATTTCTCATATAACTATCATCATGTTAATAAATGCGAGACAAGAATCTTGACGCCTATCAGGATCAGGATGACACCCCCGAAGAGGCCAGGCTTCAGCCTACGGGAGATGGTCAGACCGAAACGGCTGCCAAGCCAGGTACCGAACAAACTGAAGAAGACAGACACCGCCCCGATAATCACCAAAGGAACCGTCAATTGCGAGGCCCTTTCATAGCCTGCACAGACAAACGATATGCCGACGGCCAGCGCATCAATACTCGTGGCCACAGCCAGCATCAGTTGGGTACAGAGCTTATCGGGATTAAAGAACTGTTCCTCCTCGGGACTAAAGGCCTCACGAATCATATTACCACCGATACATAATAGAAAAAAGAAGGCTATCCAGTGGTCGTACTGCTCTATCCACTGTTGGAAGAAGCTGATACCCAACCAACCTAACAGCGGCATCAAGGCCTGAAAGAGTCCAAAGAGAAAAGCCATGCGAACCTCCTTCATCGTCCATAAGGGGCACTCCTTAGTAGAAGATGTCATCACGCCACTGACGATGGACACCGCAAAGCAATCCATGGCCAAGGCAACTGCTAACAGGACAACATCAAACAGGCTCATATAGTATTTATTTATCAATTTCCGATATTTTGCCTGCAAAGGTACAAAAAAGTTGAGAGTTAAAATGTGAAAGTAGAAAGTTTTTTGTATTTTTGCACACAGAAATCATTCATCAATAACGAAATCAGATCCTTATGAGGAAATTTATCATCTTCACACTACTCGCCGCCATAGCCCAGTGGACAATGGCTGAGACTGTAGCACTCCACACTAGCAACACCACCATGGTACTGAATGTGGAAAAGGGCAAACAACCCAAGTATGTTTATTATGGTGCTAAGCTGAGCGACTACGACCTACAACACTTACAAGCACCTCGTAACGGACGCATGGACGCCTATCCTGCCTATGGCATGAACTGTCCAGCAGAGGTTGCTTTTGCCATGAAACACGCCGATGGCAACATGTCAACAGAACTCTACGTGACAGACCTCGATCGTCAGGGGGACATTACCCGCATCACATTGAAAGATCCCAAATACCCCATATCCGTCACGCTCTTCTACAAAGTCTATCAGGAAGAGGATATGATTGAGACCTGGACAGAAATCCATAACGGTGAAGCCAAGCCCGTCACCCTAACACAGTTTGCCTCCTGTTCTCTGCCTATCCGCCGCGGCAACGTATGGCTCTCTCATTTCTATGGTTCCTGGGCCAATGAAGCCCGCCTTGTAGAAGAGCCTATTCTGCCTGGCGAGAAGGTGATAAAGAATAAAGACGGGACGCGTAACTCTCATACCGACCACGCTGAGGTGATGTTTTCTCTCAATGGCAAAGGTCAGGAAAACACTGGCGATGTGATTGGCGCCGCCCTCTGCTATAGTGGTAACTTCCAACTGAAGATTGATA
>Ga0247608_10006934_pt1 | contig 11782 bp, 16 predicted proteins | sample 176DNAGHGlowgp2_FD_193490 | JGI IMG/M metagenome (GOLD analysis project Ga0247608, IMG submission 193490) | Sheep rumen microbial communities from Palmerston North, Manawatu-Wanganui, New Zealand - 1766 DNA GHGlow gp2 | ecosystem: Host-associated > Mammals > Digestive system > Stomach > Rumen ... | reverse complement strand
AGGATATTTCATATGATGAATTTGCATTATGGTATACAAATCAGGTGACTAACCATAAATCTGTAAGAGATTACTATGCTAGTATATGGTTTGAAGAGAGGGATAAACTTGACAAGTAAGGATTTAGAAAATAGGTTTACGGAATTACAAAAAGATGGTAAATTATGTTGTACAGAAAATGAGTTTAATGACTTCATTGGATATGGGTTATTGCTTAGTACAGGTAACTCATATGTGAGTAGATATGGAAATAAATTAGATGTGCAAGTGTTGAAACAAAAAGAATTAAGATTAAATATAAATTTATCTTATTTTGTTCAAAATAGTGAAGATTTGTTATTAAATAGTAATACTAATAAACTGTATTGTATGTCGAGTAGTACTTTGCAAAAGTATAAGGATATGGGATATATAATAGAAGTTAAGGGTAAACAATATTATAGACTTTTTGCAAATGAATTATGGTTAGTGTATATAATAAAGTAATTTTATTTACATTTTTTAAATTTACTGTTGACTTTTTATAAATAATTTTATATAATGCGTGACAGAGAGGTAGATTATGAATGAAGAACAAATCAATACAATGTGGGAAGAGTTTAAGTCTTTGTTAATTAGTACTAATAGAGAAAATATGGAAAGTTTTATAGCTTGGTTGGATAGTACAGATTTTAAATATGCTCCAGCAAGTACCCAGTATCACGGAGCTTTTAGAGGTGGGTTGTTAAAACACTCATTAAATGTTTATTATGCAATGCAAGATTTTTCTAACTGGATAAATTTTATGGAAATTCCAGCAGATACAGTTATTATAACATCTTTATTACACGATTTGTGTAAAATAGATAGTTATGTTGAAAGTACTAGAAATGTAAAAGATGAAACTGGTCAATGGGTAACTGTACCATATTTTCAATATGATGAGGTATTACCTTGGGGACACGGAGAAAAGAGTGTTATATTAATAATGCAACACGGTATACAATTAAATAATGTTGAAATAAGTATGATAAGAAATCATATGGGATTTACATCTAATGATGATGAAAGACGTGTTAGTAAATTATTTAGAATTTGCCCACAATCAGTAGTATTACATTGTGCTGATTTAGAAGCTACAGTTATGTTAGAAAGCTATGATGGTCCAAAAAGATTTATAGATAAGTTAAAATCAGGAGGTAGAAATTTAACAGAGTGTATAGCTAATGCAAATAAGCCCAAATGTATTAAGATTGATGGAATAGAATATGAATTAGCAAAAGATGATGAAGTTGTAGATAATGTGGATGTTATTTTAGTAAATTATAATGGACAGCAGGTAAAGGTGTATGCTCCGTATGGGGACGGTCTTCCATTTTAACAGGAGGTATAAGGGATGGAACAGGAGAGTAATATATTATTTCATATAACAAATGACCAAGCTGATATAATAGCAAAACATTTTGGTAAAGATGTTAATAATTTAGAAGAATATGAAATATGTGAATTATTAGATAAAATCATAGATGAGGAATTATAGTAATGTAAAATATTACTATATATGCCACTTTAGCTCAGTTGGTAGTAGCGACGCACTTGTAATGCGTAGGTCGTCTGTTCAAATCAGACAAGTGGCTCCAAAAATCATAGTCAACATTCAGAGGTTGGTCGCTTCGGTTTATCCGTATATAGTAAACCCTAGACTGTGTACTGAACTATAGCAGTAAAAGCGACATCAATATATGGCGGAGATGGTGCAATGGTAGCACGATAGGTTCATACCCTATAGACGAGGTTCGACTCCTATGTCCGCAACCATTGGGAATAATTACCTAGCAACATTTGCTAGAAGTCGACTGACCCAAACCAAGTGGCTGATATACCTACTGTACACGTATATCTATTGACTTTACTTGAAATAGTAAAGGCTTATATAAGTTTGGCTCTTTTGTAGTGAGAGAGTGCGGAGTAACATAGTACTAAAGGTTACTCTACGAGGGCTGATAAGTATATAAACAGCCTTAGGTAAATTTTATATCATTTGCTGAAGCTAAAAGGTGTATGATGTATTATTTATGCGAGAGCTTTTTGTTTAGCGATTTGGTTTTAAATAGTTTAAACTCAAAGGCAGAGTTTAGTTTTATGTAGTATAGTTTTCTATGTACTCCGAACAATGAAAACTCGCTTTTTATATGTCGCTCGGGGCAGTCGGTTAAGCCATCGCCCTTTCACGGCGGGGTGTCCAGTTCAACTCTGGAGAGCGGTACCAATAAGCTAGATAAAGTAATTGTAATTAAATAAAATTAGATACTGGTAAGTCTTTTTGTTTATTTTATTTTATCTAGTTTAATTTTTGTTTAGGAGGTCTATGATGGTATTTGCAAATGCAAGTAAAGATTTAAAAATAGTTATAGTAAATTGTGATTGTGGTTGTGATGAAGAAATACATATTAAAAAATATGAAGATGATGTATCATCTGACTATTATATAACTATAAATGAGAGTAAATTTTATGCTATGCAAGGAGGTATTTTTAAAAGATTATGGCATAGATTGAAATGCATCTGGAGAGCAATTAGAGGTAAAGAATATTTATTATGTGATATAAATGTTACTGAACAAGATATTGATGCTTTAATAGAAAAATTAAGGGAAATAAAGGAGAAATAGTTATGTATATATATTTTGATACTGAGTTTACTCGGATTACATAAAGATGCTCAATTAATTAGTATAGGATTAATATCTGAAGATAATGCTGAATTTTATGCAGAATTCACAGATGTAGATATAAGTAAACAGGATGATTGGATAAAGAAAAACGTGCTTGAAAATACTATATATTATGGTAATGCAAATGTGGATAATCTGGTTGATAGAAATAATTATTACATAGGAGATAAAAACATCATATCAAAGCATTTACGACAATGGTTAGCACAATTTGATGATGTACAGTTGGTTTCGGATGTGTGTCATTATGATATGGTATTATTTATTGACTTATTTGGTACAGCATTTGATTTACCTAAAAATGTATCTGCAAGTTGTCGAGATATAAATCAGGATATAGCAGATTATTATAAAATAGATGAGAGTGTTGCATTTGATTTTAGTAGGGAGCAGTTGTTAGAAGAACATAATATTTTTATAGATGGTGAAAAACATAATTCATTATATGATGCAAAAGTAATAAAAGAAATTTTTGATATTTTAAGACGATGAAAATCGTCTTTTTTATTGTCCTGTAACGGTTTTACGTTATTTACATATTTGACAAATATACAAAAATGTGGTATAATAGATAGTAGGGGAATTTTATATAGGAGGTAAAAATATGAAATTTATTAATTATAATGCTAATCCTAAATACAAAAAAACAGGTGATTGTGTTATTAGGGCTATATGTACAGCATTGAATGATAGTTGGGAAGATACGTATAGAGGAATGCTTGATGTAGCATTAAGAAAAGGTTATGCTATAAGTAGTAAAGACAATTATGAATGTTATTTAAAAGAGAGAGGAATATTAAAACAAAAGATGCCAAGAAAATTTGATAGGACTAGATATACAGTTGAAGAGTTTGCAGATAGATTAGCTAAACCAAATATGACATATATAGTTACAGTTGCAAATCATTTAACAGTTATTATAAATAATGATTTATATGATTTGTGGAATGCCGGTAGAAAATGCGTTGGAAATTATTGGGAAGTTCCAACTAAAGCCGTACCAGAATTAACAGCAAAAAATCATAAGGAATAGTTATAAATATAATTTAATATATGGGGGTATGTGTTATGAAAAATGAGGTTTTTGAAAAATTCATATATAATAGAAAGATTGGTTCTATTATACTTGATGATTATATGTTTGTGAGAGTTCAGTATGATGATAGATTTGATTATTTACTAGATGGTTGGGGTAAACTAGAGTTTTCATCATCATATAGACAGGAATTAGAATTGTCAGGTTTAATTGATAATAAAACACATAAGGTATATACAGACAATGGTTATAGAATATCTAAATATACTTGTGATGACGATGTTTATGATATTGGAAAATTAACTGAAGAAGTAATAACAAAATTGAATGATGCATATAATAAATACATATATGAGAATAAAGAAGAATTCTGTAATATTGCAACTAGTATATTTAATACGTATATGTCTTATGATGAGAATGCTAGTTATTTGAAACAAAAGGCATCTGAGCAATATATTATTGTTGAAGATATTTCTGCACCTATTGTAACTAATTTTAAGTATAGTAGTTTAGGTAATTATGATAGAGTATTAAGTGTGGCTCAAATAATTAAATATATTGTAGAAGGCGATAAATTTATTATGGATAGTATTATGGCATACTTGGAAAAAGATGGTGAGGAAAAAGTATATAGTGGTATATCTGGTATACCAGATATAAAAGTTACTAGAAAAGAAAAGATAGGATTTCAATTAATATGTGATAATAAATATTTAGAATATTTTAAAGAGTTTAGTGAAAATCCAAATAGCTGGTTAAATACAAGACGTAAAATATATCAATGTTTAGATATAGAAAAAATGAAAACTGTAAATATAATGGTAAAACATAATGATATAGAATTAATTTTTAAGTATCCTGCACAGATGTTATCTGTATTTAATATAAGTGACTGGCATATACCTGATTTGGCTACTAGAGAAAAATTTAAAAACTTATTTAAAGATGTTGAGTGGCATACTAAAGATGATACTGTAATTAGTTCTATACAAAAAATTACATATGGTAAGAATATATTATATGAGAAATAATTATTATATAAATATAAGATGTAGATAAAAATCTACATCTTTTTTTAATTTTTTGTTCAAAATTTAATTCAATTTGAGGTATATTATAGTAGAGAGGTAAAGTGTAATTATGAATATCGAAGAATTAGAAGGTAAAATTGCGTATTATGCTACTAAGTATTATCAAGGAGAGCCTGAGATTAGCGATGACCAGTTTGATAGTTTAGTTGACCAGTTACGTCTAATTAAACCTGACTCGAAAATATTAAATACTGGTTGGGGATTTGAGGTAGTAGAAGATAAAATAAAGCATAAATATTCACATATAGGTAGTTTGGATAAGGCGAAGACGTATTCCGAAATACCTGATAGATTTAAGGATAAAACTATTTATATATCACCTAAATTAGATGGATTATCAGCAGTTGCATATTATGAAAATGGTAAGTTGGTTAAGGGTATAACTAGAGGTAATGGTGAGTATGGTAAAGATATTACTACAAAGTTGGCAAAAATTATAGGATATAATATAAAAGATACTAAATTTACAGGTGCTGTCAGAGGGGAGTTAATTATAAGTAATGCAAATTGGGAGTTACTTCAAGAAAAATATATTAATTTAATTGCTCCAAGAAATTTTGTAGCCGGTATAATAAATAGAAAAGATATAGATAATGATATACAATATGTAGATTTAGTGGTGTACAAAGTTGTTGGACAAGAGAATAGACCAGTATTAGCAGATAGACAAGAGGTTATATTTTGGCTTAACAATAATTTTGAGCATTCTATACCAGAGTATTATTATCCAGTATTAAATGAGGCATCTTGGGCTATGTATCACGACATAACTTTTGAACAATTTAAACAATTGGGATATGGATTAGATGGTTTAGTATTAACAGACCCTGTAGTGCAATATAATAGTCAGACAATGGGGTATGTATATAATGAAGAAGCTTTTAAATTTCCGTCGGAGGTAGCTACAACAATAGTGAAGGAAATGAAATGGGAATTAACTAGAACTCAAAGATTAGTTCCAGTAGCAAACGTAGAACCTGTAGAGTTAAGTGGTGCAATAGTTGAAAATGCTACTTGTAATAATGCTAAGTGGGTTAGAGATATGCAATTAGGTGAAGGAGCAGAAGTTGAGATAACTAGGTCAAATGAGGTAATACCAAAGATACTTACAGTTTTACAACCATCACAAGAAAAACTACCAGTAGTTTGTCCTGTATGTAGTAGCGAGCTAGTTTGGGATGGTGTAGATTTAAAATGTAATAATAAGGATTGTTTGAATATACAATTAAGTGATTTACAACAGTGGTGTGAGTGCGTTGGGGAGACAGATGGCTTACAGTTTACAATTATGAAACAGTATTTAGATAAATATGGTGTGACAAGTATAAAAGATTTATATGGTAAAGCTGTTGAAATATTATATGATTTAAGCTCAAGGAAGCTAAGTATAACAGAAACTAAAATAGCAGAATTTTTTGATAAATTATATATAGACCAAGTTCCAATAGAAAAGGCTTTGGTAGGATTAAATGTTCCAAGATTAGGAGAAAAAACAGCTAAAATATTGAGTACAGAGTCAGATTTGATAGACACATTAGTTAGAATGGCTTGTGGTTCAGTGTATACTGAAATATATGATGATGTTAAATCAAAGTGCTTAGATTTAGTAAAAGAAGCAACAACATCATCTATTCTAATTAATTTAGATAAGTTTAAAACATTGAGATATTTATATGATAAGTCTTTTGAAAAATCTAGGTTAGTATATGCAAAAAGTAAAGTAGATAATAAGTATGTAGCTGTAACAGGTGCATTAGAAACAATGAAACGAAAAGATTTTGAAAAATATATATCAGAGTATGGTTATGAATTAAGTAGTACTGTAAGAAACTGTGAATATCTTATAACAAATAACCCTAACAGTGGCTCGACTAAAAATAAACAAGCAAAAGATTTAGGTGTAAAAATAATAACTGAACGAGATTTTTTGGAATTGTTAAGAAAAATTTAGTTGGATTTGAGGTATATTATAATAGGAGTGTGTTGTTATGATTTTTAAAGATTATTATTACGACCGAAAATATCGGTAAAATAATATCAGCAGCATTACGTAAGGGAGCTAAGATATATGTTGGGAAAACACACGCTGATTGTTTAAAACAGGAGTCAATGGGTACATTACGAAATGCAGAGCAGGGGTTTGTAACAGAAACTTATGAATTTGTTGATAGAAAACAGGCATTAAAAATAGCGGAACATTATAATCAGATAAAGCATAAGCATTTTCCGAAAGATGAATTAATGAGTGAAGATATAATTTAGGGGGTAGTAAAAAATGTTTGATTTAATGGTTACAAAATGTGTAACACCAAAAACAGCAAGATGGGAAACACCTACTATGATGACATTAGATTTAGGTGATGATAATGGCGAGCAAGTTTATACTTTATTAAAGGGTGCGGAGGAGTTTTTACATACACAAATTGATGTTAAACCAACAACAAGTAAAGAGTTGTATAAAAAAGCACCTGAAATATGGAAACAATTTAGAGACTTACAATTGGAACAAGCAAGGGATAAGGCAATAGAAAGTAGTTCATTTTATTTAGATAAGTCTACATTGGCATATTTAGTTAATGACCAAAGAGAAATTGTTGATATGATTATGTTTAGAAATGAGGAAGAATTAGAGGAGTTTAAGATACAAAATCAAAATTATGTATTAGAAATAACTACAGTAAATAATACTAAAAAGTTCTTTACAGATGGTAAGGGTGGTTTAATTAAATTAGTCTGCTATGATAAAAAATATGATGTAGCAGATGAAGAATATACTCCGGTAGTTATATTAGAGTTAAATAATAAAAAGTCTAAATATGAGGTTTATAGTGGAATTTTAGTATTTAAGGAATTTACTTTTATACCGTCAATTAGTTATGATTTACAAGATAAGAGTTTAGCTTCATTTATACAAAATTTTGATATGGATAACTATTTAAAATATGCATCTGATAGAGCTGTTGAATTATACAATTCGTATAAGTTATTTCAAGAGAATCCAGTTGAGATTAGTGTAAGGGAGCTTACAGGTATATGTGGTAAAGTTGGATATAAATTGGAATTGGATGACGAAACAAGGTTACATCCTATAGAGGCGTTGTCAGATGAAGAAAATAATAGAAGAATACAAGATTTTTATAATACATTTAAAGATGTTTCAGGAGAAACTACATATGAGATATTACAATTAAGCGATTTAAGAAAAACATTTAGATATAATAAGTTGACACTATTAGAGGTCCTAGGTATTTTGTCAAAAGAATATTTAACATATGATGGTTCAAAAATTACAGCAGAGATATTGGGAGATATTGTATATAAATTGTTATATAATAAAAATATGGATAGGTCACAAGTAGAAGATGTTAAGAAAGATGTGACTAATTAGGAGGTTATACAATGGCGTTTTCAATGGGAGATATAACGGCTTTAAAAGAAAAACGCAGGGGTATGATTAAGCAATTATTTGCTATTGTAAATAATGATAATAGATTGACAAAAGTTGTAAAGACTGCTTTCAATGTATATGTGGATTATATGTTGATGTCAAGTAGCACATCAAAAATATCAGTAGTAAAATTAAAAAAAGATATAAATAGGGTTTTAGCGTTTAATTGCGATAAACAAGCAGTTCTTATATCTAAATATGATGTAGCTAAAGTAGAACAAGCTATAATAGTTGATGTGAAAAAAGCTATACAATTAGGTGGATTAGAATATTTAAAATACGATAAGACACCAGAAGAAGCATTACAGAGAGCTGTTAATATAATGCATAAATATACAAAGGAATATGAGGATATACAAAATAGTAAAGTAGATGCATTTGGATTAGAGATTGATAAAGAGAAAATGAAAAATTTATTAAGTAAGTTGGAGGTGTTTTAATTGGCAATGTATGATAGATTGGTAGATAGTGTGTTAGCTAGTGTTGGTACATATCCACCAGAATATAAACAAAGTGTAATGTCAGAGGTTTCAATGCATATAGATAGTATAAATTTGCCTATAAGATTTCAGAAAAAGTATATGGACGATAAATCATTGCCAAAACATTTAAAACAGTTATACAATAATTTTGAAGACATAATAATATCCGATGATAGTGCTTATGTAAAAGTTGCTGATTTTGGCAATACAGGGTATATGATAGCATTATTGGTTGAAAAGATATTAAAACAATGTCTTATAAATGATATACACGTTCCTACTATGCTATATATAGACACAAATTTATTGCTTGAGAATTATGGTAATGTTATGGATAGTAATAAAGGTACAGGTGTTGCGTATAGGGCGTTAATACCAGAATATATTATATCGAGTTATATTTATAATGTGGATTTTGTATTTTGGGATAAATTTGATTTGAGTTCTTTAGCATATGCAAATAGAAAATTATATGAAATTTTATCTATTAGATATAATAGATGTTTAAATAATATGTTTTTTGCTACGTCTAGTCCAGATGTATTTGTTCAAAAATATAGTCAGGAATTATATAATGTTATGGGATTATCTGGAATGTATCAGGTATGTGAGGATGATGTTGATAGTATAAAATATAAGGGAGATAATATTGAATGATAGATAGAGATGGGTTAGAAAAATCTCTCCTATTAGGTATAGTTAGAGATAAAAATTGGGATGTACTATTGTTAAATAATGTTACACGTGATTGTTTTTCTCCTGCAAATTTACCTTTATATGATTATATAAAGGGTTTTGCAAATGAGGGTAAGTATCCTGATATTAGGATTGTTACTAATATTTTTGATATACCTGATGATGAGGTGCCGGAATATTTAATGATAACAGCATTAGATGAATTGTGCGATGCGTTACACTCAGAGTATGTTAAAAATCAATTGAGATATAAAGTAGAAAATTTGAATGCATTTAATAGTGAAGTAGAAACTGACCCCGTCTCATATGTTGATAGATTGGGGCGAGTTGTAGAAGAAGTACGTCAAATAAGTTATCATACAAAGTCAGTAGACCCGTTCGAGAATATAGAAGAGATTTTAAAAATAGATAAATCAAATGTAATAAGTAGTGGGTTTAGGGAATTAGATGAAAAATTAATTGGTTTTAAACGTGGTGAAGAATTGGTTGTACTTGCGGGTAGAACCGGACAAGGTAAAACTTGGATGGGATTGAAATTTGCTATGTCGGCAGCATTTCAAGGAAATAGGGTCGGATTATATTCTGGTGAGATGAGTACACAACAAATACAAGAAAGAATGTTGTGTTGTGCAAAACCAGCATATACATCAACTCAAGAAGAGGCTATGCAGGTTATAAAAGAAAAAGATGCTTTTGTTAGAGTATTAACACAAAAAGAATTAAGGCGTAGAGCAAATGTGTCAGATATAGAGGAGTTTATTATTCGAGATAATTTAGATATGGTTGTAATAGACCAATTATCTTTAATGGAAGATAACACAAGTAAACCTCGGTACTCCATTAAGACAGCAATATGGAAATATAAGTATGGATTTATTTTCTTTGACCACTAAATATAATATACCAATAATTCTATTAGTACAGGTAAATAGACAAGGTAATGAAAATAAAGGTGGACCACAACTTGAAAATATTGCAGAATCGGATGCTGTAGCTCAAAATGCAACAAGAGTAATAACATTGAAAAAAGAAGGACCAATATTAACATTAAATATAGTTAAAAATAGATATGGAGATGGAGGCACACAGCAGTATGATGTAGATTATGGTAAAAATAAATATAAGGCAGTTGTAGATTATACACAAACAGTAGCATCTAATAGAACAACCAGAACAATAAATCCATTCAGAACAGGTAGAACATTTTAGGGGTATGTGATAGTTATGAATATAGATGAAGAATTAGTACGAGAGATGAGGTCATATATACTAGTTAAGACGGGAAAACATTATTTTGGAAGAATAAAAACAACACCGAAAAATATAATGATAAGTTGTCCGTACCATAAGGAGGGGCAGGAGAGTAAACCAAGTTGTGGCATACAAAGAGTATCATCTGATAGAAGTGAGGCAGGTACAGTACATTGTTTTAGTTGCCGGAAAAACTACTAATATTGCAAATATGATGCAGGATTTATTAGGCAGTGCTTATAATGTTGTAGATGTTGAAAATAAATTTAATTTTATGTCATTGAAATTAGAAAATATACTAGATAATAAACCAAAGCCATTATTTGTATTACCTAAAAAAGATAGTGTAGTAAGTAACACAATAATTAAAAAATTTAGAGTATATCATCCATATTTAAAGCAAAGAAATATTAGTGAGGAAACTGCTAGAAGGTATGATATAGGATTTGACTCTAAAAATCAACATATAACATTCCCAATAAAAACTATAATGGGTAAGTGTATAGGTATAGGTAGACGAAGTATTTTAAAAAAGGCTTATTATTATCCACCAGAAATGCAGAAGCCTCTATATGGGTTGTTTGAGTTAGAGTATCCTATTAGGTATTTATATATAGTAGAAGGACCATTTAATTTATGGAGTTTATCAGAGTGGGGTAAAAAAGCTGTAGCAATGTTGGGTACTGGTACTGTATATCAATATGAGCAATTAAAAGATATTAAATGTGATGGGTATGTGTTAGCTTTAGACCCCGATGATGCTGGTAGAAATGGTATTAAAAAGTTGATAAAATATTTACTTGATTTAGGTAAGACAAAAATATTTGTATTGGATTTACCTGATGGTAGAGATGTAAATGATTTAACAAGAGATGAATTTAAACAGACTAATGTATTGTCATATAAGGAGTGGCAATATAAATATAAATATTTTTAAATTTTTTTTCAAAATTGACTTCAATTTGAGGTATATTATAGTAGAGGGGAACCTCTGATAATATAAATTAGTATTAGTTGCAAGTGCAGAGATGTCTCAAAGTAAGAAGATAGTTTAAAAATAGC
>Ga0247608_10006933_pt1 | contig 11782 bp, 11 predicted proteins | sample 176DNAGHGlowgp2_FD_193490 | JGI IMG/M metagenome (GOLD analysis project Ga0247608, IMG submission 193490) | Sheep rumen microbial communities from Palmerston North, Manawatu-Wanganui, New Zealand - 1766 DNA GHGlow gp2 | ecosystem: Host-associated > Mammals > Digestive system > Stomach > Rumen ... | reverse complement strand
TTTATATGGTTAATTCTAAAGAACTAATGATCGGGGCTTGGGTAAAAAGTAAAAAAGACTTGGCAAAAGTTACAGCCCTGTATAAAGAAAATGATGGTATTCATGTAGAAGGGAATGTCTTCGCGGAAAACGAAACCTCGGTTGATGACGAGGTCTCTCTTATACCAAATGGATTAGAACCAATTCCTTTAACTGCCGTTCTGCTAGAGAAGAATGGCTGGCTGAAAGACGAATGTGAACCTAACGCTTATGTTCATCCGAAGCTTGGTACTGGCAACAAAATCGTCATCAAGGATGTACCAGTCATCCATGACTTTGAAGTTCCATACGTTCATCTGCTCCAGAACGTTTTAACGCTACTTGATAAGAATATCTCTATAGATATGCTGATATTCCACAACCTATAGATTTTCTAATCATCTGCTGTAATATGATACTGTCGTCTTGAAAAAGATGGCAGTTTTTTATTATATGACAAACCCCTATTTGAAAATACTGCCTATGATTTTTAATCGTGATTTCTCTGATTGTTTTAAAAAACATAAAAAAATGCCATTTTTATAACTAAAAAAATGCATTTTTAAACAATATTCACTAACTTTGTACAGTCAAACCGAAAACTCTATGAGTTTAGATCTCTAGTGAGTAATGGTCCAAGACTATTAAAAAAAACTGCTACATGTGGAGCTAGCGAAGATAAACTACATAATTTAAAGCAATACGGATATGAATACAAAACTATCTTTAAAATCACTATTTGAGAGCAATCAAGAAAAATTAGCAGAGAAATTGGCTCATTTTGTTTTGCCCAAAGATGCTGCAAACATACAGAACGCCGTCAAAGACTATTTAAATGAGTTGTTTGACAGTAACGGAGATTTTAGGCAGAATCTGACCCAATCAGAAGACTATATTCTGGAAGCTGCAATGTCGTTATTGAACGCCCAACAGGCCATGGTTACAGAATTGTCCTCAACAAAATTCTCTAATAAAACAAAGACTGACGATTCTCAAATTAAACACGAGGAATCACCTAAGCCATCACCTGGTCTAGGAAAAGAATTGTTCCCTCATACCATTGGCGCAACTGCAATTGGAGGAGCAGTAGGAGGATTAGTACTAGGTACGTGGGGAGCATTTTTTGGTTCTGTTGCTGGGACTGCCTTGATATTATATTATTCAACAACTCAACAGAAGCAAAAAGGAAATAGCCCTGTAACGACAACTGCCAAGCCATCTGAACCTTTGGTGCAGAAACTTGACACAGTAAAATTCATAAATATCATTTCAAAGATCTGTGAGAGCGTAGACACGCTGATAGATACTTTTAGGGCTCAAATTAACAAGGTTGTTGATAAATATGAAAGCCAGGAAAAGCCTGTTCTGGAAAAAGAATATGGCGTTCTCCTTGACAGCATTCAGTCAATATTGGGAGCTGGATTCCAACCTGCTGATGAAAAACGCCAAAAGCGTATCGACAGCCGAATTGAACAACTAGCAGAATCTTTAGAGAATTATGACCTGGAAGTAGTCAAATATGATGAAAATTCCAAAAACTATTTTGATATAACAAGTACAGACAAAGCGGAGGAGCCTATTATGGTATTACCAGCAATAGTAAAACATGGAATAGTTATTAGGAAGGGAAAGGTCATGGTAAAAGATTAACAATATGGAGAATGAAATATTACAGACCATTTCGGCCGAAATTGGCGAAAAGGTAACTCGTGGCAACAGTTTATCCTATCTCGGTATAGATAACTTTTCAAAAAGGAGCAAGGTAGCTAATGCCATAAATAACAAGTTTAATTTGACAATTTCTGAATCAGATATTTCTTCCGTCAATACGATTGGGCAGCTGATAGACAAGATTCTTCCGTTATTAGAAGAACAATCAAGTTCAGGCAGTGAAAATAAATCCGAGGATATATCAGAAATGTCATCTAACAATAACGAAAAACCTATGATGGAATACAAAAAAAAGTACGACTGGGCTATACTTCCCGATAAGGCGAAACATGAATATGTAATTGGCATAGACTTTGGACATGGTGAAACGTCTGCTGCATATTGTGCTATCGGATGGGATTCGACTAAAGGACAACTGGGGTCAGTGAAAGACATTGACTTTGGAAGTAATACAAAGGTTATACCATCTGCCATTAGTATAACAAATGACGGTAAAGCTTACATAGGAGAGGCCGCCTTCGTTCCTGAAATTTTGGACAAAGCTGAAGTTAACGTATGCTTTAAGAAAAAGCCAGAAAACATAGAAGGCAAATCAGAGCAACTAATGATGCGTTTCATGAAAGAGGTTTATAATACCATTGTTGAACGGAACGCCGCTCTTTTCACAGAAGGTAATCATCTCGTCTATATAGCCACGCCATCTGGTTGGACTGAAGAGGACAAAAATCTCTATGGACTAATGGCTGCAACAGCAGGGTTGCCAATGGGAGGCATTACATCTGAATCTCGTGCAGCTTTCATTAAGGCTCAACAAGACCCAGATTCAGGTCTTCCCCAGTATATTGACAGAGGGGCAATCGTCTTTGACATGGGTTCTAGTACGTTAGATTTTACCTATCTAACGAAAGACAACACTAATCCAATAGATTGGGGGGATAATTGTGGTGCCTCAAAAGTGGAAAAAATTATCTATAACAGCAAACGTGATAACAACAACGAAATCATTGAGTTCGAAAAAAAATATCCCAATCTCGTTGACGCATTACTATTTGAGGCACGAAAAGCCAAGGAGAAAGTTTATTTCCATCCTGACATGCCCTGTAATGTAAGTGTCAATTTTGAGACAATCGTCGAGGGGGACGAAGATTTTGAGGATACGAAGATGAAGTTCAAGTATATTGCCAACGAGCCTAGTGAAGAACAGAAGAAGAAGGGTTATACCAGCTTGAACAAGTTTCTCGAAGAAAAAGGCTACATAAGCGATATACGCAATGCCATGATGACCTTTAAAAATGATAAAATTTCAGGGAAACCAATATATGTTGCATTTTTAACGGGTGGAGCAAGCCGTATGGACTTCATAAAGGATCTAGTTAAGGAGTGTTGGGGCTTACCAAGCGACAGAATCTATCGAGACCAAGATCCCTCTCTTACAATTTCACAAGGTGTAGCTGTTTTGGGACGTGGAGATATACGCTCTGGAGGTTCTCAGAATACAAAGACACTTTTGGATGATATAACAGAAAATGCCAAGGATATATTCACTCCTTTTGCAGAGGCTCTTACTGCTAAAGTAACAGATGAATTGGAACGTTCCGTAGTAACAGCTTTTGATGAATTCCGCAACTGCGATTCCGATGTTTCCCTGAATGATTTGCAAGAAAGAATGACCTGGTGGATAGAACAAGACACAAACTCTATAGGCGAATGGGCAACAGAATGTTATCAGCAAGCTTTTGAAGAAAAAACGGCAGACATCCGTGCGAAATTAGATAGTGTTGTAAGCGAATTCTCTAGCACTGGTGTTAAAATGGGCGCTGTTGGAGATGTTTCTTTATCTTTGCCACAACTGGATATGCATGAAATTACAGCCCAAATGGGAGAGGTCGGTGCATCTTTTGCAGCAGAAGCAGGCTCTATCTCTGAAGCTGTTTCAAGCATAGCAATCAGTGGTGCCGTAGGCTTTGGCCTTGGAATGCTCGTCGGAGGTCCTCTAGCTTGGATCTTATTAGGTGGATATTTCGTCGGGAAATGGCTGTTTGGTGAAGAGGAAACCGAGGAGCAGAAAAAACAGAAAGCTATGGCCAAAGATTTAGACAAATCTGCAAGACAACAAATATATGATGCTTTCTTTGCTGAAAAAGGCGAAGAAGTAGCTGATAAAATTGCCACCAATGTAAAGAATGCCATATATGGTAATCCTGCGTTAAAGAAAAAGATTAATGAGCAAAGCTTGAAGGTTATTCGAGAATATGCCCAAGAATGTATCAATCAAACACGTTTAATGGTCGAATAATATGGAGAATCTGCCAACAATAACCAACGATGAAGTGAAAATGTATGCAGCCACAGCTATGGCTCAATCACTTTCATTTTGTATGGAAAGGAAATACCTTGATAACATCGATGACGAAAATGCTAATCCTTTGTTTAGACTACAGGAGATAGATACAACTAGTAAGACCGATGTTTCATGGGTAGAGATTAACCAAATAGGAAAACCTGTCAAGAATGATGCTGAAAGCTGTTTTACAGCCATTCAAAAAATACTATTCTCCTGCTTTTTGCCACAGGAAATCCAGTTACTTTTCTTAATAGTGAAAAACAATGGAGTAAACAAAATGTTTCTTGGAGTACGTCCATTGAACTTTAGTATTAAGAAAAACATAACGCGCTATCTTAGCGACTTTATGAAAGGAGCGTGGCCTGGACTTCAATGCAGGGTCGTAAAGGATCCAGAGAATGAATCCGTCATAAAAAACTTTGTTTCTGACATTGAAGGGGAGAAATTGGAATATGTTTATGCTTTGACAGGTATTCCCTCTATGGAAAGTCAGTATAAAACTGTCTATCCTGCAACCATAGATAAGCTAATGGCTGGCATGAACCAAAGTAAAGATTTTGCCTATCTCGTTGTAGCTGATCCAATAGATGCTAACGAAGTAGACGAAATGCTTTACCAATGTAGAGAAATGAATGGACAGGCTGAGAGCTTGAAATCAATGAATATAACTAAAGGCTCCTCAAAAGGACAAACAGAGACGAGTCAACATACCGTAGGCACTCAACAGTCTGTAACAGACGGAACTTCACAAACAGAACGCAAATTAAATAAGGTCGGAAAAGCGGTTGCGTTTGGAGCCGCAGGATTAGGAATTAGTGCCGCAGCCTCGTTCTTCCCAGCAGCTTCTGCTGTTGTAGAAAGTACTATGGCGTCAGCTGCTGCCGGTGTTATGGGAGCTGTGGGACTCGGATCTTTGCTGCCAATGTTTATGAAAGAGAAACATATTTCTCATTCTGAAACCTTTGGAACAAGTGAATCACACTAGAAATCCTTGGGAATATCAATTAGCAATACAGAAAGTATTAGCCATAATGTAGTTAACAAGCATATAGAAGCGATTTCAGAGCATCTATTCTATCATAGCAAGAGGCTAGAATCTGGAAAAGCACTAGGAATGTGGAAGGTTGGTTCATATTTGTTGACAAGTAGAGAATCTGATGCAAAAGGCGCTGCAGTGCAGTTACGTTCTATATTAAGTGGGCAAGAGTCTATTTTTGAGCCCATAAGAATTACTAACATCAGTACAATAGTCAATCCTTCCAACTCGTTCGGCCAACTCCAAGCTCCTATTATTAGAATTGACAACAAGTCTAATTCAAGGCCATTCGAACACCCTTTGGGTGATAACTATAAAGAACTAAAGACTGTATTAACAACTAAGGAACTTTCATATTTTATTAATTTCCCTTTACGCTCAGTACCTGGCATAAGTGTAATTGAAAGCTCGCCTGAGTTTAGTTTAAATCAAGAAGACACCAAAAATGACAATAATATGTCGTTTGGGAAATTATTATACGGTGGGTCAGAAACCAAAATAGAATATAGTATTCCACTTAACGTATTATCACGCCATGCATTAATTTCTGGTATTAATGGTTCGGGAAAAACAAATACTGTTCAAGCGATTCTTAATTCTATTAAAGGTACTCCATTCTTAGTTATAGAACCGGCAAAAACCGAATATGTTGATTGGGCATTGGAATACAACAAAAATAACCCTGAATGTCCTATTGACATCTATATTCCTGGTTGTTCAAAGTATAAAGGAAGCTTCATACCCAAAGAGTTAAAATTAAATCCTTTTCAGGTTATATGGTTAAATGAAACACAAGAGCCGAATGTCTTGTCTCACATAGACCGAGTCAAGTCAGCTTTTGCTGGTGCATTCCCGATGTATGATATACTTCCTGTTTTAATGGAAGACTTAATCTACACAGTATATCAGCAAAAATCTACTGATTGGCTTAACACTACACCTGTTTTTGGTAAAACTATGTATCCTACCTTAAATAGCATGAGTATGTGCGTTGATAAGGTTATAGAGAATAGACAATATGAGGATAAGGTACAACGTAACATGAGAGCCTGTCTTAATACTAGAATTGATAGTTTAAAACGTGGTTGGAAAGGTCGTATGCTAAACGTCACAGAATCAACCTCATGGAGAGAATTATTTGATAAACCCTGCATTATAAATCTCTCTTATGTCGGTGATGACGTTGACAAATCTTTTATTATGTCAGTCATCCTACAATATTTGTATGAATACAGGACTTCTCTTGCAGAAATTGGCAAGGTTGATTTCAACAATGTCGGTTGTGACCATCTTACTATCATCGAAGAAGCACATAGAGTAATGTCGAAGTGTGAGAATTTGGATTTACCACAATACAAATCGGCAATGATGTTCAGCAATATGCTTTCTGAAATCCGAGCATATGGAGAGGGAATGTTACTGGTAGATCAAGTTCCAACAAGGCTAATTCCCGATGCTATTAAGAATACGAATTTGAAGATAACACACCGGTTGGTTGCCGAAGATGATTGTAAGGCCATTGGCGAATCAATGGGCTTATCAGAAGAACAACGTAAAGTTATTGCAAAGCTAATGACTGGTCAATGTATTGTTTCAAGCTCTTTGTCAACAGAAGTCTATTGGATTAAAGCTAATAAAGTAAAATGAATATAGAGGATATTGAAAGAGAAATCGAGTCCACAGAAATAATAGATTCTGAAGGACTTACAGATGCTCAAACCGCTTATCTGAAGGAACTTGATATCCCCTCAGATAGATGGGAAGCTATGGATGACCCTGAACGGATGGAGAAAATGTCTGCCATTACGGGAAGATTCTCTGAAATTAAGTTGCCCATGAATTTTAGCATAAAAGAATGGATTGGTAAACTTTTCGGTTCTGAGGCTAAAGATTATTATGAAACTATAGAAGCGCCCCACGATCATATCCAGATTGAAGAAATATCTAACCTTTTAGGAAATTGCGAAAATCTGAATTTTGAAAAGTGGAATAAGTTGGAACTTGAAGAGAAGGTTGAGCTTCTGAATAATTTAGAGGAAAAGATTGCACAAATAGAACACCGCCCACCTTGCCCAATATATTGTAATGAGCATATGGGGAGCATTGAAGTTATTAGTGGAAATGTATATGGCCATTTTGGAGGTTATGATCCTGTTACAAAGGACATAAATCTCAACTCGGAACTATTTACGAGCAAGGACCCAACAGTATTCAAGGAACTTATTAATACTGTAGTTCATGAGGGACGTCACGGATATCAAGACTACAATATTCATGTTTGCGAAGTTCATCCAAGACATAGTGAGGTGGTTAGTTGGGCAGAAACCATGGGTGATGGGAAATGGCAATACTGGGGAGATTGTAGTACTGAGTTGGGACAAAGACTTTATGAACAGCAATCTGTTGAAATTGACGCAAGAAATTTTGCGAATGATGTAGTAAGTAATATCGAAGATAAACTATTTGCATAATGAAAAATAAGATATACACAGCACTTATAGAAAATGGATATAGTGAGAGGTCTGCAAAACTGATTCTTAATGACTTACTTCAGTTATCTGCCCCTCTTGATGCTTTTCTTGTAGAGTGGATAGAAAATGGAACCTGCAAAGATTTCATTACTGAAGGTTTCTCAATAAAAGATTTCCAGGACAAAAGAAGCATGAAATATCCGGCTGCTTTATTAACGATGGATTGGCTTTTAAAAGAACCGCAAAAAGCTAAGGAAAGTTTAAGAAGAGGACTTCGATAATGGCAACATTTACATTAACAGCAAAGCATCAGTCAACTAGAACTGGAGGTTTTCATATAGACAAGGGAGATCAGTTTGTTATTCATATTAACATGGCTGGTATAACTCCAAATAATTTGTTCAATAATTCTCGATGCAGAGACCAACTGATAAAACAGTTCAAGTTGAATGGGATAGACTTGCCTCCTACAGATCCACTTTACAATAGCGCAGGATCATGGGATATTAAGATGTCTAGATAATTAGAATATATATTTATGTATTTGCTATGCCCAAATAGTCAAAGCATAAATAGCCGAGGTCTTCTGACCAATCTATTCGCGTCATCAAGCAGGGCGGCATTAGAAAAGATAATGCCGTCCTGTTTTTCAACACCATAGTCCTGATGGGCGTGTCCAAAAAGGTGGTAGCGTGGTTTTACCTCCATTACTCTGTTCCGTAATGGAGCATTACCCCAATGAATACTAATCGATTTATCAAGTATCATCACTGGTGGTTCATGGGTAACCACCACATCCGTCCCATCTGGAATAAATGCTTCTGAGTGATTGTAGGCTATACCGAAGAACTTTACACCATCTATCTCCACACCTTTATCTTGAAGGAAGTGAACGTTGTAAGGAAGATCTTCGATACCCTCAGCATCCCACAGACAAAGATCATGGTTACCTGTAACGAAAATCTTATGCGGATAATTCAGTTCAATGAACCAGTTCAAGAAGTCAAGCACCTCTTCCTCTGTACCATTATTGCTGATGTCACCGCTATGAACGATGACATCAGCTTCAGGTAAGCCATTAACCTGATGATGTAGTCCGTGAGTGTCAGAAAGATGTAGAATCTTCATATTTTTGCTCAAACTTTGATAGATACTCAACTCCACTTCCAAGGAAAGCGTCTGATCCAATGTGTTTCAAACTTGACGGCAGTTCAAGGTGCTTCAGAGATATACAATCCCCAAAGGCATCATCCAGAATGACCTCTAAGCCATCAGGCAGCACTATATCTTCCAATTTATTGCAGTGACAGAAAGCCGCATTACCTATCCTCTTCAAAGTAGATGGCAACACTACCTTTTTCAGTTCACGACAATTTTCACACATACAGCCAGGTATCTCCGTCATACCTTCTGGAAGAACCAATTCTTCAAGAGCACAATCAATGAAGGTATTATCCACCATGTGCCTTAAAGTATTTGGAAGGTATATCTTTCGCAGATGTTTACCTTCAATACACATAAATGGGAAGTCAATTACCTCCACCCCTTCTGGCATCGTATATTCCTCACATACAAAGCGTTTACTGTCGATGTGTCTGAGAGTCTTTCCGTTGTCACTATATGTTACACCCCATTCATCTGTATTACCATATGGGAAGAGAAGGACTCTTGGAACAGTTTCCGTATCAGTCATCTGGTAATAGCCAGACTTCAGCTTTACCAACGGATGTACTTCCACAGAGTCCCAATGCCTATCATCCCAATCCTTCACATAGTCCTCATAGGTTTCATAATATTCCTTGGTGTCATTCTGCTCCCAATTTCCTCTTTCCGACTCAGGTGTTATTGGCCCGATTACCTTTACAGGAACAACAGCATAGTAAGGAGCATGGAATACTGCAAGTGCCTTTTCACCAGCTGCAAAACGGCACCCTTCCTGATACTTGACACCGTCAGGCTGATGTCCGCCATGGGTATATGTAGTTAATAGACTCTTGTTGGCATCAAATGTTAGTGTCTTGACAGGCAACAAGTCTTCTTCTTCCTCTATCTCATAGCCTAAAAGAGCTTCAGGCCTATATTGTGTATGCCCCAAGGCGAACTTCGAATCCTCGATAGTTTTGAAAGTACCAACGAACTTATCATCGAGACCATGAGCTTCTTCCCAATCTTCCCTGCTTTCATACACAGTCCCATCTTCAAGTTCCTTGGTACAGATTATTCTAGCACTACAGGAATCTACTTTTGATGCAGATATTGGCGAAATAGCTTGGCCATCATAGAGCCTGATAATTGGCCATTCATCACAGAACAGTTTTGCAAACTGGTCAGGACTATCCGTATGGATGGGGATTATGGCTTTTGGTTGAAGTTGATGGAAGAACTCGCGCATATCTTTCATATCAATATGACCACTGGTATGCATATAATCATATATGCCATCCAAAGAGTTTGCTAAGTTTTCATTGTAGGCTTCGGTTCCCTCTTTTATATAGCCATCCCACATAGATAGCACTTTCTGCTTTTCTCCTGGAATTTGTTCAAGCAAATCGTCAAATCGATCACTACTCCGGGCGATAAGTACATATCCTTTTTTGTCAAGATACTCTTTGAAGCTGTCTGATACAAAGAATCGGTTTTTATCAAACCTATGATAGATGAGCTCTTGGGGCTCGTATTTCCCATATTGGTATAATGGTGATTTAGTCCACATAGATTTGCTGTTGACAACAATATCCATTATTTGTTTCTGATACCCATCAACTAAGAAAGGTTTTCCTGCTTTTAAAGCCGCATGATACAAAGAAAACAGCCTGTCAATATTGGTGGATGAGAGATAGACCACTATGGATTTCTTCTCCTTAAAGAAAGATTCAAAGTCACGTTGCAGTGCTGATTCCTTCTTGCTAGTTGCATTGGGACGCAGGATATTAGTAGCTTCACATACCACATAGTCAACCTTGCCAACATATTGCTCTATCATCTTAAAGAACTTACCACTTCTAAAACCATGCAAACGGAAATCACCTGTATGATAGGCAGAAACGCCATCGGCTTCGATTCTGAATGCATATGCGTCAAAAGCAGAATGATCTACTGTCACAGGCTTGATGTTAAAAGGGCCAAATGTGAAATCCTTTCCAGCCTTAAAAGTCTGTACTCTTTGTAATAGACCAACCATTTCTTTGTGAGCAGGTATTTTGCTCTTTAAATGGTTAGATAACACTAATTGTATATCACGAGCAACTTCACCCATATATATGGGAAGAGCCTCTGGTAGCTTTGTTGCACTACCGATATGGTCACCATGATAATGAGTAATAAGCAACGTACTCTTCGACAAATCACCATGTGTCAAGCCTTCGACCTGTAACTCTCCAGCCTTAGCCCCCCCCGGCAGTTCTTCGCCATAATCGACAAACAGATGCCAACCGTTATACTCGTATTCCGTAACACAGCCTCCGATTTGGTCTGTGCCACGATGGATCGTAATCTTCATATATTATAAGTTTTCGTTTATTAATTCCCTGAATAACATTCATTCTTGCATTTGATCTATTATTTTACGTCTATCGATGAATAAACTAACTTTTCTTCATCGATATTAGAGTCAGATTTGCTTAATAACAAGCGATTTTTTCATTCTGCGAGCCTCATTGATAGAATGAAATGTACCACGAGATTCTGCAGAGGGGAAAGCAATCACTTTAGTTGCCTCCTTCACGATTTGGGTATTGCGTCGTAACGGAGCCTGTTTCCCGAACTTTGAATAATCAGGCAGGAACTCCATTAACGGAATATGATGATAGCCAGCAAAAAGTTTGGCATAAGTATCAATGCCCGTAGCACCACCTGAGATAATAAGTGAAAGATCGTTTGGAGAAACCTCTTGGAGAAGCATATTCTCCCATTCCTTGTAACTTAGTTTCGGATTCCTCGTCCCAACAATTGCCAATTTAATTTTCATATCTGCCATCTCAATACATTTGTTTTGTAATAGTTAATACGAAAAACCGACCATACCTAAGTGATAATTCAGACGTTTTCTTGGTTTTTTAACAAGAATTAACCTCGTTCATTTCGCAGACCTTGTATTTATCTTCTTACCATCCTTACTCCATGTGTACAACCAAGAACCATTACGGCTGGTAAACGTATCACCGGCAGCCCCAACAATCTCACCAACTGAGTTTGCACCAAATGTATGAAGACGTTTTCCATTAACATCGTAGGTGATATAAA
>Ga0247608_10006931_pt1 | contig 11785 bp, 24 predicted proteins | sample 176DNAGHGlowgp2_FD_193490 | JGI IMG/M metagenome (GOLD analysis project Ga0247608, IMG submission 193490) | Sheep rumen microbial communities from Palmerston North, Manawatu-Wanganui, New Zealand - 1766 DNA GHGlow gp2 | ecosystem: Host-associated > Mammals > Digestive system > Stomach > Rumen ... | reverse complement strand
TCCCATTGCGGTTTTGTCTCTGCTAAATATTGATGCCCGCATCTGTCGCATTTAAATTGTTTAAAACTGGGTGAAGCTTCTTTATAGTCAGATTCAGCCCATTCTAAAAATTCTTTCATTGTTTTAGCCCATAATTCTGTAGCATACAAATTAAAGACTTTTTTAAATTTTTCTCTATTAGTCATATTAACTCCTTAAAATCCAAATTTTTCTGCTAAGTATTTTGCGCGATGGTCACATGCAATTTTAAAAGCTTCTTGTTCTGTATCCGCAATAATATTAGAAACAGTAAGATCCCGAATGATTTGATTTACTGTAATTTGTAAATTAGGCCTATCATAATATTGTTCTGGTATATTTGATTCTCCATTTTTCTTAAAGTTTACTCGCCAGTAAAGGGTGGGCTCTGGATTATACCAGTCATATCCTGGAACATTTTCTTCGTATGTTTCAATTTCTGCCGTATCATAACCAAAACTATACATCTTGCGTAATTCTTCTGCGCGCTCTTCGGTAGTCGCAACCGCGCAAATATGATAATCAGAATATTCTCCTGAGGTAATAACATAAATCATATTAATAATTCATCTTTCTTTTTATTCCACAAGTAGGACAAATTGAGCTAAACATATTCTCTCCATCTTCAATATACACTGTATGACATTCGGGACATTTAAAAGCAAAGTATTCATCATCTGTGATTTTAGGTGCGGAGTCAATATAATTTTGACATTTTTGAATTAGTTCAAGCGCAAAGTCATAAATTTTATCTTCATCAAAATTATTATCTTCTATATTTTTCTCCCAAGTCAATCCATATTCGTCCATTAATTCTCGTATCATTTCTTTCGTTCCTGCTAATTCAGAAAATAAATTGCAGTCACAGCGATAAATTAAATCGTTTCCCATTATTCTTGCATCACCTAATAATTAAATGTAGAAGTGTAATCATTCAGAATATTATCCGCACGAGTATCCAATCTATCAGCGAATTGTTCTTTATTCCAATTTTTCAATTCTTCAATTGCTTCTTCAAACGTACACTCATTACTCTCCATATAATCTAAAATAGAAGCTTCATCTTCTTCCCATTCATAAGTTAATGTATATTTAATTTTCATTAAGTAAGCACCGTCCTACATTCGTCTGTATAATATCTAATTTCATTATTATAAAGTTTTTCAATTACCCAATATAAATCTTGAATAATTTTATCTTTAGAGGAATTAAGAAAGTAGTTACAGCCGCAATAAGTCATTAGAGAAGTAGGAGAATCTGTAATTTGAAGTACAATAATTTTTTTATTTTGCGCAAAAGCATATCCTTGTTCCCAATTTGTGCCCGCGCTAGAAATTCGTCCTAAGCTAATCATAATCATAACATCACAGTTATTAATAGCTTCAATATCCCTATCAAAGACCATTTGTGCCCATTCTTCTTGTGAATAATCCCACGCATTTTCAATTTTTAATTCAAAAGGACAATATAGTTGAATATCACTATTATAATTACGAATTTCTTTTGCTACACGAACCATCATAGAGCGATTTTCACTATCACAGGGGCCAGCAAGATAGATTCTCATAATCTCTACTTCCTTTCTTTTTTCTATATATATTATAATTTAATTTTGTTAGAAAGTCAAATTATTGTTCAGTCGCACTGAATCCAATAAGTTCAATCCCAAAACGTTCTAAAAACCATTTTAACATTTTATCTCCATTATGTACAACTACGGTTTTTTGAGAAGGATAATTATTATTTGTCATATCTTCATAATCTACAATTGGTATGTCATCAAACCCATAACTATGAGCCTTTACTTGAAAAGCACGTTTATCTTGTGTAATGACAAAGGAATTTGTATTACGTGCATATTCTAATAGTTCCTTTGCCTTTCCGCTATCACGATTACGAATAATAGTTTTCATAATATGCACCTCTTACATAAATTTTATCCAAGTTGAATTTTGTTGAATATCAAGAATATTATTACGACATTCTTCATCAGTTATGTATGATAAGATTTTTTCTTTTTCTTCTGGAATTACAGATTTTAATATCATATTAATTACTAATGAGGCCGCGAAATATCTTCTAATCTCAGGAGTATCTGGTAGATTTGGATTAGTTTCTTGTATCCGTTCAAAAAATTTCATATCATTGATTTTTTTTAAACATTCATCTACTGATTCTTCATATGTTTTCATTTCTTCTATTTCTTCTTCATTTATATATTTACGAATAAGATAATAGACTAAGTAATTGCCACGACTAGTTAATTGATAACGGTCGTGAAATCGTTTGCGAAATAGAAATTTTAAACGTTCTATAAAATTCAATTTCATATTTTGCTCCTTTTTTCTTTTATTATATCATAAATTTGCATATTAGTCAAATATTCGCTCGCGACTTGACAATTAGCGGCGAAGCACGAAGTGCGTAGCGGCTAATTGTCAAGGAAGTAGGATTTCTTGCCATCCTTATAAATATTTTTATGTTATATATTATGTTTATATATTATGTTTATATTATGTTATAGGTAGGATTTTTAGGCTTTTGGCAAGTAGGAAAATCCGACTATATCATAAGTAGGGAAATCCGACTATATCGTAAGGTAAAATCCTACCTGTATATAGACTAAAAATCCTACCTGTTAAAAGGTAGGATTTTCCGACTTATTCAAAATAATTAAGATTTACTGTAATAGAATCATATTCTTTAAAATCAAGTATACCTTTTTCTGCTAATGCCTTTCGCCGCGAAATATAAGTGTCATGAGACATTCCTGTTCTATCACGAATCCACTTTTCTGATGGATGAAACGGACGAGTTGGGTCATCAGTTTGTCCTACGAGTAAAATTAAAAGCAATCTATCATTCGCTGTTAGCCCTTTTTCTGTTCCTATTGCTACTAACAATCTATCCGCGACGCTTATACGTTGTTCATTCGGCTCTTTCCATTTATTTCCGCGAATATATAGTGCGGGTGAATTATTAATATTTGCCATATTAGATTCCTCCTTACTTACGCGTTAACTTCATTAGTGCAGCGTGAAGTTCAGGAGTATCTTCAAATAAATAAACTAAAAATTGAGGAAAATTTTCATTTATATCTGTTCCTATGAACCGAAAGCCTAGCTTACGTAATTCATAGGCTAGGCGTTTGGTATATATACGATATGTTTTTACATGCATTCATTTAATTCCTTTTCTTTTATTATATCATAATTTTTTATATTAGTCAAATAAAATTTTATTTATTGAATAAATATAAAACTTATTTTTAAGTAATAAGATATTTATCTCCTATTATTGTTTCTAGTGTGATATTATCTTTTTCTGTATATGGAATACGGACAAGTGGAATATTATGAGATAAAGCATAATCATTTTTAATTTTATCTCGTTCTAGTGTTTTTAATAGAGTTTTTTCACCACCAAAAGCTGGAACAGTTTTATAATGAAATTCACCATCATATTCTATTAAACGAAATGGTTTATCTTCTTTAAACAAAATAAAATCATAACGTCCAATACCCTCTTCCGAAGTTTTTAAATCTTCAAAATATGAACTGTCTTCTAAATAGACAATATTATTTTTATCTAATATTTCTTTTATTTTTCCCATTGCGAATGAACGTCTCTTACAGCCACAAGAAGTAACATGACCACTGATTAAGTCATTTGTTGCCACTTCTTTAATTCTACCACAAGCGCACTCACATTTCCAAACAATTTGTCTTCTATATCTTTTAGAAGTTTTTTCAATTACTGTTAAAGATCCAAAAATTTTATTAATTAAATTTTTTCCATTTTTATGTCCAATATGAGTATTGATTTCACTGTGTAAACAGCCGCAACTTTTCGTTTTTCCGCTTCTAATGGCCGTACCACGACAAGAAAATAACTAACCACAATCACACTTACAATTCCAATAAGCTATATTAGAAATTTTAGTTAAATCTCTGTTTATAACAGTTATTCTACTATCAGGTACTCCGTGCTCTGACATTTTCCATCCTGTCATATCATATTTTAATATACCTGGCATAAAATCACATCCATATGTTTTCTAATTCTTTTGTAAAGGATTGGATATGATTTTCAATGCTTTCCTCCATACGTTTCGAAATATTACTGGCTCCTCGTAGCCAGCTAGAAATTGTTGTTCCATGGCAATTACAAATCTTTCCTAACTGGCCACAAGTAAAGCCCATATCGAGCATTTTCTAAATTTTTTCTTTTAAGTTCATATCTTATCCCTCCATAGGATAAGTATTTAAGTAATGAGAGAATTATTACTTTTTCTTTGTTTTCTAAAAAATTTTTTTATTTTGAAGGTTTTTCTTTTAAAACCAGATTAAGAACAATTCCTATTAATATTGCCAAACAGATACCACTAATACTAAAATTATTATAATTAATAGTCAAGCCAGATGTGCCTACCATTAACATAATAGCGAATATCCAAATTGTTTTTTGGTCAGTAAAATCAATAGAAGTCCTTTTTAAGAATGAAATAGCAGAGGCTCCAATCATTCCATAACAACATATACTGGCTCCGGCGAATACCGCGTTTGGCAGTGCCAAAATAAAACTGCTGAATGGTCCGAAAAATCCTAATATGATAAGTTCAATTGCCGCTAGTAATGTCACATATACGCTGGCGCATTTGCTAATTAAAATAGTAGATAAATTTTCTGTATAAGTAGTATTAGGCTGCGCGCCAATAATAGTACCGATTAAGGAGCCAACGCCATCACCAATTAATGTTCTGTGTAAGCCGGGGTCTGCGAGAAAATCTCTTTCACAAATGTTAGAAGCATTTAGCAAATCTCCCAAATGTTCTGTTAATGCTCCAAGAGATACTAATGTAAAGCTTACTAAAATTTGAGGAATTGTACTCCAATCAAAGTTAGTAAATGATACATGTAAGAACGCAAAATCTGGCGTTACAAATAGTTTCATATTTTGGAAATGAGACAAATCTACTAAATTTTGAACACCACATAGTGCTAAAATAATACATAAAATATAACCGCCTAATACGCCAAATAAGATTGGCCATCGTTTCATCAAGCCTTTGCCATAGAAAGCGCATAGCAACACCAGTAGCATACTAAAAAACGTGACTCCAATTCCTAATAGAGAATATTGTCCTGCTACTTGTGCGTAAGTTGGGATAAAAAATCCTAACTGAATTGAAATGATTAAAATAATTGCACCAGACATAACGGGAGTGATTAGCTTAGTAATCCAATTAATACCGAACTTTTTTACTAAAAGTCCCGCCAGGCAGTAAATAATAGCGATTGTCGCACCGCCAATAATAACTCCGAGAAAATTTTTTTCTACTGGTCCCGCGAGAGCGATAGCTCCAATTACAGCTGATACGGTCGCGCCGCTATTAGAAATCATAATTGGCGCTCTGAATTTCGTGATACATAAGAAAAAGATTGTTGAAATACCAGCCGCTACAAGTCCTGCGGTAAGATTAGTGCCGCAAATCAGGGCGATAAGTAATGTTGCGGTAATACAAGAAAACATTACTTGTAGTGAATAACCAAGTAATTCCTTGGTTGTTTTAGGTTTATCATTGATACGATAGATTAGATTATTGTTCATTTTTATATTGCTCCTTTAAAATTGGTAAAATTTCATCAAATGAATTGTGTAGTGTATGATCCTCCGTTGTTGCCAAAATCATCCCGTACAACATCTAATTGATACTAAAACTACGACGCCAATCTTTTTCATTTAGATGATTTGTGCGAATGTCGAAATAATGAGCGTAATTTTGTTTTTGTGCTATACGAGATATTTCTGACCATAATTCATAAAGTAATTCATGTGCTTCTTCTTCATTTAATTCCATAATGCCTTTTCCAGTTTTTTCAATGGTTTTATCTAAAATATTAGCCATTTTATCTGTAAAATACTTCCATCCATATAGGACTCCCATCTCGCACATAGTGCCAATTGCACTTTGTTCAGGGCATAGAACAGTATAATCACTATTCCACAGCCGTTCGATATCTGCTTCACAAATTCTTTCTGCTAAATGATTATTTTCTTCTTCTGTCATATTAGACTTATCGTTAATTGACTTATTCTGTACAGGACTATACACTTCACCAGGAATACCTGCTGCCTTAAACTTATTATATTCTTCTTGACGCGCAAGGTTTGAGCCATGCGTCATAATATCGCCACCTAAGTATCCAAGAGGTCTCTTATTCATCTTTATTCTCCTTATCATTTAAAAATGTCCAAATAATATCATACATATGTACCTTAAATTCTTCGGGTTGTTCTTCTAGTGGAAGCTGCCACCAAGCAAGGCCAGCATCAGGATGATGATTGAAATATTCTGTTATTATATCTTCCCATACTTGTGCTTTATCATATTTTTGTTTATTCATCATTTTTTTTACTCCTTTTACCAAATATTTGTTCAATACGTAAATCATTATATTCTTTACGTATGTTTTCTGTTTTTTCTAAATATTCTACCATACATTCAGGTATTGTTATAGGGCCTTTAAAATCTTTATCAGGAATTGATTCTACTCTAAATCCTTGAAATGTGCCAATATATTTATCTTCCATATTTTTTCCTTTTTTCTTTTATTATAACACAAATTTGATAAAAAGTCAAGCAAAAAGAAAAGAGGGAGACTTTCGTCTCCCTTTATTGAGGTGGAATCATTTTGTCGCATAGTCTTGGGACTGGGCCACGTTCTGATTTGATTAATTTTACAGTGCCAAATAATGGGTCACCCGCAAGATTATTCAACATAGATCTAATTCCATTTCTTTCATCAAATAATTTTTTATCAATTTGTGCTACATCACCACAAAAGATAATTTCACTATTTTCTTCAATACGACTTAATAGTAAGGTAGTGAGTTTATCATCCATATTCTCACATTCATCACATAATACAATACTATCTTTGATACTGCGGCCGCGAATATGAGATAGTGGAATAGCTTCTATAATTCCTTCATCCATAAGTCTTTCTAACTCTTCTTCTCCGCCTACATGGTCAGCGATACAACGAGTAAATATAGATAGTTTATCACGTACATCGCCTGGGAGGTATCCTATATCATTAGTGCCAGCGGCAATGATATTATTTCTTACAAATACAATTTTACTATAAATACCATGTCCTACTTGTTCTAGTGCGTAATTTATAGCCAGCATGGTTTTTCCGCCTCCCCAAGCTGATGTAAGAAGTTTAACCTTTATGTTTTGATTCTGTAATAAATGAAATGCCATTTTCTATTCTAAGTTGCGCGGCTTTACTGTTTCGCCAGTATATAAATTTTTTATAGGTTTATATTTTAAATTAGTATATTCTGTTCCATTCCAAAATAAAACATCTTTTAAATCTCCATCTACAAAAATTTCAGCAAATTCATTTATTTTACAATTTAAAATGTTCATTTTTGGGTCGGAATATAGTAAATTTAGCTAATCATCATTTGGAAAATATTTACCCCATCCGCAATATTCAGAATCTTGAATTTTCTTTTTTTGCTCATAAAAGGTAGAAGTTAAACCTGGTATCTATGAAGCAAATAAATATAATGCGCCATCACTTGTGATAAATTCAATCATCTATTTTTTTTCTATACTGAGAAGTGCGGCTTCACATAAGAGCTAATGGTCTACTATATCTGATAAAAAATTATATTTTTTTAGTAATTTTTCAACCGATCTATGAGGCGGGAAAAAATAATTTATATTATTATTATTATTATTATTTATAATTGTTCTTACGGCCTGCCGTGCCTAAAATTTTATCTAGTCATCTTTTGTGGAAGATGATTTTATATGCTCTAATTCAGTTAGCACCAATGGACTAATATATATATCATTGTACTACGATAATGCTCCGTTTAAAACAGCAGAGGTATCTAAAAAATGATATGCCATTTATATCACATCCAATTATTCATCAATAATTACGTCAATAAGATTTAGGTCTTTCATTTCTTTTGCTGATAAAAACCATTGATGGCGAGTTTTAGCATCATATTGCTCTGCTGTAATATTAGTATTTGTTAATATAAAATCTCTAATATCGCTGTCAACTTGTTCATTAAAAGCCATAATGTCAGAAGCAGTTTTCGCTTCACTCGCTTGTAATGCGATGTATCCATCATGAATTAGGGCATAGGTGCTAGGATAGCAATAACGGGTTATATTATCATTTTTTCCACCGCCGCAAAGAATTACTGCTGCCATTGAGGCCGCATATCCAGTTACAATAATATTTAGCTTTTTCTTATAATGAGAAAGATAATGAGCTAAAAAGAATCCATTAGAAACGGAGCCGCCTAAGGAATTTAATATTAAAGTAATAGGTCTATCAGAATCATCTTCTTCAAATTCTTTTAGCGGCAGATATACAGTTTCAATTAGGTTTTCAGAAACATCTCTATTAAAAACGATTGTGCGTTTTTCTAACAGTTGATGAAAATACTAATAAGAAACTGGGTCAATACCGTTTGTAGGTTCTAGCAACGCGAGTAGTTCATCTAAGTCCATAAAGACCTCCTCGTTGTTCGAGGAACAACATTTTTAAAATTATTTATTCTCCAAGAATTTTAGATAAAGTGCAATCTTTTATATCTAAATCTTCTTTACGAATAGTTTTAATATATGGATGACGGATACTAATTCCACAACCAGACATGTCTGCCTGTGCGGTAGAAACCATCATTCCTCCAATAGTTAATGGGCATAAATACCATTCATTAAAGTTATCGCGTAACGCGGTTTTAAAATCTTCTGTTAAACCAGCAACTTTACATAGTGGAATAATTTTGCCATTTGAATCATATACGCTAGTATAAATTGCTCCTGGCCATTTATAATAATATCCTTTTGAAATAGGTCGAATTGCTCGTCCAGTACGATATTCTCCATATAATTCTCCCAATAATTTTTCTCCACTACGTTCATCTTCCCAAAAAGTCCATGTAACAATGTCTTTACCAGTATAATCACGAACCGCGGGCTCAACACCAGTAATAAAGCAATCAACATCAGCAGAAATTTCTTGTTTTACTTTACAAGTATCCCAACTATGTGGGCCACGTTTACCTGGCTCATAAATAGCGGTTTTTTTATAACATACCGCCCCTTCGCCACCATTAGCAAAAATATCATTTAAATCATCAAAAAAATTAGAATCCATTTCATGATAATCAATACCAATTACTAATGGATTATTAATACGCTTTACAACTTCTGGAATATATTGTATTCTTGTTTCAACTGGTTCATTTAACATATCTCTTCCGTCTAAGACAAGGATATCAAAAATACGCCATTCTAATTTTTTATCTTTTTGCCTAGCAATGGCTTTGTCATCCAAGCATCGTAATATAGAGCCTACATCTTTATCAATACCACCAGGTAAATAAATTTCTCCTAAAATAACCGTATCTCCATTCTGAAAAGCCTTTACAACATCTTTCCAAAAGAATACTTTATTTTGAACTTCACCGTATGTGCCAGTTTTTTTACTAATGCCGCGTGTTTGAAGCGCCGTCCGACTTGCTGTAATGACAGCGCGCGACCAGTTGCCGTCATATTTTTGGCTCCAAATATATTCGCCACTTTCTGCCATTTGTTCAAGGCGTTGCCGTTTAGTTTCTGCGCTCATTGTAGAAGAAGGAGCCCAATACTTCATAGGCTCCATAGAAAAATAATCTATCATTTTTTTCTCCTTTTTCTTTTATTATATCATAATTTACGCTAAAAGTCCAATATCTGCTAAGATAGTCTCAGCAGACTGATTTAATCCTTCTAAGCTGTAATTTTCTACAATATAATTAAAATATCCATAGTTATCCAAAGAGATTTCACTCGAATGCTTTAATTGTTCTTGGGTAAAAATTGGATTAACATATGGCTCATTATTTTCATATCTTTCAATTCTAATAGTTAAAGCATTAGGATTATAATTTTGTACGACTTCAATTTCATTTGGGAATCGCGCATCTGGTATAAAGGCGCAGTCAAAGTCGTTTGGAATTGCGGCTAAGAACTGGCCAATGGCAGTAGCCCAATAATCTGGATATTTGGCGCGCACTTTTTCTGTGCCAATATTCTGTAATAAACTGCGCCCCGCTTCATCTTTAATTTCATTCCAATTATAATATTGTTTTGCATAATATTTTACGAGATCGGCATAGTGTAATGTTATACATTTACAGCCAGCCGTTTCTAATTTTTCCCGCATGATATTAGCCAAAGTATCCTTTCCCGAGCCGCTTTTCCCACTTAGGATTAAAATTTCCATTCTTCATATCCTCCAAACGTAAGTTTAAATAAAATTGTACAAAATCTTTTTCTTCTTGAGTTTGACAATTTTCTGTATATTCATTTAATATATTTACGACTTCAAAAGGATCGCTATTCAGTAAAGTCGCATCTACAAACCATTCAATTTGTTTTTTTACTTTATCTGGTAAATCAGCAAATAATTCAATCATAATTATCTTGCTCCTTTTTTAATTTACTAAGAGCATCTAAAAATGCTTGAACCTCCTCTTTTGTTTCAAGCGTAATTTTTCTAACTACCCGAGGAGGTTGACGCTCTTCGTCTAGTGGCATATCAAAAATGTAATATTTTTCTTCTGATGTGTCGCTTTTTAAGGAAGTAATTGTTCGCTAAGCAAAATGACGTTGCTTATCTTTACTATATACATTTAATTCAGTATATGGCTCGCCGCGTCCGATTACTTCTGTTATCTTACATTCATTTTTTATTTGACCTAAAAATCCCACGTATTCATCGCGGGACACTTCATATATTTCTTTATTCATGTTCTCCTCGCCAATTGTTTTTAAGCGTATCAGCACAACTTTGTGCTAGTTCATCGCATTTATCATTCCAATAAATTCCAGCATGTCCAGGTACTTTTTTAAATTCATACCAGAAATTATCAAAATATGGAATAATATCAATCCATAAATCTTGATTCGCTACTGGCTGCTTATTACTGTTTAGCCATCCATTGTTTTGCCAATTAATGTACCATTCCTCTAAATAGCAATTAATAGCATATGCAGAATCACTATAAATGGTTACTTTTTCATTTGGACGGCGGTGGGAAGACGCATAAGTTAAGGCTTCGCGAATTGCTTGTAATTCCATCCGCTGATTAGTGGTATCATATTCGCTTCCCGCCGCCTCATGTAATTTATCATTATCTCTTGTTGCTATGAAGGCCCATCCACCAAAACGTAAATTTTTTCCTACTCGTTTTAGTGAGCCATCTGTATAAATTTCTAAATTAATGATACGTTCTTTACTTCGTCTTTCCATTAACCTAGCCCTCCTTTTTCTTTATTTTATTATACTATAAAATAAAGAAAAAGTCAAGATTTTAATTTTCTTCTTTTTGTGCGGGCTCGCTATGCGATCCTAAGATTGCGTAAAATTTTTGTAGGGCGTCTTTTAAATATCGAATGATAGTAGTTACTAATACACTTACCATTGCGACAACGCTTACGTTTTCAAATAAATTATTGTCTGCGGAAATACCAAATTCCTTTAAAATAATTGGTAACAGAGAAATAATTGCCGCGATTAATAAACCGCCAACTAAAATAACTCCGCCACGGAAAAGCCCGGAAAATAATTTTTCTTTTGAAAATACTTCTTTTACGGTTTTTAGGTTATAATAAACTCCAAGTAGTGTGTTTACACCTAGTGCTCCTAGAAAAGTTAGAATTAGAATACCTACTAATTGTAAA
>Ga0247608_10006930_pt1 | contig 11786 bp, 5 predicted proteins | sample 176DNAGHGlowgp2_FD_193490 | JGI IMG/M metagenome (GOLD analysis project Ga0247608, IMG submission 193490) | Sheep rumen microbial communities from Palmerston North, Manawatu-Wanganui, New Zealand - 1766 DNA GHGlow gp2 | ecosystem: Host-associated > Mammals > Digestive system > Stomach > Rumen ... | reverse complement strand
TTTTGGTGAATCTGATTTTAATTTTACTACATAATTATTTACTTTATCTACTTGATATAATTTAGCAATTGTTTCTTTGTCTATATCTAATAGTTCAACTCTAACATCTTTTGCTCTATTATTTTCTCCACCATCTAAAGTTCCATTTCCTAAATTGCTATCTTTAAGAGCTACATCTTCAAATACTACACCACTTATTTTTCTGCTTTCTCCAAGCATTATATCAATAAATACATTTGAAGAAACTTCTTCTTTTGATACAGATTTGTGTGCAAAGTATGTTTCATTAGCTTTATTCTTTTCATCATATTTACCTTTTATTCCATCAAATGCTTTAGAACTATTATTTTCATTCCAAACATTATCTGTCCTTAAATATTCATGATATGCGTTTGCTTTTGCAACTGTTGGTGCATTTTCTAGACCATTTTGTGCATCTTCTGTTCTTTCTAACATCTTTCTTAAATGGTCTTTATTTATCTTAAATTGAATTTGTGATGAAATCGTTTCACCTTTTTTAATACCTGCTTTAAATTTACCATTTTCTATATCATATGTAGCATACTTATTACCATCTGCATCTTCAGCTACTTTCCATAAACCAAAGTCTGAACTATCTTCTTTATTTTCATCTGTACATAATTCATATCTTTCATTATCATAATTATTAACTAATGAATTTAAATATAATGTTTGTTCATTATAGATATCATCTATATATGTTGTTTCATTATTTTTAACTGCTATACTATATACAACAAATACACTTAATTCCTTGCTTGCATCATCAGATTTATAAGCTATATCTGATGGATAAAGAATTTGTGAAAATCTTGTTCCTGAAATTTGTGTTGCAACTTTTGGTGTATATGTGAATGATTGGCCTGCATTTGGTCCATGTTGATATTTATATGTGTAACCATTTATTCTTACTTTTACATATTCAAGATTTTCTGAAATAGTATATGTTGGCTCATGTTTTTCTTTTATACCTAAATTAACATCTTCAATTGTATATGTTGTATTATTGTAATAACCTGTTAGAGGTGTCTTTGTTAAATCTTTGTTTTGAGCCTTATTATTTTCAAGAATTTGTGTTGCAGTTAAATTGCTTCCACCTTTATATGTTATAGCTCTACCAGGGGTTTCTCCATCTATTCCAGTTAATCTTTCATCTTCTAATTCTGCTTTTGTCATTACTTCTTCAATTGCTTTAGAATTTATTTTTGTATCATTTCCTATAAATGGATCTGCAATAACATATTGTTTATTATCATAAGCAAATTCAACATAGCATTTTGCTAAATCCCAATAATTTAAGTTTTTAAATTCATAATGACCTTTTTCATCTGTAATAGTTTCAGCAATTGTCTTATTTTCACTATTCTTTAAATATACTTTAATTCCTTTTTTTAATTCATCTTTTGAAATTCTAACTTCTTGTATAGCCCAATCTTTGTCATCATAAATATTATTATATCCATTTTCTTTTCTATCTGGATTATCTATCCATACTTTACCTTCAAGATTTACTATCTTTTTATTTGTTAATGTATATTTAGCTGTATTATTTGAAGAATCTATTTTTAATTCTCCTAAATATACCCATTTATTATCTTTACTATATGAATATGGATCTTTTCCATTATTATTCTCATATCCATCTTGTTTAGTTATATCATATCCTTCAGGAGTTACTGTTTCATATGCATAATATGTTCCAAATTTTACACATTTAATCTGTACTTCACCTTTTTCATTAGATGTAAACTCTGTAGCTGATTTTATATCTCCATCATATTTATATGTTCCATTAGAATTTTGAATTAACCAGCCTTTGTCTTTGCAATAAATCTTAAATTTAGCACCTTGAAGTTTAATATCTGAATGTGTATCATCAGCTTTTATAATTACTAAATTTCCTGATGTTCTTTCATCTAAAACAGTAACTGTATTAGTTCTATTACTATATACTATTACATTTGATGAAGCATAATAATTATCTTTTTTAGTGACTTTTAATCCTTTTTGTAAATCACTTGTAACTGCTACCATTTTTATTGGATTATTATAATAATTATTATTAACTGCTACTTCTACTAATTGATATTTATATGACGATAATAATCTTTTAACAATTATACTAGATTTATATGTAGTAGCTTTATCAATGCTATCTACATATGTTTTGTTTCCATTCGCATCTCCTGCTACCCATTTATTTAATGTTGAACAATATAATTTAAAATTTGCTGTAATATTTTGCTCTTTTGATTTACCATCTTCTTTATACACACCTTTTTTTATAATTTTCAACTCTCCATATGTGTATTTAACTTTTAAAGGTATTGTAATATCAGTTGGTGTTCCTTCCTTCATTGTAGCGGAAATTAAATCTTGCTGAGAAGCTTGCCCTGTACTTTTTCTCCATCTTGTTACTGTAACAGAATATCCACTTGCACTATTTGTAACATGTATATTAATATTTTTAACATCGTAGTTCTCTTTTAAGTTTTTAACATAAATTGTTCCAACTTTAAAATCATTTATATTAATTGGCTTTGTGCAATCTTTATCTGAATAGAATTCAACCCATCCAGCTTCTTTATTATTTCCTGAAGTAATGGTCTTTTTATATTCTTTATTATCTGTAGGATCTTTCCAGATAATTTCTACTTTATCTACTTTACCTGAAATGCTGTTTATTTTTATACTTCCAACATTTCCTTCCATAGTAACTTGATTATCTGCTACACTTAATCCAGCATTACCACTTGAATATGGTGTTGGATTAATTGTTTCCTTGTATGCCAAATTATATCTTGCAGAAGAAACTGGTTCAGTATTTACTCTACCATTATCATAAAACCATTTCCATACTGCCCATTGATATTCTCCCCTGCCATTATATCCGCCTTGACCAGTTTTAATACCATTATATAGGATATTTGCAAGTATCCTATTTGGATGAGATGCATCATCACTATTAATTGTCCATGTGCTTATAGGGTTCCAATCACCAGCTGTAAAATAATCTTGATGCTCTACACAGTAATACTCTCTTGATGTCCATAATGGATTATTTCCATTTTTCCATCCACTGAACCATACTGCACTTACAGTGGAACTTCCTAATATAATTGCAATAATTGTTGTTAAAATTAAAATATATAATTTCTTTAATCTACTCATTTTCTCTCCTCCTTTCCTCTAAATTTTTATATTCTCATTTAATATTTTCTTTGTTGCTATATATGCCGCAATTGCAATTGCTGTAATAATTGATAATGTTAACGATACATAGCTGACTGCAGCACCTGTACTTACACTTATAATAATATTTGCACTACCTAAGTCATCTTCTTTAGTTTCTTTATTTCCTGGTATAGAGTCAACATCTTCTACTCCTAAAGAGTTATATGTTTCAACTATTTCTGCTGTATTATTTGTAAGTCCTGTATTATTCTCAGACATTGCTTTTGTTAAAACAAGAGTTAATTCTTTGCTTTCTCCAGCTTCAATTTTAGTGTTTGCTAAAGCTGTACTATATAGATAATCTCCTGATTGATACCAGTCTGGATTTAATTTAGAGTTAAATGTTAAATCTGTTGGTTTATAATCTGCAATTTTTCTTGCATATCCGGCTAATTCACCATTGTTTGTTACTTTTATTTTATATTCAATAACTGCTGTTGTAGAATTTAAATATTTTGCTTTTACTTCAACTTTTGCAAGATTTGCATCATTATAATCTTTATTACTTGTACCATTTTCATTGCTTATTTTAACAGATGAAATTGTTTTAGCTAAACTTAAATCAAATGTTTTAGCTTCAATTAAACCTAAATCTATATTTGTTAAATTTGTGTTATTAATAACTAAAGTATCTGTTGAAGCAACTCTTTGATTTACTCCATCTATATTCATGTTTACATTTTCAACATCTGAATTTCTTGATTCTGTAGCAGTTTCTACTTGATATTTTGTTAAAATATATTTTTCTTTATCATATTCAAATATTGCAACATATTTTCCATTAACAACATTTGAAATAGAATAGAATCCGTTTTCTGATGTTATAGTATTTGTTACTTGATTATTATCAAGATTTAATAATTTAACATTGATACCACTTAAAGTTTTTTCATTAGCATCTCTTTTTCCATCTTCATTTTCATCTAACCAAGCAGTTCCTGAAATTGTATATTTTTCGGAATTATTACCTGTATTATTATTTATACCTGAATTATTGTTATTGTCTGCTGAAGATTGTTCATCGCTCGTGTTTTGATTTTCGTTTTCATTATTACCATCACTAGTAGAATCTATTTCAGCATTATCATATTCACCATTATAATCTTCAATTCCATTATTTTTTGCATCTTCTTCAGCTTCTCTTCTTGCTTCTTCTTCGGCTTTTTCAATATTTGAATCTAAATTAGCTTTTAGAATATGATTTATTTCTTCTGTTTGAACAGATAAATTTCTAACTTTAGCTTCTGCTAAGCTTGATAAATGTATATTATTTTGATGTACGTAATTATTATCTGATTGTGTTTCAACAACGAATTGAACAGCTTCCCCTTCATTTAATGGCTTATAATATTGGAAACCAACTTGATATTTTTCACTTTCTTGTAAAACATTTTCATTTTGTTCTTCATCAATATTATCTTGATTTGTATCTTCTTTTGCTGGAGTATATTGAGAATTGAAGTCTATTTCTTCACCATTAGCTGTTACTTTTAATATATTTAAATAATTTGATAATGTTTGGTTAATATCTATTTTATCAATTGTATCGGTTCCATTATTTTTTAAAGTAATATTATAAACTATTCTATCTCCTGTTTCAACATTTTGACCTTCATTATCTGATTTCATTGTAATAGAAACATCTGTTAATTGAATAGTTTCTGTAACCTGATTAGAATGATACATATTATTTGCAATAGCATTAATTGTACCTGTAGTATTATCTCCTGTAGCTATAACATCAATTTCATATTCAAGCTGTTCTCCTGCTTTTATTGATTTAATAGTGAATTTATCATTATTATAATCTAATTTACTTTCTCCATCTGATAAATTATACATTTTAAAACCAGAATTAGTATTTAATGTTATATCTAAATCTGAAATATCTTTTGTTGATGTATTTTTAATTATTAATTTATATGCATATTCTATTCCTGAACGTATACTATCTGAACTTCTACATACCATTATCATATTCATTTCAATATCTGATTTTTTTACAGAATTTGAAATTCTATTTGATTGTATTTTTGTAGTGTTATTAGATTTTTCTGTTCCAATAAATGATATATTTGCATTTGAAGAAACTGTATTATTTACTGCTCCATCTGCAACTTTTACTTCATAAGCTAAAGCTTTTTCTTCATTTACATTTAGACTTTCTATTGTAGTTGTTAATTTACCGTCTGTTACTTCAATATCTTTGTAATAATCTGTTGCACCTCTTAATTCATTTTCATCTTTTATGATTTCTTCACTTGCATTTCCATTACCATTGTCATGTGATTTAATATATTTAACAGCCTTTGCTCCGTTTGGTATTAAAGCCTCTATATTTAAATTTCTTGCATTTTCTGTTCCATTATTTTTTACTTTTAGTTCGTATCTGATAACTTCACCACTAAATACTTGATCTCCATCTTTTAGTTCTTCTCCACCAACATATGCTTTTAGTTCTGCTGAAATTTCTGCTCCAGTACCTGTTGTTAAATTTAGAGTTGTAGCTTTAGATGTTTTGTTTTCTGAATTTATAAATTTAGTATAGTCTACAGTATATCCTTCGCTTGCATTTAGATTGTAATTTAAATTTGCTGGAACTTTAATTGTATAATTTGCTGTAAATCTTTCTCCAACTGGCATATTATCTATTATAATTAAATAACTCTTTGCTGTGTTTAAATCTCCATTTAGTGACCAATTATTTGAAGCATCATTTAAGTCTTTTGTTGCATTTTCCTTATCACTGTAATATATTTTTGCACTAGCTGTATTTGATGTAATATTTATTCCACTTGTAAGTTTAATTCCTAAATTTGCATTTGTAGGGAATGTTCCTAATACTTCTACATTTTCAATTGCTGAATCTTCGTTATTAATTGTACTAATATCAATAGTCAAATCTTTTTCTTCTGATGCAATATCAAAAACTACATCTTGTGATTCTTTATTTCCCATTGTTTCAACACTTAATGCTTTAATATTATTTGTAGCTATAACGCCTTGTTCAGCAGCTATTTTAACTGGAACTTTTATTTCTCCATTATCTGCAAATGAGCTTGCTATTTCGTTTGTATAGTTTAATACTATATTTTCATCACTATTTGTGGCAAGTTCGTCTACCATTAAATCAGCATATAAAATTATTGTTGTTCCTTCTAAAGTTTCAGTATTATATGCTTGTTGAGAGCCTGAAAGATTTAATACAATAACTTTATTACCATTTTCGTCACTTACATTTGCATTAGATAATTCTAATCCATTTGCATATAGTATTTTACATTTTGCATTATTAACTGCTTTAACCTGCTCAGGTAATCTAATTTTTACAGTTGGATTTTGGTATAAATCTTTACTTTCATCATTATTAAGTAAAACGGCTGTAATTTTTACTTCTTTATTTTCTTCTATTGAAGATAGAGTTTTTGTACTTACATTAAAATCTGCTTTACTAGATGTATTTTTTAACTCAACACTTTCTTCTACTGATACATTTTGTTTTTCATCATAGTTCCCTATTATATTTTCATTTATAGCTGTTAAATTATTTACTGTTTCTCTAGAATATCCTGATGATAAAATGCTTTTTGTGTTTTCTATATTTAATGTACCAATTGCAATTGGTTTTGTAGTTTCTATTGATATTTCAGATTTTCCATCTGATAAATTAATCACAATGTTTCCATCATTATCAGCTTCAGATTTTGCATTTATATTTGAAATAACTACTCCCTTATTATCTTTTATAGTGATGTTACCTTCATTTCCAAACATTGATACAAATTCATTTTTATTTATTTTAATTTGCTTATAAACTATATTTGCAGGCATTTTTGAATTTGATGTAGAATATAATCCAATATCTTCTTTTAAAGAAATCTTATTTGCATTTAAATAATCCACATAAATTTTGCTTGTTGTTTTATAAGTTCTTTCTTCACCTGTATATATTTTTCCTTTATAAATAGCTGTTTCTTGAGTATTTAAGTCAAAAGAAACTATTCCATCTATTTCTTTATCAATATGAACATTTTTTGTTAATGATAAGTTTTTATTATCATAAGTATTTACTTGCCCATTTACGCTTATTTCTGAATTTGATACATTTTCTTCTTTGTCAAATATATATGTTACAACAAAAGAGTCTTGTACATTTTTAGCCCAGCTAACATTTGTTTCGTTTTCATTAGCTACATTAATTGTTACTTTCTTTTCTTCCTTATTATATATATAATTAGCCTCACTAAATTTAACACTACTATTTGTTGCAGCATTGCTTCTTGAATGTACAATTACATTTTTTGCTTTTTCAGGCACATTTAAAGTAATATTAGTATTTTTTACTGGATAATTGTTGTTTGTTATTTTGCTTTTTACTAATATTTGAACAACTCTATTTGATTCAGTTTCTGTTCCATAAATTGCATTTGTAAGTAAAGAACTATCTAGCTCTAAAGCCGTATTCTCACTTGATTTCCAATTTATTTGAACTTCTGCTGTTCCCGAAACATCAACATATTTGTCTTTTTCAACATTTTTACTATTTACATATTGACCATTTAAATTAACTGTAGTCACAGCATTTAATATTGAACTTTGAATAGTTGTAGCATTGATAGGTTCAATTGCAAGTTTTATTGTTACATTACTTCCTGCATTAATTTGATTAAGTCTAACATCATTTCCTGAAATTTCTGCAATATTTTCGCTTAATACTACATTTTTAATATTAAAATTACTATTACTTAAACTTATTTTACCATTGAAATATCCTTCATTTTTAACTGATATATCAACGTATAAGTATTCTTCTCCTTTGTCAATATTTTCTTCTAATCTTTCAACTTTTTCTCCATTAATATCAAGAAAATATGCTGAAAAATCGACATTAGAACTATTTGTTTTTATTGTGTCTATAGCATAACTTACTGCTGTTTGACCAATAAACAAAAAGTCTGACATTGTTAATGCTATTATAATAAGCATTGCACAAATTTTGCTAAATAAGCTTTTTCTAGCTACGTTCATATTTAATCCTCCTTAATTTTTTACTTTTAATGCTTATTTTATTATAAGATATTTAAAAAAAACATGTCAATAAGTCTCTTTTTTACTATAATAAAAATCTTTTCAATTTGCTTTACGGAAGCTCTATATAGAATATTCTCAAAATTGAATATTAAATTTTTATTACAATTGTATTACGATTATGTTACAATCATTTTTTATTAATATGCATAAATACCTTAGTTACTATTATATAGCTTTTCTTGACATTTTGCAAGAGATTTTTAGAAATTTCCGCAACTTTTTATGTAATCATAATTCACACATATTTTTAATTCAAATATAATATAATTATAATGAGGTGATTATATGAATAATAGTGATATAACTTATTTAATGAACATGCTAAACAAAATGGACAAAAGCCAGTTAAATCAAGGATTACAAAAGATAAATCAAATTTTAAGTCCTGAAGAAAAACAAAAAATAATTCAAGCATTAAATTCTAAAGGAAAATAAGTGGATTAAAATTCAAACAAATAATATATGCGCTAGGAGGTTGGATGTGGGAAGTTGGAAATATAATAAGGGGGTTGAAATGGAAAAAGATAATATGTCAAATTTATTAAATACTTTTAAGAATGTTTTAAATAGTTATTCCACAACACCTACTCAATCCTCTGAAACTCCAAATACTAATAATGACAATTCTAATAATAATACTACTTTGAATATCACTCCTGAAATGATATCTCAGCTTGCCAGTAATTTAAAAAGTCAATCTTCTAAAAACACCTTCTCTGATAATATAAATGAAAATATAACTGCTAATTCAGATTCACATTCAAATCATAATTCTTCAAACAATAATTATGAAAATAATTTAAATATTGATTTTGATACAATTTTAAAAATAAAAAATATCATGGAATCTTTTAATAAGATAGATGACAACAAATCTAATTTGCTATATTCTCTAAAACCATATTTAAGAGAATCAAGACAAAAAAAAATAGATCAATATGTAAATCTTTTTAAGCTTTCAGGAATAGCAAAAATGATAAAACAGGAAAAAGGAGATTTGAAATAATGCCTTATTTTCATTTTCCCCAATCCCTTTTTCCAAATAATGCGTACTATTATAAAACAAATCACTATAAAAACTTTTCTAACAAACACATTGCATCTTCTAAAATTGAATCAAATCGTAATTGTATTATTTCTAATGAAACAAAAAAAAATAACTCTAAAAATAATGATGATTATTTTTTTGAGTTATTTGGTTTAAAACTATACTTTGATGATGTCCTTTTAATATGCCTTATTTTCTTTTTATATCAAGAAGGCGTAAAGGATGAAGAGCTTTTTATAAGTCTTATATTATTATTATTAAGCTAAATAATATAAGACAATTTATTTAAACAAATCAAAAAGGAGTATTACAATATAAAATTCAGATTTGTAAAGACTTTACCGTTTAGGTTTAGAAACAGTTTGGCTCTTATTCAATTACAATTTCCTTTTTTTCTTCATCAATAAACACATATGCCTCTCTATGCATAGGTTCTTCATCTCTATTTATTTCTTTAACTACATTAGCAATTCTAAGTTGAACAGTATCTAGTTTTCCAGCTGCAATTATAGCTTTTCTATTTCCTTTTGCTCCAGCATGTGCAAGGCCTCTAAGCGTTCCAAGAATAACAATATTATCAGCTGCAATTATTTCAGCTCCAGAATTTACATCACCTAAAATAACTATGCTTCCCTCGTCTTCCATCCTTTGCCCTGATCTAATTGACCCTCTATGAAATTTAGTTTCGGAATTTGAAACTTCTTGTATGAATGTCTTTTTTATATTAGATAATCCTAACTCTTTAGGCATATCAAAATCTACATCAACTTCTAACTGAGTTTTGATTATTTCTTCTATTTGATCAATTTCTTTGTTTTTTAGAACTTTACCTGTAACCAATATTGGAGTTTTTTCCTCTTTATATATTTTTTTTAATTGTATTACTTTCTTTCTAATTTGGGTAATAATATCTGAAAAATTTGCTTCACTATTAATTTTTATAATTACTAAATTATTCTTTTGACTCACATTAATACAGTTCATATTCATTCATCCCTTCTTATATATTTACTGAATATTCTCCATATAGCTAATTGCTTGATTGTTTTCCTGTATTTCATTTGAATTTAAGTTCATTCCAAAGTATTCAGCAATAATTTCTTTTGCAACTTCTGCTGTATAATATCCATGTCCTCCATTTTCAACCATAACAACCACTGCAATTTCAGGGTCATTGTATGGGGCAAATCCGGCAAACCAAGCATTTACATTTTTTCCAGCTTCTGCTGAACCTGTTTTTCCACCCACTTCAATATTAAATCCTCTAAATACAGAGCTTGCTGTACCTCCTTCGTCAGTAACTGATCTCATCCCCTCTAATACCGCATTAATATTTACTTGTGAAAAAGTTAAATCTTCTGTTGAAGTATCCCCTATATTTAACTTGTTTGAACAATACTCAGCTATTTCACTTTTTAGAGATTCAGTTCCATCTGAATTTAAAACCCTTTTTATTAAAGTTGGATTTATCTTATGGCCACCATTTGCAACCATTGCTATATATTTAGCAATTTGAAGTGGTGAAAATGCATTATAACTTTGTCCTATAGCTGCAGATAAATTTCTACCAGATGACCAGGTTTCGCCAATTTTTTTTGCAATATCTGGTGAAGCTAAAGTTCCTGCTGTCTCACTTGGCAATTCTATACCTGTTTTTAATCCTAATCCAAAATATCTCGCATATCTATCTAAAGTTTCTATTTTTATTCTGTCTCCTACCTCATAGAAAAAATAATTGCATGAATGTTGTATTGCTCCAGATACATTTAACCATCCATGTCCATGATGATTACTATCATAAATCCAGCAATGTGGTTGATAATCTCTATATTTTGTATAAATACCTGTATCATTAATCTTATCATATGTTGAGATAGCTCCGGATTCTAATCCTGCTAGAGCTGTAACCATTTTAAATATTGACCCTGGTGCATACGAACCAGATATGCTTTTATTAAATAATGAATTCTTTTCCTTTATTTCCTCATATTCTGCTTTACTTATTCCTCCAATCCAAGAGCTAGGATTGTAATCCGGATTACTTGCCATTGCTATAATTTCTCCAGATTTTACATCTATAGCAACAACACATCCACCCAAAGCATTATATACTCTACCAAATCCACCGTTTCTAATCTTTTCTATATTATTTGCAAGAGACCTCTCTGCAATTTCTTGTAGTTTTGAATCTAATGTTAAAACTATGGTTGATCCCTGAAGTGGTTCTTCCGTAGTAGTTTCTCCAGTAATAGTACCGTCAACTGACATTTCTATCTCTTTTTTCCCTTTTTCTCCTCTTAAGTAATCTTCAAAAGCTCCTTCTATGCCTGTCCTTCCAACATAATCATCATTATTATATTGTTCTTCATTAACTTCATATTCTTTTTTTGTA
>Ga0247608_10006928_pt1 | contig 11786 bp, 9 predicted proteins | sample 176DNAGHGlowgp2_FD_193490 | JGI IMG/M metagenome (GOLD analysis project Ga0247608, IMG submission 193490) | Sheep rumen microbial communities from Palmerston North, Manawatu-Wanganui, New Zealand - 1766 DNA GHGlow gp2 | ecosystem: Host-associated > Mammals > Digestive system > Stomach > Rumen ... | reverse complement strand
GGCAGAAATCAGGTTTCAGGTGGAAATCGCAGAAGAAGAAAAGTGGGCGATGGAAGGATTTGCCACCTTTTTATATTATTTCAATGAGAATTGTGTAGAATAAACAGGGATATACGGGAATTATCAGGAAAAAATCGTAATTTTGCAGCAGATATTCTAATAAAGTAAACAGGACAGATGATGAAAAAGAAATATCTGTTGGCCGCCATAGGGGTATTGGTAATTCCTTCCGGGCTCAGGGCGCAGACTGCAGGGCAGGACTCAACGGCGGTGTCGAGCCTCCGTGTGGGCTACTCTAATGCTGGAGCGAATACACTGGCAGGAGCCGTTGACAAGGTGACGGAGGAAAGGATGAACAAGGGTCTGAAGATTTCGTCGCTCGACGCACTGAGCGGTCAGGCTGCCGGTGTGCAGGTGACCAGCAGCGGCAATCAGGAGGCAATGGTGTCGGCTGTGCGTGTCCGCGGCACCACGTCGCTGACGGGTGGCAACGACCCGCTAGTCATCATCGATGGGGTGACCTCCGACCTGACAACCCTCTCCACCATTTATCCTGCCGACATCGAGAGCTTCACCATCCTGAAGGATGCCTCCGAGACGGCACAGTACGGCAGCCGCGGTGCGGCGGGTGTCATCGAGGTGGCCACGAAGAAAGGCGGTTCCGGACGGGCGTTCCATATCTCCTACGACGGCACCATCGGCTTCGAGAGCATCTATAAGAGACTGGGGATGCTCAGCGGCACACAGTTCCGTAGTGCAGCAAGTGCTCTCGGCATGAGCTACATCGACGGCGGAGCCAATACCGACTTCCAGCGGAGCATAGAGCGTACGGGATTCGTGCAGAACCACCACATCGCTTTTGGCGGTGGCAGCGACCAGTCGAACTACCGGGCCTCACTCGGCGTGATGGAGCACCGCACGGTCATCCAGACCAACCGCTACCGCAACTACATCGCCAAGCTCGACATCAGCCAGAAGGCTTTCGAGAACCGTCTGACTGTTGACCTCGGCATCTTTGGCTCACTGCAGAAGAATGCCTACCTGCCCTTCCGCCAGAAACTGCTCTACTCGGCACAGACCTTTAATCCCACACTGCGCGACGGACAAAATGCCGACGGCAGCTATAGTCAGGTGACGGAAGCCCTGTGGATCAACAACCCCAACTCGCTGCTTCGCATGTCACAGGATGAGGACAACAGCCACTTCAACGTGCATCTGAATGCTACCGCCTCATTGCTCCCCAGTCTGCAGTTGCGCGGTTTCGCCTCCTATTCGTATAACACCATTGGCAATGCGCACTACTATCCCACCATTGTGTGGAGCCACGGCGAGGCCTATCGGGGACACGACAAGAGTGAGGAACTGCTGGGTAACCTGTCACTCGATTACACGCTGCACACTCAACACTCAACGCTAAACCTGATGGCTTTGGCCGAGGCTGAGAGCCAGAAGGGAACGGGATTCTTTGCCACCACGACGGGCTTCTCTACCGATGCCTTCGGCTACGACAAGCTGTCGGCAGGAGCCTCACGACTGTGGGACGGCACCGACTCCTACGCCACCGATGCCCACATGGAGTCGTTCCTGCTACGTGGACAGTACACCTTATTAGATAAGTACACCCTCACCGCCAATGCCCGTGCCGATGCCTCGTCAAAAGTGGGGCGCAACAACCGCTGGGGCTTCTTTCCTTCTGTCAGTGCCGCGTGGGTCATCAGCCGTGAGTGCTGGATGCAGCAGTTCAGCTTCATCTCGAATGCCAAGTTGCGTATGGGCTATGGCCTGTCGGGTAATCTCGGAGGCATTGACTCCTACAACTCCATGCAGATGATGCAGCCCAACGGTGTGGTGCCAATGGGAGGCACGACGGTCACCACACTCGGCATCATCCGAAATGCCAATCCCAACCTGAAGTGGGAAGTGAAACGTACGTTCAACGTGGGCCTTGACCTGTCGTTGTGGCAGCGGCGCATCGCACTGACCATCGACTACTACCGCTCGCGCACCACCGACATGCTCTACGTCTACGACGTGCCCGTGCCCATCTTCACCTACGACAAGCTGCTGGCCAACCTGGGCGAGATGAAGAACAGCGGTCTGGAGATAGGCTTCGGCATTACGCCGCTGCGAACCCGCGACGCCGAACTGACCATCAACATGAACTGGACCTTCGAACGCAACCGCCTCGTCTCACTCAACGGCTACTACGACGGGCAATACCTCACGGCTCCCGACATGAAGGGCATCTCGGCCCTCTGGGGTGCCGGTTTCCATGGAGCGAGCGACGTGGTGATGCAAATCGTGGGAGAGCCCCTCGGCGTGTTCTATCTGCCCCACTGCAACGGACTCACGACCAATGCCGACGGTTCGAAGAGCTACGACGTGACGGGCGAGAAGTACATCTGCGGACAGGCCACGCCAAAAGCCATGATGGGCTCGAACATCGCCTTCCGCTACCGGCAGTGGGACCTGACTATGCAGATGAACGGTGCCTTCGGCCACAAGATATACAACGGCACGGCACTCACCTACATGAACATGCTCTCGCTGCCCAACTACAACGTGATGCAGGGCGCACCCGAGGCCAACATTCAGGACCAGACCATCAGCGACTACTGGCTGGAACGGGGTGATTACGTGAACATCGACTACGTGACGCTGGGCTGGACTGTTCCCCTTCGCAGCCGCTACATACAGGGTCTGCGGCTGTCGGCATCGGTCAACAACCTCGCTACCATCACCGGCTACAGCGGACTGACACCGATGATTAACAGCAGCGTCGTCAACAGTACGCTCGGCATCGACGACAAGAACACGCTGCCACCGTATCGGAGTTATACGTTGGCAGTCAGTATACAATTTTAAGGATGACTTACAATGGAAAGAAATAAAATACTATGCTCTGCATTTCTGCTCTTCACGTTAACGTCTTGTTCGCTCGACGAGTCGCCTCGCGACCAGATACCCGAGGAAGAGGCTTACACCACGGCCACAGCCCTCTATCAGAACTGTGTCGCCACATTATATAATTATATAGGAGGCTCAGCCGATGGTCAGGGACTGCAAGGCACCTGCCGTGGTGTCTACGACCTGCAGACCTTCGGCTCCGACGAAGCCATGCTGCCCACACGCGGCGGCGACTGGTACGACGGCGGGCTCTGGCAGGACATGTATCGTCACACATGGACTGCCGGCCACGACCTGCCCAAAAACGCCTGGCTCTATCTCTACAAGGTCATCGCACTCTGCAACCGTTCGCTCAAGCAGCTTGATGCCCACCAGGGCCTGCTTGGCAGCCAGCAGTTGTCGGCCTACAAGGCAGAGGTTCGCGCCCTACGTGCCATCTACTACTGGTATCTTATGGACCTTTTTGGCCGTGTGCCGCTGGTCACATCCACCGATGTGTCGATGAACGAGGTGCGGCAGTCGGAGCGCGGCAAGGTGTTCGACTTCTGTGTTGCTGAACTGAAGGAAGCCCTGCCCCTGTTGTCAGCCGAAAACAGCATCAGGCCCGGCGACTATTATGGTCGCATCACCCAGCCTGTGGCACTCTTCGTCCTGGCCAAGCTCATGCTGAACAGCAGCGTGTATAGCAGTACGACGGATGTTGCCGCAGCCTACACCGCCTGCATCGACTATTGCAACCGCATCGAGGCACTGGGCTTTGCCCTTGAACCCTCTTACGCCACAAACTTCTCTGTACATAACGAAAACTCTGTGGAAAACATCTGGGTCATTCCCATGGACAAGAATCTCTATGCCAACCAGCAGCAGAACCTCTACCGTTCCTATCACTACCGACATGCCGCAGCCTACGGCTTCACGGCTGAGAACGGCTCCTGCGCCACCCAGCGCACACTCGACATTTTCGGCTATGGCACCAGTCAGGTGGACAACCGCTTTGCCCTCTGCTACTGGGCTGGCACCGTCACAGACCTCAACGGCACTACTGTTACCGACCGCACTGGGCAGCCCCTCATCTATGAGCCGCGCGAGGTTTCGCTCGACCTCAGTGGCAGCCCATACGTGGAGACGGCAGGCGCAAGGATGAAGAAATTCGAGGTGGACAAGAATGCCATAAAGGACGGAAAACTGATGGACAACGACATCGTGCTCTTCCGCTTCGCCGACGTGCTGCTCATGCGGGCAGAGGCCAACCTCAGACTGGGCAACGACACTGAGTCGCAGACCGACTACGATGCCGTTCGCCATCGGGCAGGAATGCCCACACAGACCGTCACGCTGCAGCGGCTGCTCGACGAGCGTCTGCTGGAACTCTGCTGGGAGGGCTGGCGTCGTCAGGACCTTATCCGTTTCGTCCAATACCAGACACTCTACGATGGTGTTGATCGTCCGGACGAAAGCGACGGCCATACCACGCTCTATCCCATACCTGCGGACGTCATGGCCCTCAACCTCAACCTGGCGCAGAATCCCGGATATTGAAAGCAAACCATTCTCAGGAGCATGAACAATACTATATATCATATACAGCAATGGATTAACGAGGCCGATGCCATAGTGGTAGGTGCTGGCTCTGGGCTTTCATCAGCCTGTGGTTACAGCCACTACAATACCGTGCCGTTCTTCACGGACAACATGCAGCCATTCATCGAGAAGTACGGTTTCCGCTCACTGTTCCAAGGGCTGACCTACCTCTACTCCAGTCCGGAAGAGGAATGGGCTTACCTGGCACATTATGTCAAGCTGATGTATGATACTCCAGTTGGAAAACCCGACAAAGACTTGCATCAGCTGCTGAAGGACAAACAATATTTCATCCTGACCACCAATGTCGATATGCAACTGGACAAGGAGTTCCCTACTGAGCAAATCTGCCATTTTCAGGGTGACATGCGCTACCGCCAGTGCCAGCAGCCCTGCAATGACGAGGTTTGGGTGAATGATGACATCGTGAAAGCACTCGACGGTTTAGATGACCCGACGATGTTTCCCTCGGACTTGGTTCCACGCTGTCCTGACTGTGGACGCGTGATGACGCTGTGGGTGCGTGACTATCATTTTCTGGAAGGTTCACATTGGCAGCAGCAGGTTGACCGCTATCGCAGTTTCCTAAAAACGCATCGTGACGAGCGCATTCTGTTCCTGGAGTTGGGTGTGGGCGATATGACACCCAACATCATCAAACTGCCTTTCTGGAAGATGACAGAGGAACTGCCCCACGCCCGCTATGTTGTCATCAACACAAAGAGAGTGGAAAACAAGTCTGCTCTCTCCGAACTGTGTCAGGCCTCGCCCACCTGTTGTGCTCATGGTGGCAGCAAACATCCCACCATCCCTCTGCAACTGCAAGGAAAGGCTCTAGCACTCGACGAGGACTTGGCCATCGCGCTCCACCGCCTTGTTACATATTCTGCATGACTCCCTAAAAGAGACAAAGACAAACAAAGGCTAACGAAATGTATTGATAACGATTACAATATTTGGTGGTTTCAAAAAATCTTTGTACCTTTGCACTCGATGAGGGGTCATAGAAACGGCTGGTGGCTCAGAATTGGAGTTCTTTGAAAGCAATCCAAAGCAGAACGTGGAATTGAGAACGGTTTCCAAATCGTAACCCACGACATTTCCCACTCCCCCGAGCTGCCTTTATACAAAAAAAGATTGCTTTTTCTTCCAAAATTACGAAACCTTGTCCTTCCTACAGTTCCTGTACCTGTTGAATTAACAAGAACATCTCCATCTCTCAACTTGTATTCTTCACTCCATTTGGAGATTGTATCAGGGTCTAAAAACCGAGCCTTTTCTAATGAAATATCCCCGTCATATAAATTACATTTTTGTGCAAATACGGGATATATTCTTTCTTCTGAATACTTTGGAGATTTCCCACGAGAAAGGAAAGAACATAGTTCACCTAATGTAACCCATTCCCAGCTCTCGCGCACCTCAAACGGCACCTCATTCTCATAATGGGGCATATCGGAAGAGACTATTTCATCTCTTCCTTTTTATGCAATTTCTACCTACCATCTTCGATGCTTGCAACATACATCTTCTACGGTAGGCATCCTCCTCTTCATCTGGGTTGCGCCCATCCCATCTCAAATCGGATGTCGTACCTCCGCCACCGCCGGAAGACGGGATTGGCCTGCCTCCAATAAGAGCATCGGCAATAGCCAGAACCTGGACTCGTAAGGACGGTACACTCAACTGGTCAAGCAACTGGCGATAAGCGGAATCTTGCTGATGACTGCTGTCCGTTAGGGATTCGTAGTCACCACGCAATTGATTCAACTCTCGATAGTCTGCCAGCACGTTCTTCTGCGCCGCTTTCACTTGACGTTCGGCATCCTGCATGTAGAGAGCCTCTATCTTTCTGACTATTGACGTGAAGCGTTTGGCAATCTGGTCGTTCTGTTTGTCAAGCCATTTGTCAACACCGAACAATGGTGGTTTCTCGGTAATCCTTGGTGGGTCAAACTCGATCTTGTGGTTGCGGAATGGCTGTATGACACTGCTGACAGCATCCACCTCCTTGGTCAGTTTCGCCAACTCGCTTTCCTTCCTGCCGATGGCAGCCATTTTGTCATACACCTTGTTATGTAAATCTACAATCTGACGCTGCAAGCTTTTCCTCTCGTCTTCATAGTCTTGCAGATGTATCTTGCCACTGCGCAACTTCCCATCGAGATCTTCCAGTTGCTTTTGCCGCTCCTCTATCTGGGCTTGTAGATTCGCCAGCATGGTTTTTAGTCCCTTGATGGCTTTCTCCGACTGGTGTATGTCCTTGTTGAGCTTACGGATGTAGTCACGCTTTCCAAGGTGTTGCACATATCTCCCGTCTATGCTGTCACCACGGTCAAGGCCATACTTACTGCCGACCTCCTCATAGAGAGACGTATGCATTTCCTTCAAAATCTGACCATATTCATACTTATTCTTTCCGAACTTGGCCGACCACATGACGCATTCCCGACCACTCTTCCTGTTGCCGATGGGGACTATCAGAGCGTGGATGTGCGGTGATGTCTCGTCCAAGTGGACCTGAAAGCCGATGATGTTCTCTCGTCCATAGCGGAGGACACACCAGTCATAGACATCCATCGCCCATCGTTCAATCTCTGGACATCGGTGCAAGTGGCTATTGTCTGCACCTCTGTCTGTACAAACCGTCTGGTCACCAAATGCCATCTGGAGTGTACGGTCATGGTTACCGCCAAAGATAAATTTTGCACACATGTTTGGTTGGTTCTTGCTTCCCTCCTTGAAGCTGTGCCAGCCCAGTTGCTTCAATCTCTCTGCCAGACGCACCTCCAAGGATTTCTCTTGATAGCCAAGTGGGTGAATCTTCCCATCGGGGCCAATCTCAAAGTTGAGATGCTGCCGGGTTTTGTCATAGTGGTTGGTCGGGTCCTGGTTCTTTTGGTCAAACCGTTCCTCGTTCCAACGACGCTCGTTCTCGTTTGCTTCTGCCGTGCTGAAGGACTTCGCTGCATCCATGTGCATGGCTTGTTTGATATCTGTTCTCATAATGTTTCCGATGTTTTATAAAGGTTGTTGATTGAGCTTGCTCGTAACGGTGGGGCTGGTGCTTGCCAGATACCCGACGGGACTTTATTGCTGACAGGCAAAAAGTCCTTATTGTGTTATGGACTTTTATTCTCAGTCCAAGAGAGCAAGCTCTTGTTTAATCGACTAATTCCAGTTGCAGCTTGTCGATGAGTACCTGCAATGCAGGATTGCGTTCAATCATTCGCTGGAGAATCATCTGCTTTGTTTCCTGCATCAGGAGGAAGTCGGATATGTCAAGTCCCGCTTCACGCTGTTCATCAGTCGCCATTTGTTCCAAGACAGTTGAAACGGTTACGCTCTTGCAGATGGGAGTGAGAATGGTGGACTTCTTGGCCCACTTTTCTATCGCCCCCAAGTCTGGCATCAGAATCACAACCCTGTCATGGAGCACCTGCATGGTTTCTTCATTGAAGCATCCGTCCTTGCCACCTGTGGCGAGCCATAGGAAATCCGACATGAAGTGGGATGCTATCAGGCAAGTCTTCTCACTTTCTACCAACATGACAGTGGCAGAAGATGTGGCAAGTAGATGTTCTCCGAACAGGCATTGCTTCAGATGGAAGTCTGGCAGTTTCAGTTCCGAGTGTACCCAGCAGACTTGTGGTATCGGCTCTTTGATACGGTGTCCGTCCTTGGGATTGTACCCCATCAGTTTTCCTGAGCGGACGTTGCAATCTTTATCAATCTGCCAAAAGACGGTGGCCCCTCCCCATTTCTTGGAAGTTCCTACCTTGTAGCGTTCGAATTGTCTGTTGGCAGCATCCTTGCCGATAGTCTTGGATAGGAACAGGTATAAGGGGTTGATGTCGTAATGCGAGAGTGTCTTTCGCATCATGTCAGCTGATATGAAAGACGGAAGCATTGGTACTGGCTTAGCCTTGCTTGGCGTGACAGGCTTATTCGCCTTATCATATCTCCATGTTTCATTCTCAAAGTTGTTAGGCTTCAATTCTGGGTTGTCCTTGAAGAAATCTTTAGGCGTATAATGGTAGCCACACGAATCCTCATGGTCGCATCTTCCCACATAGTCGGGGAACTCAATCTTACCTTCTTCGTCAACATACCTGACAAAGCATTTCCTTCTGCCGCATTGGGGACACGTTTGTTTTGTGTTCCTTCCTGCCTTGTATTTCTGTAAATGGAATCTATACTCGTTCATTGTTTTGTTTCTTTAGGTTATTGAACAATGGTCGTTACACGATGGAACTTTACACTTTTACACTTTGGGAAAATGTAAAGTGTAAAATGTATCGAGTGTATCAGAGTAGTTTTTTGTAAACGCCATGTGCCATTTTCTGAAGAATCTGTTCTTCGCACATCTTTGCAAGATCCTTTTTGACAGTACTCTCACAGATGCCTATTTCTGCTCCTGCTTTGATAGCATCAGCTGTCGTGAAATCTGGGTGTACTAAATCAAGAAAGGCTTTCTTCAAAGGAGACATGGAGTCTGTTTGGATGTGTGACTTGATACTCTGGTACGACAGTTCCAGATAGTCATACATGCGGATGGCTGCCTGGACAGAACGGACATCTATATGCAGCATATGGATTTCGTCGCAAGCCCAGCCCAAGAACTGAAAGACAAGAGCAAGTCGGGCCACGTTGGAATCGGCCTTCATCATACGACTGTCTATGAGTCTTTCATCCTCAACGCTATTGGCTTTCTCAATGAGGGTGTTTTTCCATTTTGCAAAGCATCTATATGCATCTTCGCTCATGTCTAACACCTTGGGCATGATAACGCCTTTTTCATCATAATCTGGTTCCAGTGAAAGCAACTTATCAATAATCGCTTTCCACTTCCGGTAGGCACACTCCGCCCTGTCATTCCCTTGCGAACCAACATCAGGATTCTCCTCCATCTTGGGAATGTCACGATTCTTGGGAAGAAGGAACAGTATGCGGTCAATCAATCCACTTGATACATTCTCTTTCGTGAAGAGTTCCCCAATGCGCTGCGTTTGGGTTGTACCGATAATGTTGATGCAAGGATGTGGAATGATGATGGGAACGGGGTTATTACAACGGGACACCTTCAAGGGCTTACCACTGTAGGCGGTCAACAGCTGGGTTAGTAAGGGACTATCATTGTATCGATAGACACTGTTGAAGAACCCCATGATTTCATCCACAAGAATTACGATACCACGTTGATTGTCGTTGTGGATCCTCATCATGGCCTCCTGTGTGAGGTCGGAGAGAATGGTTTGCACGAGAACTGGTTTGTCGGCATCAATGGCGTTGCCTTTGTTTCCGACATTCAGTTCTGCATAGCGTTTGTTCTCTTCAATGAACTTGCTGACCAGAAGAAAGTCATGTTCTTGAAGTGGACGGAACGCATAGTCAAGAGGTGGAGTTTTGCCCTGCCCAGGTCTTCCTATCAGGATGACATACAGGGCCGGACTGCTCTTCCATGAGCCACGGATGCGAATGTGACAGCTGTTACCGATAGCTGTAGCAGCAGCCGACAGCATACTCATAGTCAGATACTCCAGATCGAACTGCTCTATGCGGGCCACCTCAAAGATGATGTCCTGCAGCTTCTGGGGGAAGGCATCGAGGGGGAGACCGATGCGTTTAACGTCTTCGGCTTCCATACGGATTCTGTTGGTAAGAGCCAGAATACCTTGGCTGTTGTTCTCAATCTTTTCCATAGTTGCCAAATGATTTGTTCTGAACTCCGAGAATCTTCTTTACATCCGAATCACGATACTTTACCTTGGAACCAACCTTAACAGGCTTCAGGTACCCTTTCTTGTCCCAATGCCAAAGGGTGGCATCGCAAACACCGAGGCGTTTCTTTGTTTCTTCTTTGGTTAGCAGACAATCTTCCTTGTTGTCTTGCATAACCATTGCAACCTCATTGACTGCGCGACTTATCAGTTCCTCAGAAAAGTTGCGCAAGTCCTCACCGGTAATCTCTAACTTGATGTTAGCGTTACCTGTTGAAAGAATAGACATTAAATCTGTCATAGCTATACATGCGCCACCAGATTTTTGACCCTCTCATCTTGGTGGCATTATAGATGAAAAAGCCACCGCTCCACTTGGAACGATGGTACAAAAGTATAGCTAAAAATAATTGATTTTCAATGATTTACGTTTCTTGTATTTCGAAGAAATAGGAAACGAAATACAAGAAATCGATTTGGGCTGAAAAACATTGAAGACATGCTCAAATAATCGGATTATTGAGCAGAATTATCCGTTGATTGCAGCTTCTTTTTGAAGTCATCAATGTACTTCCGTTCAAGGTTTGTCGGCAATAGTAAGTCCCCTGCCTCATCAAAGATTTTGCGAAATGCTATCTGGAAATTCCTTGTTCCCTTCAAGTCTATTGTTGGGACAAGTTCCTGAAGTAATTTGTGGAAGGTTGTAGCATTACATCTATCAAGGAATCCGAGTTCCTGCAATGCAGCATAGAGATATGACATATCTGGGGCAGTATGCCTGAAAGCGAGTATGGCTTTAATGCGCTCTATCACCTCTTCCTTGTTTGAACATAGAAGGTAATCCTCGAATGTAGCCTTTGGTATTGCCATATCTGCTTTTTCGACTAACAGGCTTGCACCCTTCATTTCATCGATAACAATATCAGCCACATTCCCATTTCTCATTGCTTCTTTGTCTGCTTTAAAGAGGGCCCAGTCTTCCTTGGTTCGCATCTTGTTCCTGATACTCCCTTTGATGACGAACTTAATCATCACCTTGTATATCCATCGCTCAGCCTTGCCACATTTAGGGTCAGCGATTTCTGTTTCCAATCGTTCCACCATCGTTTCATAGCACTTGCCATAATAAAGCCATGCTAAGAGACAAGGAACAATGGATGAGGACTCCACATGATGGAACTCATCGACTAACAGAGACGCTGTGTTCTCATCTGCAACAAACGTTTCAAAGTCTTTCTCTTGGGGAGTTATGTCACCATGAAACTCACTCCTTGCCTTTTTCATAAGCTTGGGTGCCAATCGCATTGCCAGAAAGTATATCTGTTGAATACTCTGGTATGACTTGCCGTTGATGTCTTCCACGAAGGCATCGTACTCATCGAGATGGTTGTCAAGCCAGTTCTTTATTTCCTGCTTGAATTGCTCAAAATCTTGCTTAGCCATAGTCTAATCCAATAATTTAACCAGGTCTTTTTTCATTTCCTCATCAATATCTCTATATCTCTGGAATGCCTTGCTGCCTTCCTTATGACCAGACAGGGCTGAAACGAGATTGGGGTCCTTTACCTTTCTATAAAT
>Ga0247608_10006927_pt1 | contig 11787 bp, 9 predicted proteins | sample 176DNAGHGlowgp2_FD_193490 | JGI IMG/M metagenome (GOLD analysis project Ga0247608, IMG submission 193490) | Sheep rumen microbial communities from Palmerston North, Manawatu-Wanganui, New Zealand - 1766 DNA GHGlow gp2 | ecosystem: Host-associated > Mammals > Digestive system > Stomach > Rumen ... | reverse complement strand
ACCATTGGTTCCAGTTGAACAACGTAAAACAGCAGGGGGCACAATGCATCCTGTTTTTAGATGAGAATGACCACATCATATGCGGCATCAACATCTATAAGCAGCACTCCGGAAGCACAGAGGCGCAGGTGCAGCATCTGGTAAACGGCAAGGTGGTATGGGCTAAAAACTTCCAGGCGAACAGCAGCTCGAAGCAGAACCCTTATCTGGTCGGTTACGGGCACAATGACTTTCGAAAGGTCGGATCAAAGATCACGCTTTATTATATGGGCAAGTACTACACGTATACTGTGCCGGAACTGGAAAATACGGCTGTTACGAAGATCAAGATTGGCATTTTCGCAATGGGAAGCAATCCGGTGATGCCGCGTAATTACATTTCAAGCATGTGCTTCTGGAAGCTGAACGTAGATTACTGGGAGGATCGCCCGAACAGGTATTCTGAGGGTGATGTGCTGGAAATCAAAGGAGCTGAAGGTGCAGCTTATCTCAATGGGATGATCAGAAGCGGTGATGAGATCATAGGGACACAGTACTTCAAAGCGGAACCGGGTGAGAACCTGATCCAGTTCGTTAACAGCACATGGGCGGATCCGGTTACTGCGAAGGCTAAGATTCGGGAGGCCTGGATATGAGGATATGCATTTTATCCAAAGATAACATACCGCTTGGGTATCTGGATAATGATGCCCCGGAAGCGCTGCATTTTTATGATGATAATCTTCACAAATATCTCGATGGAAACGCACACATATTTGAGTTTGATGTGGATTCCCATCATAAAGATGCGGAGCTTCTTTCAGCAGGGAACAAGCTGTCATTTCGTGATGGCGTTAAGGATTATTATCTGACGATCATGACAGTCGCAGAGACAGAGGATGAAAAAAGCATCGAAGCATTCAGTCTTTCCTTTGAGTTGAACAATGAATCAGCGCTTGCATTTAAGGCTTCGGCGCCTATGTCTTTTGCTGAATATATAGCAGCTATGAATTTCGAACACAGGTCACTGACAATCGGAAGGTGTGAGGTGTCTGATAAACGTATCACCTGTGAGTGGGAAAGCGACTCAGACACTATACTTTCCAGGATATACAGTCTCGCCGATAAATTTGGCGCTGAAGTGGAATTCGTGCCTGTGCTTAACGATGATTATTCGCTAAACACCATAACTTTGAATGTATATGTGGCCCATGATGACGGCAACCAGGGAATAGGCAGGCGCAGAGACGGGTACGCATTCAGATATGGACGAAACATCTCCGGAGTAAGACGCACGGTAGATGTTAAGGAGCTGTACACTGCGATCAGGCCTTATGGCAGCGAAACTAACGGTACTCGGTTAACTCTTGAATCGTTAGGGGAGATTAAGATATATGACGATAATGGGATTCTGGAATTTCATCATATAGCCGGAGCAAAGGAGATCTTAGCGCCTAAAGCAAGAGATCTTTTTCCTTCGAATGTTCTGGAAAATTCAGACCGCTACATAGCGTATAACTGGAATACAGAATATAAGACAGTCAATGATCTCTATGGCAACTCGCTTGCTAAGCTAAAAAAGCTGTGTGTCCCTTCTGTCGAGTATGAGATTGACGGATACATGGACGTGGATATAGGGGATACGGTCATCATAGCTGACGAGGGATTCAATCCGCCTTTATATCTCGAAGCAAGAGTGACCGAGCAACAGGTGAGCTTTACGGATCCCTCGAAGAACAAGACTACATTTAATACTGTGATCGAGTTGGAATCTCAGGTGTCAGCTGCCATAACGTCGAGGATGCAGGAGCTGTCAAAGGCTGTAAGTGACGCACAGGCAGCGGCCGATCAGGCGAGGGAAGACGCCGCGAGAGCACAGGCAGCGGCCGATGAGAACAGCCAGTATGCATTCAATATCACGTCATCGAACGGAACTGTTTTTAAGAACAGCACTGGAACGACAACACTGTATGCCAACTGCCTGCTTAGAGGTCAGGACATATCAGACGACATGACGATTGTCTGGATGTCCGGCGAGACCGAGGTCGGAACGGGCAAGACATATACTATAAACGCTGCAAACATAAGTGAAAAAGCGACATTCCGATTCGATGCATATGACATTGACGACATACTGCGTGGCTCTGCCGAGGTTACGGTATCGGATCTGACTGATGCGTCGCAGATCTGGACTACAACTACGGCACCTAAGACTCCGAACTATACTTTCACAATAGAGAATCTTACCGGTGATTATGACGTGCCTGTAAAAACAGGAGATATCATTCTTTACAGCTATTATAGATATACTGTAAGCAGCGTATCGGACACGACTGTCAGATGTACCACAAGACAGAGTTTAAGAGGCTCGCAGGGTGCTAAGGGAGATGACGGCGAGGATGCGGTTCTCCTAAGAATAGATTCCTCTCGAGGAAATATGTTTAAAAACAATGCAGTATCGACCGATTTGCGAGTAACAATTTTTTATGGAGCGCAGACGATCACAACACAGGCAGCATTGATAGAGGCTTTTGGAAATACTGCTCACCTGGAATGGTATTGGCAGCGGGTTAATGAGGATGAGTTTCATGTTATATCGGCTTCGGACAGCAGGCTTTATGATGATGGGTTTGCGTTTGTTCTGACACCGAACGACGTAGATACAAAAGTGACGTTTATTTGCAGATTGATTATTGACTAAAGGAGAACAAAAGTGGCTATAAAATCAGCAGACCAAATAACTATTATAGATTTGACTGATGCGTACTCTGTCATGCTTTCAGCGGATTCGATCGCATTTAATGGCGGGATAGATACTTTAGGTACGACGCAGAGCGTGACTATCAATATATTTGCATTCAGAGGCACGGAAAAGAGGTCGCCGTCCGTTTTAAGCAGTGACATAACCTGCCCGACGAATGTATCGGCATCAGTTGGGACATTAACGAACCAGGTTCTGCCTATAACCTTAACGTTTGCAGCAGCGCTCAGTTCAGCGGGAAAAGTAACGATTAATGTTACCGTAGACGATGTAACCATTCAGAAAGAATTTTCTTTTGCCATTGCGTTTAAAGGTGAAAAAGGCGATACGGGTGATGGAGCCATCTGGTATTCCGGAACTGCTATTACCGGCACATCGACGACAGCAAAAGCATTTAGTTCGTCGGGAATTACAGCAGCAAAAGTCGGCGATATGTACCTGAACACCAGTACTTCATACACGTATCGTTGTACAGTAGCAGGTGCTCCAGCTGTTGCAAAATGGGCATATACAGGAAGCCTTAAGGGCGCCACAGGTGACGGGGCAGTGTGGTATACAGGAACCGGCATAACAGATGAGTCAACAACTGCTGCAATATATTCAGGGTCCGGAGTGTCAAACGCAAAGATCGGCGATATGTACCTGAATACCGAAACATCAAATACATATCGCTGTACCGTTGCAGGTGCAGCATCTGCAGCCAAATGGGTTTATGCAGGAAACATCAAGGGTGAACAGGGTGATGCCGCAATTACAATGTCTATCACAAGTTCTGCCGGAACTATATTTAAAAACACGAGTATCGCTACAACTCTGACCGCACATGTATATATGGCGGGACAGGAAGTTTCAGACGTATCAACATTAGGAACGATAAAGTGGTATAAAGATGGTGGGCAGACGGCTGTACACACAGGGGCCACTCTCAGTATAAGCGCTGGAGATGTGACCAACAAAGCTGTATATGTGGCGCAATTAGAATCGGCATAAAGTCAAGAGGGTTAAACATGAGTATAAGTTTAACAAACAGTGAGGTAAAAGCATATGATTCTCGCACGTGATTCCATAACTTTGGTGCATGTTGTAGAAATCGAATCGTACACAAGATATTACCTGTTGCAGTCTTCAACACTTCAGCCGCCGGCGAAGCCGATAAGCGAAGATCCGGCAGATGACGACGATTGGCAGGATTCGGAGCCGGCATACACTGCCGGCAGTACAAACAGTCTGTATTTTGTTGATAAGACCCAATATTCAAATGGAACATACAGCTACTCTGAGGTTAGCCTGTCTTCCGAATACGAGGCTGCGAAGTCAGCGTATAACACGGCCAGTGCGGCACAAACAACAGCTAACACCGCATATGATAAGATATCTAATCTTAAAATTGGTGGAAGAAACATATATACAATAAAGGATGAAGTATCAGGATATATAGCTGCAAGCGGAGCGACTATAGCCGGAGCCTCTTCTACACAAAAAGAAAAGACGAGCGGTTGGATTCCTGTTGATAGCGTTGACTCTGTTAATATTCAGGTATGGGTTCCAGCTGCGGGAACGCCGTGGTTGGGATATGCGTTTTATACAGATAAGGATTTAGCAACTCATATCGGAACTAGGCCGAGCAAGACTGGCACTGCCAATTCAATCTACATGTCTATGACAAGTATTACCGTTCCTGACACCGCCCGGTTTTTGAGGGTCTCATACCGCTCATATGGAAACGACGGACGAATAAAAGTCGAGAAAGGAAATCAGCTTACCGATTGGACTCCTGCGCCCGAAGATATCGACAGTGATATCACAGCGGCTCAAAATGCTGCTGATACCGCTTTGGATCAATCAGTCGAATATATTGTTGGTACGCAGACAGCTGCGACTGGGTCATGGACTGGTGTAACTCAGGATTCTGAGTTGAAAGTCGGTAAAACGATAGCTTACAAACTTCCTTATGCCGGAAGCGGCAATGCAAGCTTGACGTTAACACTATCTGATGGAACAGAGACTACGGCGATTCCGGTTTATACAAATACGTCCCGTGTGACCACTCATTTTGGCGCAAACTCAATCATTAACATGACTTATGACGGAACTAACTGGAGAGCAGCATCGATTCCGAATTCAAATAACTATGATCGAAGGCTTCATAACAACGCGATTCTTGCTGCAACAGCTATTGTGAAAAACAAACTGATAGCCGGAAATGATTCCGGTTATAACAATATACAGGCAGGATTAAGCTTTGACTTGTCTTATCCAATCCTTTGGGCATCTGCGGCAATTGCAGCAACAAAGACAGCAGCCAACACTTATGAAGCATATCCATCCACTCCATTCTCTACTACAGGGACTATCGAGGGTGGTGCCTCAAATAAGATGTTATATTTGAAAGGCTCCGTCAGCGGAAATACCTTTACTGTTGCTGCGAGTAATTTCCTTACGACTGTCGTACCTGTTATAGAAGACGGATTTTATTATATTCCGCTTGGAGTCATGTCGAGTGCCACTGCTGGATATTTTGCTACATCGAACAGGTTATATGCGTTTATAAATGGCGCATTTCAGCCGGTTGATACAGCGGCTCAGTTACTGGCCGGTGAAGCAATGCAGATAGCCGATTCAAAAACAAAAACATATCGTCAGGCAACAGACCCTAGTCTTGAGACCGGTGCTGTAATGACAGAAGGTGATCTGTGGATCGATACTGATGATTATAACAAGACATATTGGTGGGATGGAACAGCCTGGCAGACGGCAGAAACAGTGCAGCCGAATCCGAACCTTATTCCTAACTCCGGGACTTTCAAAGGTTGGATGAAAAGAGACGGCTCAGCCAGGATAACGTATTCGACGGATCCCAATGACAGTGCCTTAGAGGTTTGCGATTTCGAATCAGCAACCGGTTGGGTATCTGTTTACTCTCCACCAATTAAATACTCAGACGTAAGAGGAAAAACCGTAACATTATCTTATTGGGCAAAGATAGATGATTGGACAGCAGGCGATCCAAGCTCGGCATCGTTTTTAAAAATATCTGCTTACTTATTAAAATGGGCTGATACCGGTAAAGTGGTCACGGTTAAGTATCATGATAATACAATATATTCGGCAACATTGGAAACCACGACTGACTGGCAATTTGTATCAAAAACATTTGTTGTGCAAGACAGTTATTTTACATCACCCTCCGAAGGAACGATCGATCCAGACAATGATTTATTTGCTATTTGTTTTCAGAAGCATGTTGCTACAGACGCCCATTTCAAGAAAGTAAAACTTGAGATCGGGGAGTCTGTAACGGAATGGACTGCCAATTCTGGTTTAATAGCTTCGGACAGAGGCGCTGCGAAATACGGAAGTTGTACTACCGGAAACTCGGCAGCTAAAACCGTCATATGCGATGACTTTAATTTATTTATCGGTGCGGAAATAACCGTTACATTTACAAACTATAATAAATATGCGGCACCGACATTGAATGTTAATTCTACCGGAGCCATACCGATATATTTTAATGGAAGCATAACAAGCGCTGTGAATAAATTCTTCTGGGTTGCCGGAACCACCATTACATTCAGGTATGACGGCACAGGCTGGGTTCCGATAGGTTATCCTTGTAGCTATTATGGAAGTTGTGCAGATGATTCGACTACTAGTCAGAAGTTGGTAACAGTACCTGGAGCCGTTATATGTGCCGGTACAGTATTAAATGTCAAAATGGCCAGTAGTCACTCCGGTTTAGTTACAATTGCACCAAGCAGTACATCTACTACTGAACTTGGAGGCACTGAAGCATATCCATCTGATTATGTATCTAATGGCTCTGCTAGTATTTCATGGCAAACAGGAGAAGTAGTCCAGTTCACATTTGATGGCGAAGTCTGGAATATTGCTAATATCTCTTTGAGAAATCATTTCTGGCATGATTCAGACGGAGCACATATTGCAAGTTCGTCAAGCGCGGCGAATGTATTGATTGATTCGGATAGCATTGACATTAGAGACGGTACTGATGTGATGGCTTCCTTTAGCGCGGATGGGATGGAGTTAAATGTCGTTGAAGAAACGGAAGAAAACGGCGAGACGGTTACAGATGTTGTTAATGTCGCTTCGTTTGGGAAAAGCAAGATTGAACTCGGGAAGGGATCTAATAGCGCTCAGATAAAAATGTGCAATGATAACGTTAGGTTTTATGCTTCCGGGAATTATTTGGTTATACAAGGGCAAAAAGGAATTACTATAAATCCTAGCAGTAACAGCTTATGGATCTATAGTCCAAATATTTTTCTTTCTCTGACTAACGTAAATGCGTTCGATGGTAATACTGTAACGGATTCGTTTTTAAAAGACTGGGTTGTCGAAACAGGATCATCGCAAACACCAAGCGATTCAAGAATCGGATCTGGATCATGCCATTGGCAGAAATGGGCATCCGGTAAGCTTGAGATATGGGGACAATCAAAATACGCAAGCAATGTATCTTTTGGTAATACATTAACATGGAATGGATATGTTACGCCGTATTTGACCGTATGGGGTACCTGGCCGCAAGAAGCCACTTTTGTAACCGATCCCGATGTTCACTGTCGTTTGATTAGATGTGATACCGTTGGTGTTGCAGGTGATTATATTCTTATAGAATCGCCGTTTAATAATGGAGATAACAATGGTTTTACTCCAAAAACACATTCGCCTTGGTTTAAATTGTGGCGAGGCAGTCTAGCTCTTCCCGGTAACGGCAGTACTTTGGGAGCACCCCAATTCTCATTCCACGCAGTAGGTAGATGGAAATAACAGGAAACAGGAGGAAATAAAATGACATACATAGTAATCGAAATTCAGAAAAACGCAAACGGAGCTGTTAGCACATTGGTAAACGCTTTCGAGTCGAAAAATGCTGCGGATAATAAATTCCATCTTGTGATGGCGGCTGCGGCTATCTCGAATCTGCCGAAGCATTCGTGCATCATGATCACGGAAGACGGATCTCCTATCAGGTATGATTCTTATACTCACGAGCCGGAACCGGAAGAAGAGCCGGAGGCAGAATAATCCGAAATGCAACTTAGGAATAGAACGGTAACAGGGAATATCCTTGTTGCCGTTTTTTAATAAAATCTTTTAAGGAGGAGCATATGATGATGACGACATATGAATTCTGCAAGCAACTGGTGGGCAGCTGGAACGGTAGAGTTGACAGCATTACGACACGTATAGATGCGATCTATCTGATGGGGAGGATCACGGCAGAACAGTATATTGAGCTGATGTCAATATTGGGGGTGCCAGCAAACAATGAATGATATTGTGACACAGGCCATAGCTGTTTGTTCGCTGATCACCGGAGGCGCGGCCGTGATCGGGCTGATCGTGCAGGCAGCACACAAGGCTAAAGAACCGAACGAGGTGCAAAACAAGCGGATCACGGATTGTGAGTTCCGTATCGCTGAATGCGAAAAGAAGTTGGCCAAGGATCTGGACAGGTTTGAAGACATCGAGGATGGCACAGCGGTCATGATGACGGCCATGCTTGCGCTCCTGTCCCACGGCATTGACGGGAATGATGTCGAGGGGATGAAGGACGCGCGTGATGAACTTCAGAGTTATCTGATCAAAGGAAGAGTGAAGAAGAAAGGAGAGAGCAGATGAAAGAACTTAAGATTACAGCGGGAACCATAGCAAGAACGATTATCCTGATATTGGCATTGGTTAATCAGCTTCTTACGGCCACAGGCCACTCGGTCATCCCGATCGACGATGAAATGATATCCGGTCTGATCTCAACGATCTTTACGGTTGTTACCGCACTGGTGGCATGGTGGAAGAATAACAGCTTCACGGCTGCAGCCCTTCAGGGCGACCGTGTGATGCACATTCTGAAAGAGAATCCGGGCGATATCGGCAAGGAGGAGTAAATGGCAATCACGCTTCTCAGGCAAAACGATCAGAGGTGGTACAATCATCCTTTTTGTTATAACGGAGTTATTGGGACCCACGGCTGTGGGCCTACGTCTATGGCTATGGCCGTAGGTGATCAGAGCCCCGTGACGATGGCTGACTGGCTTGCACAGAACGGATACGCTTCATCGCAGTACGGAACGGACCATTATGGCATTATCGCCGGCATTAAGGCCAGAGGCTTCAACTGCTGGTACTCGGGAGAGTCGATGAATGGCATAATGGTATCAAGATACTTCGATACGATGATCGAACACCTGGCATCCGGCAAGAGCGCGATCCTGCTCATGGGCGGACCGGATTCTTCCGGAGGTGCCTGTCGGACATCGTACTGGTGCCGCTCCGGACACTACGTAACTGCTTGCGGTTTTGAAAACAATCACATAAAGATCCAGGATCCTGCCGATCCGGGACGGGACGGATATCATGTGGTTTACGGGGGATCTGCCGATGCACTGAACGGCAATATCAAGTATATCTACCTGACCAACATCCTTTGGAAAAACGCGCCGAGTACGGACTATACATTCACATGTCCTCAGATCCAGCTTAACAGCAAGGGCGCGGCCGTGGCCTTCTGGCAGGTGATGCTTAGAGCCAGAGGCTTGTATGACGGTCCGATTGACGGAGATTTCGGCGACAAGACCTGTAAAGCGACGATCGCTTTTCAGAGGCGTTGCGGCATAAAGCAGGACTGCATCGTCGGGCCCACGACATGGAGCTGGATGATCCCGCTCGAATCCGTAACAAGCGGCTCGAGCATAACCTTCACCGCTCCTCAGATCCAGACGGGCTATCAGGGCTATGCCGCATACTTCTGGCAGGACCTTCTCCGCGGACTCGGATATATATCATATCCATCAGACTTTTCCTTTGGTAAAGGATGCCGGACCGGCACGCTTGCGCTGCAGGCTGACAAGGGGCTTGTCATGGATGCAGTAGCAGGTCCGAAGACATACAAGGCAGCGATAGGATTTTAATAATTTTCAAACAGAGGCCGGGAGAGATCCCGGTCTTTTTTTATTATCGCCAATATAATATTATTAACAACAAGGGGGCAAAACAGGCTACTTCTACACTCCATGCATGTGGAGGTCATAATTAGCCTGCACAAGATACACTAGGCGAAAGCCCAGTGTATTTCAACGCCATCATCAGGCCGGATAATGATGCCGTCTATCAGGGCGTGCACAGCAGCCTTGAGCTCTTCTTTGTCAGACCTGCTCAGGATATCCGGAACTGTTGATAATATTTCTTTGGCAGCGGGTATAGACACCCTGGGGGCCGGTCTCTGGTCCTTTCCGTCCTCCAGGGTCTTCCGCTCCCTGTTCAAGTCGCTGACCTTCATATTCAGCACTTCAAAATCTATACCGTCCACCTGGTACAGGTCTATCAACTTCCTTATCTGCGTTTCGATCTCTTCCATGCGTTTGTTAATGGCAGCTGTGTTATCCTGGTAAGGATCCTCGACGAAGCTGTTCAGGGCGCCCGGGTCCGCTGCAAGTTTCATGACCTCATTGATGATGATGCCGTCAAGCACAGCGGTGTTGAATGATTTGTTTTTGCAGTTCGGGTCCCTTATCAGACGTTTACACGTTTTACCGCGTGAATAACACGTATAATATTTTTGGGCAGTAACACCGGGATGCTTTGCGGTGTTCTGTTTGACGAAATACCTTGCGCCACAGTTGCCGCAGAATATTAGGCCGCCTAACAGGGACGTCCTTGCGAACGGGTGTTTCGGGAACTGCGTTTTTCGAAGGTTAAGTCTTTCCTGCATGGCCTCATATCGCTCGGCTGATATTATGGGTTTGTGACGCCCTTTGTATATGTTGCCCTTCCATGAGATCATGCCGGTGTATAGGTTGTTCTTTAGCACATCGCGTACATTGCTTTCGGCCCAGAGGCCGTGCTTCGTCTGGTACCCTTCGTCCCTCATATGCTTATAAACAGAATAGATCGGCATTCCGGATTCGGCCAGGTCATAGATCAGGCGTATCTGATATGCCTCGTAATCGTTCACGATCAGTTCGCCGTCTATATAATCATAACCGATCGGGATGCGCCCGCCGCCGTGGAAATATCCGCCTTTAGCCCGTGCGTCTTTCCCGAGGTTCATGCGTTCCTTGATCTGTTCGCGCTCCAGCTGCGCAAAGACAGACAGGATCCCGATCATAGCCCGCCCGAACGGCGAGCCGGTGTCAAAGTTCTCGGTCATTGAAACAAGGTCTATGTTGTTAGCCAGGAACACGTCTTCTATCAGGTAGAGCGTGTCCTTCTGGGAGCGTGAGAGCCTGTCCAGTTTATACACTATCACCTTGCTGAACGCTCCGGTCGAAGCGTCCGATATCAGCTTTTGCATGGAAGGACGGTTGAGAGAGCCGCCCGAATAGGCAGGATCTGAATAAACATATATCACATTCCAGCCCTGCGCCCTTGCGTACATTTCAAGACGTTCTTTCTGCTCGTGAATCGAATATCCATCGTTGGCCTGCTCGGCAGTAGATACCCGGGTATAGATAACAACATTCAAAAAACCACCTCCGTTTGTTGAAAATCAAAAGAAGGCTATGATATAATAATTGTAATCTTTCATTAGGTTTGTTCTCATTAAACCTTCTTTCTGACCGCACCTTCGGGTGCGGTTCTTTTTTATGCAAAATAATCCCTCACCAGCCTCTGCACAACTCCCACGATCTTCACTGGCAGGTCACGCACCTCGGCTTTTGTAAAAACTTTGGGGGCATAATACGGATTGTTCGACACCAGGCAAAGGCCCTCCGCATACATGGACAGCCTTTTGCAGAATCCCTCGTCACCGTTCACTATAGCAATGACGATATTGCCCTCAGACGCCACATTTGATTTCTTGGCTATTACGATATCACCATCCTTGATATCGGGCTCCATAGAGTCACCTCGCACGCGCAGGGCAAAGAATTCGCCGTGTCTTGCCATCTCTTCGGGTATTTCTATGTATGATTCGATGTTGCCGTCCGCGAAACAACCGGGGCCGGCAGAGACAGAGGCATAGACGGGGATAGTGACGAGGTGAGGGGATGACTGGGAAACCGAAATAGCAGGATTGT
>Ga0247608_10006924_pt1 | contig 11791 bp, 9 predicted proteins | sample 176DNAGHGlowgp2_FD_193490 | JGI IMG/M metagenome (GOLD analysis project Ga0247608, IMG submission 193490) | Sheep rumen microbial communities from Palmerston North, Manawatu-Wanganui, New Zealand - 1766 DNA GHGlow gp2 | ecosystem: Host-associated > Mammals > Digestive system > Stomach > Rumen ... | reverse complement strand
TAGTCAACTTTCACCTGATGACAATTGCGGCTCAGGTCATTGCGGGCGAGGTCAACGAGCATCACGTGTTCGGCATTCTCCTTCGGATCGTTGCGCAGAAACGCTGCACCCTTGCGGTCGGCTTCAGCATCGCCTGTACGCTTCGTCGTGCCCGCGATGGGGTCGATATAGGCTTTCTTCCCCTCAATCCTGCAATGTGTCTCTGGTGAGGAACCGAAGATGCGGAATCCGCCGAAGTCGAAGTAGAACAGGTAGGGTGAGGGATTGATGCTGCGAAGGGCACGATAGAGTTTGAAGTCATCGCCCTCATAACGTTGGATGAATCGTCGGCTCAGTACAATCTGGAACACGTCGCCACGCAGACAGTGCCGAATGCCACGGCGGATATTTTCGCGATGCTCATCATCAGACAAGGTAGATGTCACATCGCCCACAGGGTGGAAGTCGTATGCCTGTATGTTTGATTTATTCATCGCTTTCAGTACGGCATCAATATCGGTTTCATCGCCCAGTGTCACGACTTTGAGCATATTGTTATGGTGGTCGAAGACGATCACCACCTTGTATAATATATAGAGCATGTCTGGCGCATCGTTCTTTTTCTGCGTTTCGTCTTTGACAGCAATGTCTTCGAAATAACGCACCGCATTGAACGAGGTGTATCCGAAGAGACCACAAAGATGGGCATTATCGCCTGTCACATGGATGTTGTCGATAAGAGAATGAATGGCTTCGGCCGAACCGAAGTCAGCACTCAACGGCTGACGGATGCTGCTCCCATCAGGAAAACTGACGGAAGCTAAGCCATGTCCGATGGCTACGCTGGCGATGGGGTTGATGCCGATAAACGAATGAGAGTTGTTGGCATCATGATAGTCTGAACTCTCCATCAGGGCACTTTTCGGATAGAGGTCGCGCAGTCGCATATACACACCGACGGGCGTATAGAGGTCGGCCAAGATGGTTTTGCTGGTGGTTCGATAATGATAGGTATCCATTTTTTTTCAAAGTTCAATTCTATGTTTCAAATACGTTTCGATATCTTTGTCGCCACGACCGCTAACGGTCAGCACGACAACATCAGAAGGCTTGAAACTCAGTTTGCTGAGAGCAGCAACGGCATGGGCACTCTCGATGGCAGGGACGATACCTTCTGTACGTGTCAGCTCGTAACCGGCACGGATGGCTTCATCGTCATTGATACTCAACACTTTTGTACGTCCCTGTTGTGCCATATTGCAATGCATGGGGCCTACACCCGGATAGTCGAGACCGGCAGAGATGGTAAATGCCTCCTGAATCTGGCCGTCGTCGTCCTGCATCACCAGCATCTTTGCGCCATGTAGAATACCTACGGTGCCTCGGTGGATGGTAGCTGCTGTATAATCAGTGTCCCAACCATGTCCGCCAGCTTCCGCCAACACGATGTTTACGCGTTCATCGTCCATATAGTGGTAGATGGTCCCGGCAGCATTGGAACCTCCGCCGATGCAGGCCATGAGGTAGTCAGGATGATCGCGTCCAATCTTTTCTTGTAACTGCCATTTGATTTCCTCAGAGATGACACTCTGCATGCGTGCCACCAGATCAGGGTAAGGATGTGGTCCCATCGTTGAACCTACGATATAGAAGGTGTCGGAGGGATGGCAGCACCAGTCTCTGATAGCTTCTGAGCAAGCATCTGATAGTGTCATGTTGCCCGTTCGCACGGGGTGAACCTCTGCGCCTAGCATCTTCATACGCTCAACGTTGGTGTGCTGTCGTTCAACATCGGTGGCACCCATAAACACTTCACACTGCATACCCATGAGCGCACACACGGTAGCTGTTGCGACACCATGCTGACCGGCACCGGTTTCGGCGATGATACGCGTTTTACCCATCTTTTTCGCCAAGAGAATCTGTCCGATGGTGTTGTTGATTTTGTGAGCACCCGTATGGTTCAGGTCTTCACGTTTCAGGTACAGCTGACAGCCGTAACGCTCACTCATCCGTTTGGCATAGTAGAGAGGAGACGGGCGGCCTACATAGTCTTTCAGAAGCGCATGATACTCCTGTTTGAATTCCTCTGACTCGATAATGGGCAGATAGGCTTCCTGTAGGTCATGTACACATTTGTAGAGAATCTCTGGGATGTATGCTCCTCCAAACTCACCGTAGAATCCGTTTTTGTCAACTTGAAAATTACTCATATATATATTCTTTTGTGTGGTTATTAATTGTGCATTTAAAAAGGTCTGCCGTAAGAACGACAGACCTTTCTATATTCCTTTGTTGCAAATCAATAGGTATATGGCTATCTTCTCACGATTTTATGAATCTTGAGTTCTGCCACCACCAATAGTTTGCTGTTCTTGTCATATCATTAAGTCTTTGAAATTACATTTCGGCTGCAAAATTAAGTAAATATTTTTAATGTGCAAACATTTTGCCGATTTTTTTTACTTTTTATTGTTTTGCGGTTGCAAATTGTGATTACAATGATGAAGGATGCCTACTTATGGTCTGGTCTGACCATGCCCCTCAATCAACCATTTATAAGTGGTAATCTCTTCTAATGCCATCGGACCGCGAGGACCAAGTTTCTGGGTGGAAATACCAATCTCGGCACCCAATCCGAACTGTGCACCATCGGTGAAAGAGGTGGGGGCATTGACATAAACACAGGCTGCATCGACCATTTGCTGGAAGATACGGGCAGTGTCGGCATTCTCGGTGATGATACACTCGCTATGCCCACTGCCGTGACAGGCAATGTGGCTGATAGCAGCATCGAGCGAGTCAACGATAACGACATTCATTTTATAGTCCATGAACTCCGTATCATAGCGGGAAACGTCGTTCATGAAAAACTCTACTTTCCCTTCCATAGGAGCAAGTAGTTCCTGAAGATCGCTGATACGGTCTTTGTGAACAAGGAGGGTGTCGAGGGCGTTGCAAACACTCACACGACGAGTCTTGGCATTATTGACGACAGCCTTGCCGATTTCCAAGTCGCCGTCTTTGTCGAAATAGGCATGTACGACACCTGCTCCCGTCTCAATGACAGGCACGCGGGCATTGTCGCGGACAAACTCAATCAGTTGCTTACCACCACGGGGAATACAGAGGTCGATATAGCCTACGGCATTCAACATCTCACCCGTAGCCTCATGAGTGGCAGGAAGGAGGGCTATCGCTTCATCCCAGTGAGTTCCCGTCGGGGAGAACTGTTTTAAAACTTCTTTGATAAGGGCTACGGCAGCACGGTTACTGTCGTCGGCGTCTCTGCCACCTTTCAGCACACAGGCGTTGCCACTTTTGAAGCAAAGGGAAAAAACGTCAAAGGTAACATTGGGACGTGCCTCATAGATCATGCCAATAACACCGAAAGGCACGCTGACACGTTTCAGCTGCAGACCATTGGGCAGCGTCTTTTCCTTGGTGATATGCCCAAGGGGTGTTGGAAGCATGGCAACATTACGCATATCACTGGCGATATCCTCCAGTCTTTTTTCTGTTAGTTGCAGACGGTCGTAAAGCGGATTACTCTTGTCCATACGTCCCAAGTCTTTGGCATTGGCAGCCAGAAGCTCGTTCTGATGCTCTATGATAGCATGGGCAACGGCATGCAGCACCTCGTTTCGCTGTTCATCACTCATCAAGGCCAGCTGCTTGCCGGCTTCCTTCACTTGCTTGAAGATTTCTTTGACTTCCATATACTCCTATTTGATGGTATGTTTTGTTCCTTTAACAGGCAGAGACACCAATGCTTCCCCTAAGCCTGTTCCTTCGCCACGAACTCCGTGTGGAGTGTTTCCAATGGACGCTCTATCAAGTCGGGAATGATGTTGTTGCGATGACCATTGGCAATGATCACGCGGATACCCGCCTGAGCCACCTGTTGGGCCGTGCGGCACTTCGACAACATGCCGCCGCGCCCTTGCAAGCTTTTCTCGTCTTGGATATAGTTACTCAAGTCGCGATCCCAATAGACAGAAGGGATGACGCGTGAATGGGCATCGTTGGGATTTCCATTATAGACGCCATCGACATTGGTGAGAAGAATAAGGTCTGTAGCATTGAGCATGGTGGCAATGAGACCAGACAACTCATCGTTGTCGGTAAACATCAGTCCTGTGATACTCACTGTGTCGTTCTCGTTGACAATCGGCAATACACCATTCTCCAGCATCACCTCCATACAGGCACGCTGGTTGTCGAGCTGAGTACCAGGTTGGAAATTTTCCTTCATCGTGAGCACCTGTCCCACGTGGATATTGTGTTCACGAAACAGGTCGTAGTAAAGGCCGATGAGCTTCACCTGGCCGATGGCAGAATACAGCTGGCGCTGCTCCACCTTGTCGAGCGACGACTGTTGTGACGCCTGCATCTCACCCCTGCCGCAGGCTACGGCTCCTGATGAAACGAGGATTACCTGATAGCCGTGCTCCCTGAGCCATGCCACCTGATCGACAATGGCAGAGAGGCGCGTGACGTCAATCTTTCCATTCTCGCGGGTGAGTACATTGCTGCCTACTTTTACAACTATTCTTTTCATTGATTTCTCGTTGATGGCTTAAACTCTGTATATTTTCCTTCCAGTGATTCCAGGCCGACGATTCCGTCCGGATGATATACCACGATGAGACAGCGGCCTGCTTCTTCACAGCGCATCCAGATGTTGCCCATGCTGTCGATGTGAATGTTGTCGGCTTTCATCACGGTATAAGTTCCCATGTGACGTGGTATCTTGATGCCGGTGTTCATTTCCTTCTGCAGCAAGGGCTGACTGCCGGTTGTGTTGAACAAGGCAAAGATGTTGCCGTTGCTGTTGCTGCTGATCCAGGAGAAGCCGTTCTTTGCCTGTGACAGGCCGGCTGTGTTCATCTTGATATTGCTGAACGATGTGGCTGTAGTCCATTCAAATTTGTCGGCGGCAGTCTTGGCGATTTTGTTCTCTCCGACAAGGAAGATGCTGTCGCCTACCTGTTCGAGTTGCAAGGCACGGCCCTTGATCAGGCTGGAAAGCTCGGTCTCGCTTTGTCTTTCGTAACCGTTGGTGTCGCCGTTGTTGCGCATGACAGCTGCTTGGTAGGCATTCACGCCATAGAGGTCGCCCTTGTCGGTGACGGCATATTGTAACCACTCGTTGCCGCATTTCTTGATGACCTTGTTGTCGTCTTGCAGGTCATAGACCGTGATACTTTCGTCGCCATAGGCCAGATAACGACCGTTGGGCGAGAGTACGAAGGGTTTGGCAATGCCCGTGGACAACCACCCGTGCTCTACCTCGCCGATGAGGGGTGATGACTCTACGCTCTTGCCGTCGTATTTCACAATGCCCCGTCCGTCAACATCGAGGTAAAGGGTACCGTCGTGCACATTGAAAGCCTTGATGTTGGGTCGGCTGCCACCTCCCTTTCCCTTGACGGCGGCATGGATGGCACCTGTCTGTTTGTTGACTGCGATGACGGCATTCTCGCTGTAGCTGTCCTGTATGACATAGACATTTTCGTCATCTTCTGCGAAAGGATAGTCGAAGTAGGCACCATGCTCAATGATGGCAAAGCGGGCATGGTTCTTGACACCTACAGGACCGTGCTCTTTAGGCTTTCTTTCCTTGGGCTTCTTTGGTTCCTTGGGTTTCTCCTTTGGCAGGGTATCCTTAGGTATAATCTCGATGGTAGAGTCGCAGAGTTGCAGTTTCATGTCCTTCCCTTTTCCTGTAACAGTGGCAGGACAGCCTTTGGGTGTCTTCTTCAGGTGGAAGTGTTTCTTGAAATAGTCAATCATGTCAACACGTTTGAACCGCTCGGCAGTCGTTTTCTGGTAGTCTGTAGCATTGGCCAGTTTGTCATTGGAAGAACCGAAGTTCTGAATCTCGGTCAGGGCTGTCAGAACCTGACCCAATGCTGCGACGTCGAAACTCACCGGATCCTTTGCTTCCGAATAGGAGAAGACTACCACAACAATCTTGTCGTAGGCTTCATCGTAATAACTGTACAGGTCGTAAACCTCCTCTATATTGGTTCCTGCCATCAGTGTCAGCAGTGAGTTGCTCATGTCCATCGTCCATGTGATGTGACCTCCCTCGTGCCCGTTGAACATGAGTTCTTCGGGCTTCGACTGTTTGATATAGTCATTATAGTCACCGTGTGTGGTGTGGGCGATATGGGCATCGTCAAGCGCAGTGCCGACCTTGTCGCGCAAGGCTTCCCACATGGCTGCCCACAGACCAATCTGCGAACCTGCATAGGTAGCACCTGTCATGAGGGCGCCTTGTGCCGACTCCTGCCCGTCGAAGACAAACACGGTGGTGCGTGTCCTGCGTGCGAAGAAGAGGTCTGTGTAATATTGCATTTGGGGTGTCAGCCCTTCGATGTTGGTATCTCCCAGCACATATTTGCTTGACGACACCTGCATCATGCGTTGTTCAAGTCCTTTGATGACGTATTCGGGATAAGCCTCAATGGTCCCATCTACATCGTCGAAGTAGAAATAAGCCGTCTCTAACGTCTTACGACCGAAGTTCTCGGTTGTCTGCGCCCATGCACCGATGGCGATACACAGCACGCCGATAGTCAAGCATAATAATCGTTTCATGGTGATATAGGTTTTAATGGGTTAGCTCTTTTGTTCGTCTCTTTGACGGATCTCAACACGGCGTATCTTACCACTGATGGTTTTGGGCAATTCATCGACAAATTCGATGATACGTGGATATTTGTAGGGCGCAGTCGTCTTTTTTACGTGGTTCTGCAACTCCTTGATGAGGTCGTCACCGGCTTTATCCTTCCACTCTTTGCCCAGTACGACTGTGGCCTTGACTACCATACCGCGAATGTCATCAGGTACACCGGTGATGGCACATTCTACCACAGCTGGGTGAGTCATCAAGGCGCTCTCTACCTCGAACGGACCAATTCTATAACCACTCGATTTGATGACGTCATCGATACGACCTTCAAACCAGTAGTAGCCGTCTTCATCGCGCCAAGCCATATCGCCTGTGTGGTAAAGGCCGTCGTGCCATGCTTCCTCTGTCAGCTCCGGATCGCGATAGTATTCCTTGAACAGACCAAAAGGCTTTGACAATTTACAATTTGACGATTTACAATCTGACGATTGATTCGCACGAATGACGATTTCACCTTTCTCACCATCCTCGCAGGGCGTACCGTCGGCTTTGATGAGGTCGATATCGTACTGAGCATTGGGAATACCCATAGAACCTGGCTTTGGGGTCATCCAAGGGAAGGTGCCAAGGGTCATCGTGGTCTCGGTCTGTCCGAATCCCTCCATCATCTGGATGCCCGTCTTTTCCTTGAACTTATCGAAGACGGCAGGGTTGAGGGCTTCACCGGCAGTGGTGCAGTATTCCAAAGAGGAGAGGTCATATTTCGACAAGTCTTCGCGAATCATAAAACGATAGATGGTAGGTGGTGCACAGAACGAGGTGATTCTGTACTTCTCAATCTGACGCAGCAGGATGTCGGCATTGAATTTCTCGTGATCGAAGACGAACACGGTAGCGCCAGCAAACCACTGTCCATAAAATTTACCCCATACGGCTTTGCCCCATCCTGTGTCGGCAACGGTGAGGTGCAGGCTGCCTTCATGCAGGTTGTGCCAGAAAACACCTGTCGTGAGATGTCCTATTGCATAAAGATAGTCGTGGGCTACCATCTTCGGTTCGCCACTGGTACCACTGGTGAAATACATCAGCATCGTATCATCGTTGGTGTTGACATGTTCCGGACGAACAAAAGCGGGAGCCTGTTGCCATTCCTGTTGCCAGTTATGGAATCCTTCTGGAACGGTCCTTCCACTTTCAATATCCGAGTTGACGGCAACCAAAGCCTTAACGGTCGGACTATCAGGCATAGCGGCAGCAATCTGGGACGTGACGTATTCGTCATTGACGCATACGATGGCCTTTACACTTGCTCTGGTGTTGCGATAGACAATGTCTTTCTTCGTCAGCATGTGAGTGGCAGGAATGGCCACTGCACCAATCTTATGCAGTGCAAGCATCACGAGCCACCACTGATAATGGCGCTTCAGAATCAGCATCACAGGGTCGTTTTTGCTAATACCCAATGACTGGAGGTAAGCGGCAGCTTGGTCGGTCTGCTCTTTTAATTCCTTGAATGTGAACCGTTTCTCTTCCCCGCGTTCGCTCGTCCACAGCATAGCGAGTCCATCGGGTTTCTCTTCTGCCCAGACATCCATCACATCGTATGCGAAGTTGAAGTTCTCAGGGATGATGAACTCCAGGTTCTTGTTGTAATCCTCTACAGACGTAAAAGTTGTCTGTTTTAAAAATCTTTCTACCATATCTTTTATTCTACCGTAAATGCTAAGAATTTCACTGCTTTGTCACCCACAGCCAGCATACCATGAGGTTTGGTGGAGTCGAAATAGATGCTGTCGCCTTCTTCCAAGATGATGGTTTTACCACCGATGAAGAGTTCCATCTTTCCTTCCAGTACGAGGTTGAACTCCTGTCCTGCATGCGTATTCTTATAGATGGTACGTGCTCCAGGCTTGGGTTCAACAGTTACAATGAAGACATCAGCCTTATGACTGACAAATCCGCTGACCAAGCTCTGATATTTATAAGCCTTTGTGCGCTCTACGCTCATACCTTGTCCCTTTCTGACAACGAAATACGACTTCATGCGTGGTGCTTCCGCAAACATCAGTTCTTCTGCGGAGATACCATACTTATGAGCAATCTTCATAAGATTGGAGATGGTGATATCGACCTCTCCGTTCTCTATTTTGTAGTACTTCTCTACATCGATTCCGATGGTTTCAGCAACCTCTTCTGGAGTGATGTCAAGAACATCGCGCAGTCCGCGCAGACGTTCACCAATTTGTTTTAATTGTTCGTCAACCATATTTTTTGAATTTTCTGATTCCTAAGCTTTCCTAGGTTCTCCTAGCCCTTCCTAGTACTTCCTATGATTACTCCGATTATTATTTAGCGCCAGCTTTTAATCCTTTGATAACAGCGGAAGTAAAACCAGCATGTTCCATTTCGTTAAGTCCCTTGATGGTAACGCCTCCAGGAGTCGTCACCAAGTCGATGGCAGCCTCTGGATGCATACCCGTTTCTTCCAAAAGCCCTATAGCACCCTTGATGGTCTGCATGACGATACGTTTGGCATCATCGGCCTTGAATCCCAGTTCTACACCACCTTCTGCTGCAGCGCGGATATAGCGCATTGCATAGGCAATACCGCAAGAGGCGAGAGTGGTGCCTGCTGCCAAGTGCTGCTCATCGGTAAGGATGGTCTTACCCAGTTCGTCGAAGAGTATTTTCACCTGATTAGTCTCCTCGTCTGTTGCGCGGATAGGTACAAGGAACGTCATCGACTGTCGTTGTGCAATCGCGATATTGGGTATGCAGAGGAAGAATGCTTCCTGTGTAAATCCCATCCATTCTGCGATCTGAGCCGATGAAACACCTGCTGCAATGACAATAAGACATTGCTGTTGCGGTTTGAAAACAGGACGGATGCCTGTCAAAACCTGTTGTACCAACCAAGGTTTTACGAACACCATCACAACATCTGCTTCTGTGATGGCCGCCTGGTTGTCTGTTGTAATACTCGTTCCTTTTAGTGCAAATTTGTCGAGGATGCGCTTGCAGGGATCTGAGATGGTGATGTCGGAGGCGTTGAGAAGGTTGCTGTTTAAAAGTCCTTCTGCTGTTGCGCCACCCATAGCACCTGCTCCAATGATTGCTATTTTCATGATCAGTCGTTTTTACGTTGTTTCGATATACTGATATCTTGTTTGTTAAATATCTGCTAAGACCTGTTTGAATTTATCGAGGAAGGCATCCGCTTCATCTTTGTTAAGACAGAGCGGTGGCAACAAGCGTAAAACGTTAGTGCCTGCACAGCCTGTAAAACAGTGCTTCTGATAGATGAGCGGTAATCGTACATCCTTATGGGGAATGTCAAGGTCGATACCAATCATCAGCCCGCGTCCACGAACATCTGTGATGTGCGGCTCCGTTTCTTTCAACCGGTTCAGTTGTTCTATGAGGTATTCACCTACAAGGTGGGCATTCTCCACCAATCCGTCTTGCTCCATTACATCAAGAACGGCAAGGGCTGCCGCACATGCCAGATGGTTGCCGCCAAAAGTGGTGCCGAGTTGTCCATAGACAGGTTTGAACTCTGGTGAGATGAGAACTGCGCCCATCGGGAATCCGTTGGCGATGCCTTTGGCAACGGTGATGATGTCGGGACGGATATCAAGCCACTGGTGTGCAAAGAATTTTCCACTTCGCCCGTATCCGCATTGTATCTCGTCGCAGATGAGAATCGTACCATATTTCTTGCAGGCTGCCTGTAAACCTTGTGCAAATTCTTTCGTTGCCAGACGGATGCCGCCAACACCTTGGATACATTCCAAGATGACGGCACACACATCGCCTTTTGCCAGTTCAGCTTCCCATGCAGCGAGGTCGTTCAGTGGCAGATAGGTGACATGACCATTGTCGTTGATAGGTGCGATGATTTTCGGATTGTTTGTTACCTCGACAGCCAGACTTGTACGACCATGAAAGGCTTTCTCGCACGACAAGACCCGTTTGCGTCCATTGGTAAACGAAGCCAGCTTCAACGCATTCTCGTTGGCTTCTGCACCACTGTTGATGAGAAACAGCTGAAAGTCGTCGTAGCCACTGATGCGTCCTAATCGTTCAGCCAGTTCTACCTGCAGTTTGTTGATGACGGAATTGGAGTAGAAACCTAAGTTGCTTACCTGTTCCGTTACCTTTTCTATATAGTGAGGGTGAGCGTGTCCGATGCTGATAACAGCATGACCACCATAAAGGTCCAGGTATTCCTGTCCTTTCTCATCCCATACCTTGCAACCTTTGCCTTTGACGATGTTGACATCAAATAGGGGATATACGTCGAATAGTTTCATTTTGCCTATTTTGTTTCCTGTTTGTAATGATTTAATTGCCTTATCCTACAGCACCAGGTGTGACTTTTCTCGATCCCCTCCTAATCTTAGACGTTTTTTTCTTCTTGACCTTCTTGGGCTTTTTCCCGTTCTTCTCATCGAGATATTCCTTCACCTTTAGCTTCATGCGCTTGTAGGTCTTGTAGTCGCAAGCGAGATAGAAACCGCTGGTGGCGCAGCTGTACGGACCGTTTTCACTTGAGATATTATAGTGCTTGGCCAGTGCGCGCTGCAGTTCTGTTGCTGTGGCCACATGGAAAAACATCCCGCTATACAGGCTACTTGCCTTGGCTGCAAACTTGTCCCTGTCAACACCTCTAGTGATTACATCGTTGACGTCTCTGTTCTTTGGTCTGATGTTTTTGCCTGTTACAGCATAGTAGTTATAGTAGCTAACAGGATGACTCATGACAGCATACCATGTCTTGCTATCTTGCTGGTCCCATTTAATCAAGGTAAATTTGTTCGACAGACTGATGAGTGCACTCATCTGGTTGTCATTCTGAGCTGTAGCCGTCAGTGTGATGGCGAACAGAATCATTGTTGTTAAAAGTTTTCTTTTCATGATGGTATGGTTTTGAAGTTTGTTATAGCTTAAAATGCACTTGCTTTTAGTCGTAAACCTGCGGTTTCATCGATACCAAACATCAGGTTCATATTCTGTACAGCCTGTCCTACAGCACCTTTCAGGAGGTTGTCAATAGCGGAGGTGATGAGTAGCTTGTTGCCGAATTTCTCCACATGTACCAGCGCCTTATTGGTGTTCACGACCTGTTTCAGGTCGATGGGCTTGTCGCTGTAGTGGGTGAAAGCGGCATCC
>Ga0247608_10006923_pt1 | contig 11795 bp, 11 predicted proteins | sample 176DNAGHGlowgp2_FD_193490 | JGI IMG/M metagenome (GOLD analysis project Ga0247608, IMG submission 193490) | Sheep rumen microbial communities from Palmerston North, Manawatu-Wanganui, New Zealand - 1766 DNA GHGlow gp2 | ecosystem: Host-associated > Mammals > Digestive system > Stomach > Rumen ... | reverse complement strand
TCGCGGCTATCGCGAGCGTCTGATGGCCATCAACAAGGAAACCAACACCGTCAGCGTCATCGCTGCAGGTTGGGATCCCGGGTCTGACTCCATCGTCCGCACGCTCATGCAGAGCCTCGCACCGAAGGGACTGTCCTACACCAATTTCGGTCCCGGTATGTCCATGGGTCACAGCGTCTGCGTACGTTCGAAGGCTGGCGTCAAGAACGCCCTCTCGATGACTATCCCCTTGGGCGAAGGCATCCATCGTCGCATGGTATATGTCGAGCTGGAGGACGGTTTCACGCTCGAACAGGTCACGAAGGACATCAAGGCCGACCCCTATTTCGCCAGCGACGAGACACACGTCTTCCAGGTAGAGAGCGTCGACGACGTTCGCGACATGGGTCATGGTGTCAACCTCGTCCGCAAGGGCGTCAGCGGTCAGACCCAGAACCAGCGTCTGGAGTTCAACATGCAGATCAACAATCCAGCCCTCACCGGTCAGGTACTGGTCAATGTCGCTCGCGCCTCTATGCGCCTCCAGCCCGCCTGCTACACGATGATTGAGATTCCCGTCATCGACATGCTTCCAGGCGACCGCGCCGACCTCATCGAACATCTGGTATAATTCCCAGACAAGTAACAACAATAACAAGGTGGACTGACATTTCTTCAGTCCACCTTTTTTTTATTTTGCCCCTACCAAATATATGCTATCTTGTTGATTATAAATAAAATATACGGATTTTTCCTCCTACTTTCCTCCTACTTTGCTCCTACTTTGCTCCTACTTTCCCACTACTTTCCTCCTACCTTGCACCTACCAAAAACAAATGATATTACGATGAAACGAAACGTTAAAGCAGGAATAACTCTTGAATTCTCTCGAGAATTCAAAGCTTAAATACGCACTAACGATTGCTAACCAGTAAGGAAACGTCTAAATTCTCTAGAGAATTTCAGAGATAATCCGTATATAAAAACTTGCAAGCCAGTAATATTAAACGCGAGAGGTAGTAGTAAAGTAGCTGAAAAATAGCGAATTGGTAGGAGGACGGTAGGAGGAAAATAGGGGCAAAGTAGGAGCAAAGTAGGGGCAGGTATTTGTGTATATTTCTGATATAGAATATGTTAACGCAATTTCGGTAGTGGCAAAACAAAAAATGAACATTCTAACCGCCGATACCTTCCCTGCTAACCGTCACTCTCCTACCGGCTGTCGGCTTGACACTTCCCTGCTGTCGACCACACAGCAGGGAGCAGAGCGCCGCTCAGCCCGTAAGGTGATAAGTTAACTTTTGAAAGGAAGAAACGCTTGCAAAGAGGCGGGTACAAAAGAAAAAGAAGAAAAAGTTGCGGAAAAGTTGCTTTAATTGTTTTTTTTTCGTACTTTTGCAAAAGCTATTGCCCCATTGGCTATGATACTCTTTGAGTAGAGAGGAGCCGCGAGGGCGATGCACTACATTATGGAAAGCGTTCTTGGACGAGCCAAGTGCATAAGCGAGTCCTGACGCTTTGTTTTTGGATATTAGACTAATAAATGACACAAGATATACCTGTAGGTCGAACAAAAGAAGATATAAAGGCCAGAGAACAAATCATCAAGGAATTCTATGCCCACTGGATTGGCGAGCATCCGGACAAGAAGGTTCTTAACGTGGTTCTTGGCAAGTATATTTGTGTCAAGTTCCTCTCTATCAACGAAACTTACGAGAAGGCATCCCGAAGTTACGAGTCGACGTTGGCGGTATTCAAGTTGACAGAGATTCTCCAGAATGCAACGCTCATTGAAGAACTTCCAGCCAAAAGAAATACGCGTAATCAGAAGCAGTTTGAAAAGTTGCTGGTCATGCAATATGAGAACATCAAACTGACAGTAGGCCTTCAGCGTTCTAATCAGGATTTGGTGCAGTATTGCATCACGGTTCCTCAGATACCATTACAAAACAAAGCCATCAACTCCGAAGAGTGATGGCTCGTATGGTTGGGGCTCGAAACGACCCGAAGGCCATAAAGGTTGTCATCCTTTCTGCGAATTCCCCTTTTGACGATGCAAAGTTAGGTATTTATTTATTATTTTCCAAATTTTTAGTGCTCTTTTTGGTCGTTTTCCAAGAATTTTCACTATCTTTGCAAAAAATACAGTTCACAATGAAGTTTTCTCCATACGTTACGGACCTCTTGAAGCAGAAATCCAACAGAGATTTCCGCCTCTCTGGCGATTGTGATTATCTGGCACTCGATATAGAGTCGGTGACAGGCGAACATATTGGCGTGAATACGCTGAAACGATTGTTGGGCTTTATCGATGACGAACGGGAACCTCGCATCTCCACCCTTGACGTAATAGCCCGATATTTGGGTTTCGACAATTGGGACGTCCTGAGTGTTTATGATGCTCGAAGCAATTCCTTTTTTGAACCTTCTACAGAAGAGATACGGGTTAGCAGTCTGGCGATTGGGCAACGTTTGCAAATCAGTTATCTGCCAGACCGTCAGATTGATATGGAGTATATAGGAGAAAACCGTTTCCGCATATTGAAGAGTATGAACAGCAAGCTGAAAGCAAATGACGAGATAACCATTACCCATGTCGTCCAAAGCTATCCGCTACTGGTTAGCGAAGTTGTGCGTGACGGAAAGTCGCTGGGTTCGTTCACTGCTGGCAAAGCACAGGGCATTCGTTTCAAAATCCTTTAGCCAATGGATTCCTCGTCGTTCTCAGACATAAAGCAAACCTATCCTGACGCAGAATTGTTGCCCGTTAGTGGTTCCACCTGCGAATGCTATCGTGTGAAGCTGTACGGAAAGTTCCATTTCATGAAACGCCTCAAGCCTGAACTTCGCACAGATCCCCGTTATGTTTCAGCTTTGCAAAAGGAGTTTGAGACGGGCTATCGTCTTGACCATCCTCACTTGGTGCGCTATGTCTCCAAAGGCGAGGACTATCTATTAACGGAATATATCGACGGAGAGAATCTGAAAGCCTTCGCTATCAGCCATCCTGACTATTTCAAGTCTCGCAAGAATGCTGATCGTATCCTTTCCCAATTGCTGGATGTCGTTAACTATCTGCATCAGCATCAGATAGTCCATTTAGACCTAAAGCCGGAAAATATTATTGTCACCCGCATAGGGCATGAAGTAAAACTGACAGACCTCGGCTATTGCTATACCGACACCTATACGGACACGATGGGTCGTACGGACAAGTATGCTGCACCAGAGCAATTAAGTAATAATTTGGTTGATGCCCGTACTGACATCTATGCTATTGGCAAGATTCTCCAGACGCTACCTTGTGCCCATATATATGATAAGGTAATAGACCGCTGTACTGCTGAAGACCCTTCGAAACGCTATCAGTCCGTCGAGGAATTGCAGAATGCTTTGCAAACCTCGTCGCGCTTTCTGTTGACTGGCTTGGCAATATTGCTGGTAATATTGATGTTTCTTGGTGGCTATTTCATGTTCTCTCAGCATGAACCACAGGTTGCACCACAACTTCAATTGCAGCCCAAGCCCATAGAACATCCATCATCGCCAATATCTGGAAGTCAGGACTCTGTAATGTCTGTCAAATCTGCCAACCCTCAAATAAAGCATAATGTTTCTCCTGAAAAGCCAGCACCACGTTCAACCTCCGAACAGCTAAAAGCAGATATTGCTGCTGCTGTTCTGCCAAAGTTTAAGGCCACGATAGGCGCACTGCCAGATAGCGTAAAACCAGGCAGTGAACAATGGGCACAAGCAGGCTGGGCACTTGAACATGAACTCTCAAACACATTGCAAGAACTCATCTTGTCGCATCAGGATATTCCCATGCAGACCATAGCCCAAGAATACAACTCATACCTTCAGAGCCTCATCACTCTGAAATTCAATCAAAACTCAAAAGTTTCCACACCATAACTCCTAAGTTCCTAAGGGAAAAGCGAAATGGACGAAATGGATGATGGCCGTTTCGTCCTTTTTTCGTATCTTCGCCCTCGAAAGAATTGTAAAACGAATAAATACAAAGCAAAAATGAAGAAAATATCGATAAGAAGTGGCTGAAATTAAGAAAAAAGAGCTACTTTTGCAAAAAAATACGGCTCACATGAACGTTGTTTGCTAAATTTTTCTTATATTTGCAGCGTGGCGGAGAATCCGTCATAGACATGACATAGGAAGCGTTTAGCTTTCTCCAGACCGATGAACTTGGACACTCATCTGAAAGAAATGGAGAAGTGACGGCGTTCTTCCCTTGGTTATGATAGTTAAGGTATATCCTGACTTCATACAAGGGTGTGAGCTGTTTCTATAATCCGTTCTTTCGGGCAGTCCAAGGCCTATCGGTAGGGTTAGCGATAGGCTCACACTTCTGTTAGTACATTTTCTTTATAATTTAAAAACTATAGATATGGATTACTTGGAAAGATCGGCAAAAATTGCAGCACAAGCAAATTTGTCAGCAAAAGAAACTGAGTTGTTCTTGACTCTGACTAACCCTTTGTATGGAAGTGATTATGATTTTGTAGAATTGTATCATCTTTTTCTGAAGTTGATTAAAAACAATCAGGGTGATGATGCATGCAAATTATATGTGGAAAAACAAAATCATTTCGAATCGGAACCTTCTGCATATCCAGAATTAGAAGATGACGTCCGAATTGGTTAATATATTTCGTCCAGAATGGACTTGTGGTAGATATGACGAAAAACACAGAGTCGCCATATACTACAATCTTATCGAAGGAATGGCTTATTTCTTTGAAGATGATTCTGCGTATGTTATTGGAGAAATATTGAATATTGATAGGAATGGTATAGTTGATATTCAGTCAATATCAGAAAAGACAGATATTAGTATTGAAGATTTGGCTGCATTCTTTAAATTATTGATGAATTATGGTCTGCTTGTTTCTGTAATTCCTGAGGAAACAGTTATTCGTGATTATCGAAATAATGTTCGATTATCAAAACAAAAACATGTAAAGCAGGCTGCTACCGAATTTCAGGATCAATCGGTTATTAATACAACAAATGCTGAACGTCTATATATGGAGAGAGTGGATGGTATTACGAGTGTAATGCTAGAACTAACATATCGTTGCAGCGAGATGTGTATTCATTGCTACAATCCTGGTGCTACAAGGAATGAGAAAGAGGTTAATGAGAGAGGCAACAGAATTGAGCTTGATCTTAACGATTACAAAAGAATTATAGACGAACTATACGAGCAAGGCCTTATAAAAGTTTGTCTTTCTGGAGGCGATCCTTTCTCAAAATCAGTCATATGGGAGATTATAGATTATTTATATAAGAAAGGTATTGCCATAGATATTTTTACTAATGGTATTAGTGTTTATAAAGATGTAGATCGATTAGCAAATTATTATCCAAGAACTATTGGAATCTCTCTATATAGTAATAACCCTTCAGTGCATGATGGCATTACAAGGGTTATAGGTTCTTATGAGAAGACGATTAAGTTTATTCAAGAATGCTCAAATTATGGATTGTCAATGTTCCTGAAATGTTGCATTATGAGAGCAAATGTCAAAAGTTATTATACTGTTAAGGAAGTCGCATATAAATATGGGGCTTTACCGCAGTTCGATGTTAATATCACAGACTCTGTTGAAGGTGATACATGTGCTTCAACCAATTTAAGACTTACCCATGATATGATGGAAATTGTTTTAAGAGACAAGGACCTACCATATTATATAGGAAAGGGATTAGACAATGCGGATGCACAATCCTCGATAAGCCCAAATGGGAAAATGTGTAATGCTGGCATCACTACTATTTGTATTACCCCAGAAGGTAATATTCAACCATGTTGCGCTTTTCCTATGAAGTTAGGAAACATAAAACATTCTTCAATAAAAAAGGAATTGAGTAATAATCTGGTGCTAAACTGGTGGAAAGAAAGGACGCTTGCAGATTGTACTGATTGTCATAAACATCCTTATTGCTTCTTTTGCCAGATGTGTGCAGGTAATAATTACATTGCTCATGGAACGCCTTTAAAACCTTCCGAAAACAACTGCTCAATAGCGAAGGAAAGGTATAATCTTGCATTAAAAATGAAAGAGGGGTATGATCCTTTGCATGGCAAAAATCTTGAAGAAAGACTCAATGAATTGGAAGTTGTTCTTCCACCTTTATTTAGATGTGATTCTGTTAATTTCAGAAATACCTATGGGGTAAATGAGATGTCCCAATAAACCATCTCTAAAATTTTAAACAAATAAGTATTATGAAGGAAACTGTAAAACTAAAGACTTTGAACATTTCATGTGCTTCAAATGTTGTTACAATGTCTGCTTGTGCTTATCAGAGTAGTTGTCCTACGATTCTTGTAAAGTATAATCAGTAATTAAAAAGATGGGATAGCCTTAAAAAGCTATCCCATCATGTGCTTATGAAAAAGTTTCAAGCAAAAGAAGTTCCATTTGAAATAGTTAGTTTACAAACTGGCTGTAAAAATGTATATCCATTTGTGCGGCACAGAGATGGAGATAAAACTATTTTCTGTGTTAGTCCAATTCATGGTAGGAGTTTTGTAATTGGTCAAAAAGAAAATGGACGTTGGATAGTGAGCAAAGGTAATGGATTAAGCTATACTACGCAACCATTTATAGATGTTTCAGAAAACGATTATTATATCTGGGGCGCATTAAGTAAAGAATGTGCATCACGAGATTATGATATAGGTAATGAGATAAATGCTTATGGAATAAAAACGAATAAAATGGAGGCTGTCATTGAATTGAATATACAATTGAAAGATAAAGATAGATTTATAAAACCTTGCCTATTACAGTATGAGGTTGAATGTCCGTATCGTTTATGTGATTATCCTTTTATGTCTCGTAATGAGCATAAGAATGTAGTTGCGTCATGGTTTAATATGGGTTCGAGTTATACAGAACCATATCTTATTGCAGCAGATATACTTGTTCGTAATCTTCAATTATTACATAAGAACAATATAATGCATAATGCTATTCATGTTCAAAACTATACTTGGGCTTTAGAATTGTTAGATTTTGAGTCATCAAGGACAGATAAACATCCCTATATTAACTCGGACTATGAGAATAATGTGCTGCTTCTGATGAATGGAGAAATAATGAAAACTTATGAGATAATTAATTATATTGGATGGTGTATAGGCGAAAGGGTTGATTTTAATAAAATCGGCATGATATTTGATCATTATGGATTTAATTTGGAACAATACAAATTATCAAATGATATGAAAGAATAATTGTGTAACCAATCAATAACAAATGGTATGGAAATAAGGGGAATAGATTGGAATCTCGAAGGATATAAAAAAGAGGCACACTTCTTTCTTTGTGGAGCGTTTGAATCTTTTGGCTTTATTCATTCTTTTTTGAAAAAGGGCAAAGAATTCCCTTGGATCATGAAGGAAAATGTTGTAATAGATAGCGTATTTGGTTCTCCTACATGTATATGGAATGGAGGACGCACTTTAGCCGATGTCTATTACAACAAGCAGCAGTTAAAGAATATCCATGATTCCTATGCTGACCTTGATATTAAAGTGAGGTTTATCTTTACCAACTCTTTTTTGAATGGACATGATATACATGATAGATATTGTAACTTGATTATGGATATCTTTCAGGATTTGGCACCTGAGGTGGTTGTCAATTCGCCATTATTAGAGGAATACCTAAGAAGCAAATATCCTACTATATCTTTTATCAGTTCGACAACAAAGCGTCTTCGCCATAGTGATGCGCAGTTGAAGGAATTTAGCCATGACTATAAATATATTTGCCTTGATTACGACTACAATTATAATTTTGATTTCCTCGATAGTATTCAAGAAAAGGATAGGGATAGGGTAGAAATACTGATAAATTCCATTTGTCCTAAAGGTTGCAATGTAAGAGTCCTCCATCAAGATTTTTCTGCTAGAAGGCAATTGGAATACGACAGCGATGACGATTGTGATGAATCAGAACCTTTTGTTAAGGAATGTCCATTAAGGAAACGAAGCAGAGATATTTCTCCCTCTAAACATGGCTATACCAAAGACTATCTTAGTGGAACAAACTATATTCTTCCACAAGATTTAGATAAATATTTAGATAAGGGTTACAGTCATTTCAAAATTCAAGGTCGCGAGCTCACAATAAGCCAGATGTTTGCAGAGTTTTTTCCTTATCTAATAAGACCGGAATTCTATCCGATGGCGATTTCAATTATCAATAATTATAAATAAAGTTGGTATTTGTTGAGTATACTTTATTATAGAAGACTTATATTGAGATGGTTTAGATTTAAGTGAATATAAAGATTTTTATGGCTAATTTAATTCGTTGTATGTGCTGCGGTGCAGAGTATCCTACCAGTTGGAACTGGTTTTTTTGTGATTCATGTGGTTTCCGCGTATGTCCTCATTGCCTTAGTAAACATCGTGGGACTTATGGGGCTGGCTATAAATGTAGTCAATGTAGATGGGGCCATATGAAGTATCACAATAATGGTATTTAATAGTGTCAGTAAGGATAATTTCATTCGGTTATGTTTTGTTCTAAGTGTGGATCTCAGATAAAGGATGGATATAAGTTCTGTCCGAAGTGTGGAAACCCGTTGAACTCTTTGAAAAAGCAAATTCCTTTGAAAGAGAGAAAAAAAGGGGAAGGGAGTCGGTGGTTAGTTGTTAAGATGGGAATAGGTGTCTGCTTCATTTTGGCAACTATCATTTTATTAGCTTTCAGCAAATATGATATAAACAAAGATTGGAGATATTGGCCGATTATATTATCTTCCATAGGATTAATGTGTCCATTTAGTATTTTGAATAAGCAAAAACTTACGGATGATGAGAAATTAATAATGTATAGTTCTGCAGCTCTCAGCTTAGTAGTAGCATTCGTTTTTGCGCTTATAAAAAAGGGAAATCAAGAGGACTTCTGGACAGAATTATTTTATGCCTTAACAACCATAGGCATGTACTATTTTTATATTGCATTACTTGTTCTCTCGTCGTTAATAGCTATTTGGAATAGAAAATGGGGAATAATCCTCGCAGCTGTTATAGCTGGAATCCTAATTCCAGTAGCACTCTTTTCTCTTCTTGAAATTCTAATAACAATAATCATTGTGATAGGTATTATAATCTATATATGTAAGGATTTCTTTTCATCAAGTAATTTCGAAGGAGGCTCTTCTGCTGATTTTGGAAGTGGACCATCTTTAGGTGGTGGAGATATGAACTGACAATAAGAGCTATTATTTACTTACAAATAGAATAATATGAAAGTATGTCCACAGTGTAAAACCCCGCTCGAAGATGACGAGTTGTTTTGTCATGAGTGTGGTACTAAACAAGAGATTAAAGAAGTGTCTCTGGTTGGGGAACCCCAAGAGCTAGAAAGGGAAAAGTGTGTCCATTGTGGTGAAACAATCGAGGCTGATAGTATTTTCTGTCCTTTTTGTGGAAAACCTCAAGATGTGGAGGAAGAGCAAAAAGAGGAACCTCAGCAAGAACCATCTGAACAGCCCAAGCAGCCTGAACAGCCTTTGGAACCTCAGGAGCCCGGGGCTGAAGAGCAACCTACGTATGAATACGAGGAAGAAAAGAAATCTAAAACTTTGCTCTGGGTATTGTTGGCTCTATTGATTGTTGGTGGGGCTGGGTGGTATTTCTTTATTAAGGATTCTGGAAATAGCATGTATGAGTCACAGGTGGATACAGATAGTATAGAAGAGATAGTGGATTCTATATATGATGAGGAAGTTTATGACGCATTTTCTGTTGAAGGTGTACAGGCCAGGCTTAACGATATCTTATCAAAGGCTTTGATGATGCGTGAAGATGATGCCGTCAGAACATATTTCTCAGAAGAGTTCAGAGGTCTTTATGCAAGAGTGGCCGAAAAAGACAGTCATCTTGATGGCCCAGGATTCTGGAATGGAAACATCTGGGACGGAGGACAGGATGGTGATCCTGGTAAATATACTATTATCAGGGTTGGCTCTCCAAATGATAATAAGGCTGATGCAGGTGTTAAGTTTTCATATGATATGGTAGACTATCATTCTGATAATCTGATAACGATTGAATTAGTTTTTGAAAATGGCGATTGGTATATCGATGATGTAGATGCAAATAAACAAGGAATGATAACTTATCTCAAAGATGAAGACTCTTCATCAGATACAGATGAAGTCAACAATTCTCAGGATTCAGAAAAGAGTCAGCTAAGAGGGAATGAACTATCGATTCGTAAGTTGACAGAAAAAGATATCGAAGGGTTGTCATCTGGAGAGTTGGAAATTCTGAGGAATGTCGTTTATGCCCGTTATGGCTATTTGTTCCAGAGAGAAGATCTTCGAAGATTCTTCCTGCAATACAGTTGGTATCAACCAACAAATAAGGATGCCAATGAAATCTATGACAACTTTACAGAAATTGAGCGATATAATATTGATTTTATAAAGAGACATGAATGAAGAAATCGCCACTTGGACAGATGAGTTCGGGGGTGTTTATACAGCCGATAAAAAACGGTTGCTGATGGTGCCGGATGTGAAACGGTATCGGATAGTGGAGGGATGCGAAGATCTGAATGAACATGCCTTTGACGATTGTAAGGTGTTGGAATCTTTGTATATGCCATTGTCGTATACTGAAGAAGCTATAGACAAGACAGCCGAGTTAATGCCGGAAAGCATGGATAACTTTTGCGTGTGGGACAGACCCTACGTAGAAGATGTTTACGACGTGAATGAATATTGGTATGACGAGACACAAGCCAGAATGGACGAGTACGGAGTTGTGTATGCCAATGAAGGGAGAAGGTTGATTATGGCCACAAGGCCGGAACTGATAGGTAAGGATTATTGGGTTCCTGATGGGGTGCTGACCATTTGCGACGGAGCATTTGGTTTCTGTAGAGATTATCTGGCATTGTCTGTTCCTCGGAGCATCAAGGTGATTGGTGACTATATCTTTGGTGGAGAAAGTGGTAAAATTGTAATACGCGGCCAATATGGAAATGAATAACCGCTTGGATTATAAGAAGAACTTTGCCTGTATTGGTAAGGGGGTTATTGATGTCAAGAAAGTGAGGGTTTATCATCGTTTCTGGGGGAGACTGCTGCCTGCCAGAATAAAACTCAACTGGAATGATGAAGACGCAATGCCCTTCGTGCTGTATTGGGACGAGAAAAGAAGGATTGTTTTCGGTTCCTCAGACGAAAGGCAGCCAGACCTCTTTACCAAAATTGAGCTGATACGTTTTCATTATCCAGACATTTGCTTTATGGGGAGACTATGGAAAGAGCGCAAGTTTATTGTGCTCGATAATTTCTATGACAGAAACATCATGTCTTTAGATACTTATATCAGTGATTTTTTGGAAATTGCCAGTCATTATGTAGAGGGTATCGATGAATATAATTTGTTGTTCAAAGAATCTGAATGGTATGATAATATCTATATGGACTCCATAAAGAATGTACATGATAAATGTCTGTCAAGTATACACATACGTAATAATTGTTTTATGAATAGTGGGACACATAAACTTAAGCGTCTGCATAAGAAATAGCAATCTAGCCATACTCTAGCCATACTCTAGGCTGCTTCTAGGCTGCTTCTATGCATACTCATTTAGTATGGGTAGAGTATGGCTACACCATAGGAAGAGCGAAGATACATTGGTGCTTTGGAGGGCGTTTTCCCTTTTTATTAATTCGATTCGTCGATTGAGTTAATTCGATTGGTGATTTGAGTTAATGAATGGTTTTAGCAGCCAAGCATAGCAGCCGGGGTGATG
>Ga0247608_10006922_pt1 | contig 11796 bp, 17 predicted proteins | sample 176DNAGHGlowgp2_FD_193490 | JGI IMG/M metagenome (GOLD analysis project Ga0247608, IMG submission 193490) | Sheep rumen microbial communities from Palmerston North, Manawatu-Wanganui, New Zealand - 1766 DNA GHGlow gp2 | ecosystem: Host-associated > Mammals > Digestive system > Stomach > Rumen ... | reverse complement strand
CTGGAAGGTAAGACCATGAATGACCTGATGGCAAGCACGATCAGGCACAATAGGGCGAGGGGCAAGCATAGCGTTCAGGGTATGTCCAATATAGTTATGGAAATGCTGATGAATGGCGCGACAGATGCTCAAGTGTGTATGGATTTGGGGCTTGAAGCGGAAGAACTTGTGCGGCTAAAATATATTACTGGTTACGCTAAGTTATATGAGAATAACGAATATTCTAAAGCTAGTATGTCATTGCGTCAGGCTGAGGAACTGGCGAAATATAGGAAGGAGCAGGAACAATGAATATCAATGTTTCTAAGGAAATCATCATGCGGGAAGTATCTTCAATTAAACCTTATGTCAGAAATCCGCGCAAAAATGAAAAAACGGTTGAACAGTTGGTAAAGATTATTCCCGTTGTGGGGTTTAATCAGCCGATCCTTATTGATAAGAATGGCGTGATTGTGAAAGGTCATGCGCGATTTACTGCCGCTCTCAGATTGGGTATGCAAGAAGTCCCGTGTATTATTTCTCAGGCAGACGATGAACAGAATAAACTTGATCGTATTACGGACAATAAAATCTCTGAACTCTCGGAGTGGGTTAATGATGAACTCCTGCATGAACTTGACAGTCTCAATATTGATATTGACCTAGATGGGCTGGGGCTTCCTAAAATCGATTTTGAGGAACTTGAATTTAATCCTATGGAGATGGACGATAACGGCGCAGAAACGCCAGAAAACGGCTCTGAAGGGCTCTCAGAGGATTTGAAGGCCAAATACAAAGAATTTATGCGGAAGCAAGAAGAACAGCGTCAGGCACAGGTGGAAAAACAGCTTGAAAAAGCTGAAGCGCATGTAGCGGAAGCGCCTGTTCAGAAGCGGCAGTATTTCAAGGTTGTTTGCGAAAAGTGCGGGCATGAAATGTTCGTCAGAGCAGATGAGGTTATTGAGATATGAAAAAGACATTTGTAATTGTAAGTGTATCCGACAGAGTAAATGAGTTGAATACACTTATAGAAAGCATTATGTCGTTTTCTCGGTTTGATAATTATGACGTGTGTTTGTGCTATCAAGATTATTTAGGAAATGCAGATAAAATTAAGCACAGAGAACGTTATCAAACTGTGCTCATTGTGCCTGAAAGAATGGGATGTAATGGGGCGAGGATTTATTTGCTCCAAAATATTTTCTATGATATTTATGTCAATTTAGACGATGATATGCGGTTGACAAAATGGACGGATTATGATGCAGCTTGTCAAAAAGCATTAGAGCCAGGCGTGGGTTTTGTGCTTACGAATTGGGCGAGGTCGGAAGGTATTTTGAAAAATAAAATATTAAAGATGCAGGATAAATTTATTCCTCAAATTATGGTTTATCAAGGCGGCGGTATGGTTTATGCTGAACATGTTGCAAGGTTGATAAGAAAATTGCCGCCTGAAAAAACTATGTTTGACGATATTTGGAGCATAACTACATACATTAACGGAATGATGAATTATCGATATTTGGGAAGTCTAGCATTGCATTTTACGTGTCAATCTGGTGGGATGCAAACATTTATGTGCGAGGAAAAACCTAAATTGGCCTGCCCAGAATACATTAATTATCGTAAGGGCAAACGGGATGAATGGCTTATCCCGTGCGATTCAGACATAAATGATTTAGCAAGATTCCTGCATGAAGAAAATAAAAAGAAGGTGCTGGCATGAGTGTAAATTGGTGCATTACTTCAGGGATAGGCAAATCACGGCATGAGTTGGTGGCTTTTGATAAAGCTCTGTTAGACGCTGGTGTGGGGAACTATAACCTTGTGCGTCTTTCCTCTATCCTGCCTGCCAGAGCCGTTCTAAGGGGCACTGACGCTCTTAGAAGGGACGTTGAGGACGGAATGATTTTGCCTACCGCCTACGCTACCATATCCAGCAATATACAGGATGATGTTATTATATCCGCTATCGGAGTGGGACTACCCAAGGATCAGTCACAGGTTGGCGTGATTATGGAGTATTCTACAAAAAATACAACTTGTGAAAACGCCTTGAAAACACTTGATGATATGATTTGCGAAGCATTGCACGAACGGGATTGGGAGGTTGATAAGATAATTCATGATTGCGTGCGGGCAAAAGTTGAGGTCGGCGGCATGAATTATGTGACTTTTGCCTGTATTTCTGAATGGTAATAATGATTCATTCTTGCAATAAAAGATTGTGGTATGTCAGGAACTTTTTAATTCCAGACCTTATGGCGCAGGGAATTACACGGGAAGACATTATAGTCTGGAATGACGATGAGGGGTTTGGATGTTTGAAATCATGGTGTAAATCGTGTTTATGGATATGTGAGCATATGTCAATTAATGATGGTGTATGGCATTTGCAGGATGATGTTTTAATTGCGTCTGATTTTGTGGCGCGTATTAAAGATATGCCAAAACATATCATTTGTAATGGATTCGTATATGCAGATCAAAGCAATACACGACTAAAAAATATATGTAGTAAAACAGGTGCGCAAAATGTACGGGATTATTGGTTTTCGTTTCCATGTTGCTATATTCCTAATAAATATATACATGGGTTTATATCTTGGTTTCATCAAGACGTATTGCAAGCAGGAAAATACGTAAACAAAGTAAAAGTAGGGCTTTATGATGATTTTTTCTTCTGGCAATATATGAAAATAGAGCATAAGCAGGATTATATATTAAATGTTGTTCCTAATTTAGTACAACACGTCGATTATATGATTGGTGGATCAGTGAATAATTCAAAAAATAAATGGCATAGAACAGCATTTTATTGGAATGAGCATGAACGCGAAAAAGACTTGGAAAGAAGGATAAAAGAATGGCGAGAACAGGTAGACCCAGAATTGAAATAGATCGTGAACAGTTTCAGAAATTGTGCGCTATTCAGTGTACGCTTTCCGAGATTGCTTCTTGGTTTAAATGTAGTGAAGATACGATTGAGAATTGGTGCAAGCGCGAACTAAAAATGAGTTTTTCGGAGGCTCATAAAATATGGTCAGCAGACGGAAAAATCAGCCTGAGAAGGACACAGTTTAAAATGGCTGAACACAACGTGGCTATGGCTATGTTCCTTGGTAAGGTCTATCTTGGACAGCGCGAGGTGCAGGATGTTGTTATATCCGCTGAAAACGCTGATGATACGATTCGGAGGATGAATGAGTATTTCAAGGGAACAGGCACTAAGTCTGATAAAGAATAATCCAATCGAAATAGGGCATTGGGTTGGGTTTAATGATCTTTCCGAACTGCATAATCAATGGCTTAAAGGATTTTTGTTCAGGACTGACGATCAGACATTACAAGCCCATCGAGGGAGTTTCAAGACAACTACTCTGAGCCTGTTTTTTGCCATTCATTGCGTAATTGCGCCCAATGAAACGTTAATGTATTTCCGAAAGACGGGCGGGGATGTGTCTGAAATCGCACGTCAGGCGGCTAATATCCTTGATTCCGGGTGTATGCACGAAATAGTAAGGGCTATTTACGGCTTTGATTTAAGGCTTTTGAAGGCTTCTGGTAGCGAGATTCATACAAACCTTGCAACGTCTATCAAGGGCAGTAGTCAGGTTGTGGGGCTTGGTATCGGAACGTCTATCACAGGCAAACATGCAGATATAGTTGTCACCGATGATATTGTCAACGTGAACGACAGAATATCTCAGGCTGAACGTGACCACACAAAAGTTGCATACATGGAACTTCAGAACATAAAAAATCGTGGAGGTAGATTCATCAATACCGGAACGCCTTGGCATAAAGATGATGCCTTCACATTAATGCCTAATCCAGCTAAATACCCGTGGAATGTAACGGGCTTGATTTCGCCGAAACAGGCAGAGGAAATTAAATCCCATATGACCACCAGCCTTTTTGCCGCGAATTATGAATTGAAGCACGTTGCAGATGATGATGTGATTTTTTCAAATCCACAAACAGGTGCGGAGCAATCGTTGGTTATGTATGGAACTTCTCATGTTGACGCTGCGTTTTACGGCGAGGATTATACTGCATTTACGATTGTGGCAATCCATGACGGGAAATACTATGTCTATGGCAAGTGCTGGCGCAAACATATTGATAACGTCATGGGTGAGATTGTAGGCTTGCATAATCGATTCAATTGTGGTAAACTATATAATGAGCGGAACGCTGACAAGGGCTATGTGGCAAAGGAATTGCGAAAGCTGGGCGTAAGAACAATTAGCTACGATGAACATCAGAACAAGTTTATCAAGATAGTAAGTTATCTGAAATTCGCATGGAATGATGTTATCTTCGTGGATGGTACAGATCAGGAATACATAGATCAAATTTGCGATTTTAATGAAGATGCGCCGCATGATGATTGTCCTGATAGCCTGGCAAGCCTGATAAGAACAATGGGCGGGAAGAACGGCATAGAAGAATCAACTTGGAATGAATTTATGTAAGAAGGGATGATTTGATATGGCAATTATCGAAAAGTTTGAGAGAACAGATTATAATACGTTTTCATATGTCAAAGATGGGGATATTTATAAGCATGTCCTACCGTTTTCAATTATGATTGAAAGCGAAAACGATCTTGAAGATTTGAGTTCGGATGATTATCCTCCGGGGAGCATTGCATTTACCGCTGGATATGTGAATATGTGGCAGTTGTCGGCGGCTGGCACTTGGACAGTTATTGGTGAATAATTATGAATGTTTCAGAATTTACTAAATTTATGGCGGTTAATAAAATTGTAGGTGGGACTGGCGCACCTACAATTCGTGAAGTGTCTGGGCAAACGGTATCGTTTACCAGTAAAGTAGAAGAACCGTTGGAAGAAGTTACTGTTAAAATTAATCCGACACAAAACTTCAATGGATATGATAAGCCTTGGGCGCCGGGCGGTGGGAGGAATTTGCTGGAGAACAACTTCCCCAGCAGATCAACGTCAAACTTTACTATTACCAGAAATAGTGACGGTACATTCACCCTCAACGCTACACTGACAGGCTCCACGGTCATTATCAACAATTTCGCACTAAAAACCTACACTTTCGCTCAGAATGACTTAAAGAAACACCTGTCCAATGGGACGTATTTTTTGACAACGAACAGCAACAGGGGCGCCATAAAAATACAAGTATGCGCGTCAAATTCTGAAAGCAGTTCGAGCGATATACAGATACTTTTTAATAATACGTCTGGGACTTTAACGATTGATGATACTTATAAATACAACTGGTTGAGAATAATCGCCAATGCAGGCACTTTTGAAAACGAGGTCATTGCTCCGGTAGTCTGCCTATCGACAGAAACGGACACCAGCTATGCGCCTTATTCCAATATCTGTCCGATCACTGGGTGGACGGGGGCAGAAATCTATGTGTCTCCGACGACCAGCGCGGCGGCTGGCACGACATACAATGTTGCTTTCCCCGCTGGTGCTGGTACGGTGTACGGCGGCACGCTGGATGTAACGAACGGGAAGCTGACGGTGGATAGGGCAGAGATTGTAGTTACTGATTGTGTTTCAGTCGGAATCGCTTCGACTGGAATTCCATATGCAAACAAAAATATTTCCGTTCGTGCAAAAGCAGAATCAAGCATAAACAAAAACATTTCAAACGAATATAGGTATCGTACAAATCCTCCGACAGATACTGGGTGGTTTCGTGTGGTAATAATGAATATATATATTTTTGATTCGAGATTCACGAATCTGGATACAGCGAACAGCATTCTATCATCCGAACAACCTCACTTTGTTTTTGAGCTAGAAACGCCCATCACGATCCAACTTGACCCGGTGACGATCCGGACGCTGCTCGGACAGAATAACATCTGGGCAAATACTGGAGACGTGACAGTGAAATACTTGAAATACGGAAACACAAATGCTGATAATATTAAGATTAAACTCTTGACTGATATACTATAAATTGCGGGAGGTTTTCTCCTGCATTGGGGCGTCGCCAAGCGGTTAAGGCATGAGACTTTGACTCTCATATTCGCAGGTTCAAATCCTGCCGCCCCAGCCATGTGCCGCCATAGCTCAATAGGTAGAGCGGCTGATTTGTAATCAGCAGGTTGCAGGTTCAAGTCCTGCTGGCGGCTCCATTAAGGAGTGTGATTGAATGTATACGTATCAAGACTTGCTTGCGGTTAGTCAAAGCGATCAGGATAGAATTGGGTTTGTTCGTAATGCAATAGATCAGCATAAGTGTACAAATTTATATACAACTGCCAAGATTGCTGAGCAATACAATAAACATCAGAATGTAACTATCCGGGAATTTCAAAAGTTGCTTTATACGGTAACTGGCAAGGCGGTTCCCGATAATTATAGCCCTAATTTCAAAATGGCTTGCCGTCATTTCCATAGGTTTATTATTCAAGAGGTTCAATATTTGCTTGGCAATGGTGCAAGCTGGAATAATAAAGATACGGAGAATCGACTTGGCAATACTAAATATCCATTTGATAATCAATTGCAGGAAGCTGGGAAGAAAGCGCTTATTGGCGGTGTGAGTTTCGGGTTTTTTAATCTTGACCATATAGACGTTTTTTCGGTTCTGGAATTCGTGCCGCTTTACGACGAGGAGAACGGGAGCCTGTCAGCAGGTATTCGATTTTGGCAGGTTGCGGCAGATAAGCCAATGAGGGCAACGCTTTACGAAATTGACGGCTACACAGATTATATTTGGGATAGCACGGGCAAAGGCAGGGTTCTAAATACCAAACGCGCCTACAAGCTGAAAATTCGCTATTCCGAAGCAGATGGAGCCGAAATTTACGACGGCGAAAATTACCCAAGTTTCCCAATCGTGCCACTGTGGGGCAATCCTGAACATCAATCTGAAATTATAGGTTTGCGAGAGCAGATAGATTGCTATGATCTTATCAAATCTGGATTTGCAAACACGGTAGATGAAGCTAGTATTGTCTATTGGACAATTCAAAATGCAGGTGGGATGGATGATGTAGATTTGGCAAAATTTGTCAAACGCATAAAAACAGTTCATGCGGCTTCAGTTGGTGATGATGGTAACGGCGCACATGCAGAAAGCCACACGCAAGAAGCGCCGTATGCCAGCCGTGAAGCGCTTCTGGATAGACTTGATAAAGACCTGTACCGGGATGCTATGGCATTAAATACTCAAGATATTGCGGCTGGAGCCGTCACAGCGACGCAGATTCGTGCGGCATATGAGCCGCTCAACGCGAAAACCGACGATTTTGAGTATTGTGTCTTGGATTTTATTCATGGTATATTGAGTATTGCGGGTGTGGAAGATGAAGCTACTTTTACCCGTTCAATGATGGTGAATACTTCTGAGGAAATTACCAGCCTGATACAAGCGTCGCAGTATCTTCCAGAAGACTATGTAACTCAGAAGATTCTTGAAATTCTTGGGGATGGAGATAAGGCAGAGGATGTTTTGAAGCAGATGGCTCAAGAAGAAATTGATCGTTCGGGATTTAAAAATAATCCTGAAGAAGATGAGGATGAAGCTGACATGGAGGGCGAAGAAGGTGAAGATTGATAATGTGCGCGTAATGGGCTTTGGAGACGCAATCAGGGCGGCTAAGTTTCCTATGGCAGTAGATGTTGATGCGGTTAATTACGAGCTTACCAAGGGCATTCAGAGCCTTGCAGAAGCGCCTATCGGTTCTGGACATGATAATTGGCTTAATGGAGTAATTGTGCAGTTTGATCTTACCGCAAGCCTGAAATTCTGGCCGCAACTGCAAAGGTATCATTTTATCGATTTTGTCAGTAGCCAAAGCACGATGCACAGGATAGCGCAATTCAATATTGATGAATCGTGCAATAGTTACGTGGAGCCTGAAATTATTAATATTCTGAAGAGGCTAGTTGATAAATACAACCAAAATCCTTCCGATGACGGTTATCTCAAAATCCTGTATAATATTCCTTCTGGATTTGAGATTACTGCAAGGATGACTACGAATTATCGTCAACTGAAAACGATTTATAATCAACGAAAAGCCCATAGACTTCCAGAATGGCGGGAGTTTTGCAAGTGGATTGAAAAATTGCCGAATAGCGAGTTGATTACAAGGGAGGCGACATAAATGGCTATTAAAATGCTTTTTGACAACTTTGAGGAAATGGATAAACTATGCACAGAATGGCGTGAACGTTTAGGATTAAATGACTGGACAATATCATTGCGTTTTGCATATCCACATGAACTTAGTGACGTTGGATTTGCTGGCGAATCAAATGTGCAGTGGATAAACAAATGTGCATTAATATCTATTAGAAAACCTGAATGCATGCCTAACTCAGATGGAGAACAACCTCAACCGCAAGAACTTGTGCTTATTCATGAACTCTTGCATTGTAAGTTTTTTGGTATAGAACAAGCACATCCTACGATAGAGGGAGTCTTTTGGGACACTATGCAACATCAACTTTTAGAGGACATGGCAAAGGCACTATATTGTGCCAAGTATAATCTTCCACATTCGTTTTTTACCAAACCAAATGCGGAGGTATCATAAGATGGAACGCCTGTCAGGTGATTTTAACAGAGGATATACCAAGGCTATTATGGATGTAATGCGGATATTCAACTATGTCGAAAGCGATCTGAAACACCACCACAAAAGCCTGACACATAAAGTTTCACTGGAATTGCTAAACTGTATTTTGAAAAATCGTGAAGCAATCCGTGAAGGGCGATCAGGATTTATCAGGCTGCATGAGGATCATTTTGAGTTTTTCAATGGAGGTAATAATGACGGATAAAGCGCATCAGGACACGGATAAAATGCTTGAAAAACTTGAGAGCCGCATAGATTGGGAATATCGAATTGCTGTCCGTGAAATGAAGAAAAAGGCAAAGGCGTTCCTTGAGCGTTTTCAAGAGGACGATAAAAAGCATAAAGCCCTTGTAGATCAGGGGCTTTTGTCTCAATCTGACTATGATAAATGGCGGCTATCTAAGATGACTACTGGCAAATGGTATGAAAACATGCGTGACACGCTAGCCGAAGACCTGTCTAATACCAGAGAAATAGCCCGAAAATTGACGGGTGAGCATATGAAGGATGTATATGCACTCAATCATAATTGGGCGGCGTATCAGATGGAGCATGATACTGAGTTTGATTTATCGTTCAGCCTGTATGACCATGCGACAGTTGAGCGTCTTTTGAAGGATAAGCCTGATATTCTTCCACAACCGGGTAAAAAAGTTGCCAAGGATATAGCAGAAGGTAAGGCCAAGAGGTGGAGTAAGCGTCAGATGCAGTCAGTAATGACACAATCAATACTGCAAGGTGAATCCATACCAAAAATCGCTGAGCGCTTAACAAAAACCGTGGGTGAAATGGATAAGTCAGCGGCTATCAGAAACGCGCGGACAATGACCACGACGGCTGAGAGCGCGGGGCGTGTGGATAGCTATAAACACGCTCAAGATATGGGAATCGACCTGAAGCAGATATGGCTAGCTACATTAGACGGCAGGACGCGACATGCACATAGACTGTTGGATGGTCAGATGCAACCCGTAGGAAAGCCATTTGAAGTAGATGGAGAAAAGATTGAATATCCGGGTGATCTCTCAGCGCCTGGTTATCTGATCTATAATTGCAGGTGCAGATTAATTGCCGCCGTGAAGGGGACAGCCCTTGAAAACGGTATCAACGGGCTTGAGCGTAACTCTAAACTTGGTGAAATGAGCTATGATGAATGGAAAAATGCTTTGAAAAAACCAGAGGGGTTAGCAGTAGAAAAACCATATGGAATTGAACAATTGCGTCAAGCGGCAGAAAAATCAACGGATAAATATGATTTTTGGACAAGTTTGGATGAAAACCAACAAGCTATTTTTAAGGCTAGCGGTATGAAACTTGATGATGTCTTTAATCTTTTGCACAGAAATGCAGAATCGTCAGAATGGAAAGAAGCAAGTCCTGGAGGGCCAGAATCATTTGCGTTTAAATATGATTTTTCAAACGAGCATATTAAATTCAAAAAAGTAAAGGCGCGTTCAGATGGATGGATGGCAGATGCCAATATTGATGGTGTAGTTAATGTTAGGGAAGATGGTTTGGGTAATGATTGGGAGTTTGTAATTTCGCATGAGATGGGGCATCAAATATCTAATTTAATACCCGGTCTTGGAGAAACAATATTGGAAAATCCGGGAAATATATTCGGCAGATATAATACGCGATTAATGGCATTTGATGGGGTATATGGTGAATATAATCCAGAAGAAGCATTTGCCACTTGTATTAGTAATTATATTAGACACCCAGACAATATGAAGCAAAAATATCCAGATGTATATAAGGCACTAGATATATTATTTGAAAATTCACCATCAGCACGTATTTATGTAGAAGACGCAATGAACCAATATAGAAAGGAGTTTATTAAATAATGCTTTATGCGGTTAGAAATTTAGATACCAAACAAACGTTTTATTTTCAAGCCCAAACGCCTTATGAATCTATGATAAAATTAAAATATTATCTTGCATTAAAAGATAAAGAAGCAGAAAAATCAATTATACAAAAAACCGAATCAGGGAATTTTTTGTATTTAGTTTATAAAGATCAAACATATACTGTAAAAATGAATGAATATGATAAAAGCAAAGAGGGCGATTAAATGGCAGATTATCAAATTACGGATAATTCCGATAACTTGCTGAAACAAACCTCAGAAGCCGTGGAACGGGCGCTGGAAATGATTGGACTAACTGCCGAAGCATATGCTTCCTTGCTTGTCAACGTCGATACAGGGCGGCTGAGGGGGTCTATAACACACGCTACGACTAAGGGGCATAGTAAGCCGCATCCAATGAAGAACGGCAAATTGCCGCCAGCCCAAGATTATGAAATGCACGGCGAAGTTGAAAAAGATACCGTAGTTGTCGGGACTAATGTTGAATACGCAATCCATCAAGAATTAAATCATAAGGCATACCTACGACCTGCATTTGAAAACCACAAGAACGAGTATCAGAAGATACTTGCGTCTGAGCTATCAAAAATTAAGATTTGAGGGGTCAAATTTTCCCCTCAATTTTTTTCAGCTTTTTTTAAAAAAAGTATTGACAACGGTCTCAGCGTATGATATACTATACTTGAAGTTAAGGGAACGAAGGAATTTGGGAGGGTATGAAGATGAAAAAGTATATGGTCACTTTTGCCGGAAACGCTTTTAACGGGAATGACATTGAGTATTGCGACACTTTGAAGGAAGCATCTGAGATCGCTACCGCAAAAGCAAGGCGCACTGGTTTTATTCCTGAAAGCATTTACGCTTACAATCACGACACTAAGCAATACGATAAGTACGTTGGTTCTTTTAAGAGGGCTTAATACTGGAGGAAGATTACCGACTCGCCCGCCCGTGGGCATTGTACGCGGGCAAGGAGGGTTTATCATGGAGCGCATTGAAAAGCTGGAACACATTGCGATTGAAACGGAAAAGTTCATTCGTAGCTACGGACGGCGGAAAGATATTTGCGTTACGTTTGGCCGACTGACCGAAGAAACCATAGCGGACTTTTCCGCCTGGGATTGCAAGAGGTTTACGCTTATTGAAGGAGAAGAGTGTTTCTTTGTGTGGGAAACGTCCCGCCCTGACGTTCCCGATCCAAACGGCCTGCTCTATGTGGTCAACGTCACCGGCGACAGCCTTTTAACCGCAGCCAGCGAGTTAATGAACCTTGCTTCCCGAAAGTTTTAATCATAACTCGCCCGCCCGTGGGCTTGATACGCGGGCAGAAAGGATTGATTCAGTGAAGTTT
>Ga0247608_10006921_pt1 | contig 11796 bp, 8 predicted proteins | sample 176DNAGHGlowgp2_FD_193490 | JGI IMG/M metagenome (GOLD analysis project Ga0247608, IMG submission 193490) | Sheep rumen microbial communities from Palmerston North, Manawatu-Wanganui, New Zealand - 1766 DNA GHGlow gp2 | ecosystem: Host-associated > Mammals > Digestive system > Stomach > Rumen ... | reverse complement strand
GTTAAGTATGCTATAGCCGATGACCGATATGATTACCTGTAGGGTCCCGAGAGCGCATTCGCAACCATGACGTCGGACCAGATGTATGTTGACCTTGGCCTGCCCAGCGGGATAAAATGGGCCAACTGTGACCTGGGCCAACATGAGTTTGTCTATGCTTTCGATGGGCCATGGTATCAATGGGGTTCAACCGAAGCCATAATCAGAGCCGATCGGGCGGAATGGTATTACTCACACTATGAATATTGGGATGAACAGAACAGAACCTTCATAGATATCGGTCAAGAGATAAGTGGAACTGTTTATGATGCGGCCTCTCATATTCTGGGTGGAAAATGGAGAATGCCAACAAAGACCGATCTGGAAGAATTGATTGCCAACTGTAATGTATCTGCAATGGATAATGAGAAACACACCATTTACATAGATGGTTACACGCGTCATGTTAACCCAGTCGTTGGACATGTCGTTGGAAACAACAGGAATGAGATAATATTCAATGCAGGGTCTAGGTATGTATATTGGTGCGGTACGCTTGGTGATGATGACAATCCTTATTCATTCATCTACACGGGTGATATAGAATCAGGAAGACTGATTCCAAACACAGGTAGGTTTGAAATAATTACCAATAGCAGGGTTCAATACCACAGCATCCGTCCCGTCTGGGACCCCAACATGCCGGATTAAAAGTCATTGGATTGCAATATGAACAGAGCCCTATCAGGCTTACAGATAATAAAGGGGAGTGTCATTACTGTGGCACTCTCTTTGGTTGGAATGTGGAGGCACCGTTATGGCGGAAGAAATCAAATCATATGTAAGAAGTAAACTCAATGCCCTATAATTCCGCCTAAGTGTCCCGTGCACTTTGGCGGGATTAGAGCAGTGAGGTGAGGTCGCTGAGTGAGCGGATTGTGTGGTCGGGGATGATTGTGGCCGATGCCTCCACGCTGCGGATGTTGAACCAGATGGTGTGCAGACCATAGGCCTGGCCGCCGCTGATATCGGCGTTGAGCGAGTCACCTACTACTACGGCCTGGTCCGGACGGGTGCCGCCCAACTGACTGAAGCAGTAGTCAAAATACTCGCGGGAGGGTTTGTTATAGCCGATGTCCAGTGAGCCGAATATTCCGTCTACATATTGCATCAGCCCGGCCTTGCCCAGACGTGTGGACTGCTGCAGGTTGGATGCGTTGCTCACCACATAGACCTTGTACCGGTCATGAAGGTACTTCATCACCTGATGTGCTCCGGCTACCGGAACCGATGTATCGCGCAGTCCTGCAATGAAATCCAGCTCAAATGCGGGGCCGTCGGCCTCAATGCCCAGGTCATGGAATATGCCGGCCCAACGGGTGCGGTGCAGTTCATCTACTGTAAGCAGGCCGTCCTCGATGCGTTTCCAGAGGATGATGTTGCGGCTCAGAAAGAACTCAAACATGCTGTCCGAATACTCGATGCCGTTTTTGCGGCAGCACCCGCGCACATTCTCCCTGGCGCACTCCTTGAAATCCAGGAGCGTGTCATCGACATCCATCAGGACGGTTGTTATATCTGCCTTATTGAACATCTTCAAGAAGGAACGCAATCTCGTCACCCTTGCTCAGACGGCCGTTGACCACGCTGACTACGGTAACCGTGGCCTGGATGCACAGTTTCATATCGGCCTTGCGGTATATGTCCTGCTCAAAAATGAAACGGGCGCCCTCGCGGTGCAGGTTGAGGCATGACAGGAATTCCTCCTGACCGTGCAGCGGGCTCTTGTATTTGATGTTGATCTCAGCCACCATTGCATCGATGCCCTTCTCATGCCACTGCTGGAATGACTGGCCGCGGCTCTGGAGCCATTTATGGCGGGTATATTCCAGATAGTGCTGGTAATTGGCATTGTTGACTACGCCCTGCAGGTCACATTCATAGTCACGGGTCTCAAGACTGGTTGTAAAAAGATACTCTTTCATAGCACCGCGAAGTTAATGCTTTTTGCTATATTTGCCATACACCGAAAGTTCAATCATATGGTCCAATCAATGATAAGGAAGGCCGTTCTGGCCATATCGGCACTGGTTGCCGTATCCGCGGTTGCACAGGATCCCGTCCAGTACCTGTGGGGCGACCAGGGCAACGGCACCTACATCAACCCTGTCCTGAACGCCGATTATTCCGACCCTGACGTAATCCGCGTAGGTAAGAAATATTACATGGTGGCGTCCGATTTCCATTTCCTGGGAATGCAGATACTGGAGTCCGATGATCTGGTAAACTGGACTGTACTGACACAACTCTACAGCCGGTTTGACCTGCCGGGATGGGATGATAACCGCCATTATTCGGGCGGCTCATGGGCACCCTCCATCCGCTACCACGGCGGCCGGTTCTGGGTCTATTTCTGCACCCCCGATGAGGGTCTGTTCATGACCAGCGCCAAGAAGCCCGAAGGCCCCTGGGATCCGCTCTGCCACGTAAAAGATGTACCCAAGTGGGAGGATCCCTGTCCCGTTTGGGATGACAAGGGCAACGCCTACCTGGGCCGAAGCGCCCACGGAGCCGGGCCCATCATTCTGCACCGCATGAGTGCCGACGGAAGTGAGCTTCTGGATGACGGCGACACAATCTACACCGGACCGGTGGCCGAGGGCACCAAGTTCCTGCGCAAGGACGGCTGGTACTATCTTATCATACCCGAGGGCGGTGTAGGCCAGGGCTGGCAGACAGTACTCCGCTCCAAAGACCTGTATGGCCCGTATGAGCGCAAGGTGGTGCTGGAGCAAGGCCCCACTAATATCAACGGCCCGCACCAGGGCGCACTGGTGGATACCCCGGATGGCGAATGGTGGTTCCTGCATTTCCAGGAGACCAACCCCATGGGCCGCGTGGTGCATCTGCAGCCGGTGCGCTGGGAGGACGGCTGGCCGCTTATGGGAGTGGATCTGGACGGCAACGGCGTAGGCAATCCCGTAACCTCATGGACCGTACCCAAGGTAAAGAAATCCAAAGGTCCTCACCTGCCCCAGACATCGGACTCCTTTGAAAGCAGCACCCTGAGCCCGCAGTGGCAGTTCTGCCATAACCCGCACAATGAATACTGGAGCCTTACCGAGAATCCGGGGCGGCTCACAATCAAGGCACAGCGCTCCACCAGCCTTATGATGGCGCACAACATCATCACCCAGAAGATTATGGGCTGGAAGAGCCTGATTTCTGTAACGGTCGATGTAAGCCGTCTGGCCGATGCCCGCGCTGGCCTGACATCGATGGGCCAGTCTTTCTACGCCATCGGAGTGACTGAGCGTGACGGCAAGCTCTGCCTGTATCAGGACGGAGGCTACCGCACCACCTATATCGATGACTTTGAGGTGGGCAGCACCATCTGTCTGGCTCTTGAATACGATGCACAGACCAACAAGTTCCGCTTTATGGCCGGAGCGGACCGCGGTTCACTGAAGCCGGTAGGCACGGAGTTCAGCCAACGAAGCGGGTTCTGGAAAGGCACTCGCGTAGGCCTGTTCTGCTACAACACCCATGCCGATGGCGGTATGGCCATGTTTGATGACTTTGAATACCCCATACAGAACAGATGATACGCAGATGGCTGCCCCTGGTATTCTGCATGCTGTTGCTCATTTCATGCAACGGCAGGATTGACCGCGAGGCGCTGGTGCGCCGTAACTCCGTACACATCACATCAATAGATACACTGGGGTCACTGACCGTAGGTAACGGAGGCCTGCTTACCGCAGTAGCCATGATGTGCGCCGGATATGACGGCTGCCTGCAAAAGAATCCAGGTTTCCCTAAGGACGGCCGCTGGCGCGTGCGCTGGGAGGGGCTGCTCCCGCTCCCTTAACCATCGGGAAGAACACCGGCATCACCATAACAATGGCAATCACGGAGAACAGCATGCCGCTCATCACACCCACCGCAAAGCTGAACCAGAACTGGCTCTGCCGTCCGTCAAAGAGGAACGGGATCAGTCCCAGCACCGTGCTCAGAATAGTAAGCATAGTTGGAATAATCTTGCGGTTATACGCTTTGATATAGGTCTTGAGCCCTGTACGGCCCGATGCCGCTGCAATGGTACGATATTCTGATGTCAGGTAAATCCCCGCATTGACCGTAATACCGCACAGCATAATCATAGCCGCAAAACCACCCTGCCCGAAAGACACTCCGAATATGGGATATGCCAGGAACAGCCCCATGAAACTGACCGGAATCAACAGCACAATCACCAGCGCATTCCTGAATGACTCAAACATCGATGCGCAAATCATGAAAATCACCAGCACCACCACAAATATCAGTACCGTGCGCTGTTTCTGCTCGCTCCACCATCCGTAGCCGCCACCGCCTCCGGCGCGGAACCCCATGGGCAGCGTCTCGTTCAGCCGTTTTATCTGCTCCTGCTCCATCCTGTTAAGCAGGTCATATGACCCTATGAACTCATAACCCACGGCAATCACATACTCCTGGTTGTTACGCTGTATGTTAAGGCCCGTGCGCCGCTTCTCTATAGAGCCTATATCACTGAGACGGGTGTTCACGCTGTCTATCAGCACCATGTCATTGCGTATGTGCCACAGGTCATAGTAGTCCCTGTCGGCCGATATGACACGCACCGGCGTATAGCTGCGGCCGTCATACACCCTTCCGGAGCTGCTGTTATACAGCTGCTCACCCAGGTATGAGAAATAACGGTTCAGGTTGGTGCCGCTGCGCACTATCTTCTCGCGGTCAATATCCATATAGAACTCGCTGTTCACGTAAGATCCGTACCCGCCTGCCGAGAATCCGGCCTGACCGTTCACGCGGCGGTTCAGCTTAAGCGAATCAATAAGGTCCTCGGCATAACGGTACAGAAGGTCATAGTTGTAACCATACAGCTGTATGCTGTGTGACCAGCTGGTACGGTATATGCTGTTGGTCAGATACTGGTCATTCTCATCAAGTGCCGGGATGTTCCAGGTCGCTCCGCCATATCGAATGGCCTTACCCCACAACTGCTGCTTCAGGTCAAACGGAAAACGGCTGTGTTGGTATTCATCCTTGAAATGAATCTCTATCGAGCCTGATGTCCCTGAGAGGTTGGTATAGAAATCACTTATCTCATCAAACTGCTGCAGCCAGTTCTCCATCTCACGTACTATCTCGTTCAGCTGCTGCACGTTCTGCCCCTCGGCCAGGTTTGCACGTACATTAAGCACAACCTCCTTCTGCTCCTCATCACGATTGAATGACATCCTGCCACCCGAGTGTTTCTGGAACAGGTTAAGCGTGCCGCCCAGCGGGTACTCAAACCACGCCTTGTTGCGCTGGTACCATTTGTTACCTATGGTCTTGTTGTACAGGCCCACCAGTCCGCCCTTGGTCTCATTATCCCACTTGCCCATGTTTTTATGCTTTACCTGACCAGGCAGCAATTGTATAGGTATGCCAAACAGCAGCAGTATAGCCACTATGTATATCCACCTGTGGCTGCGGCTCCAGGCCACGACACGCTCATAGCGTGCGGTGCGGCGTACCAGACGGCGGCGGCGTTTCATGGTGTTCCTTACCACACCCTTGTTTCTGAGCGGAAAGTACTCAAGCAGTGCCGGCACAAACAGGAACGCAATCAGGATTGAGAGTGTCAGGTTAATCACAATCACCCAGATAAAATCCGTCAGGTTGGCACGTGAGTTCTCAGGCAGGAAGAACACCAGCATCAGAGCCGCTATGGTGGTAAGCAGAGCACCAGTGATGGAGAACATCACCTTGCGGTCACCGTAATATGTATAGTGGTCTGCTATCACAATGGCCGTATCAATGATAATGCCAAGCGATACCGTTATACCGGCCATGGAGTACAGTTCAATATCCACCCCAAACAGCTTGTAGAATATGACAGCGCTAAGCAGGTTCACCACAATGGTAAGCCCTATCACCGTCAGGTAGCGCAGGCTGCGGCTCACCGCCAGTACAAACAGCAGCAGTATGGCAAGTGACATCACAGCACGCAGGAATATCTTCTGTATCTCATTGTTCAGATACTCCGATGCATCATAACTCAGTTTTACCGCATAACTGTCCGGAAGAGCGGCCTTAAGCTCTTTCATACGCTCTTTTACCGCATCGGTCACAGTTATGGTGTTTATCTCATCCTGAGCATAGACCGTAAGGTTTATGGTGTTAAGGCCGTTGATGCGGTTGTAAGAACTTGGTGTCTGCTCCTGATATGTGACTGTGGCAAAATCTCCCATACGGTAAAGGCGGTCACCCACCTTGCTCACCGGGATCTGCTCCAGGTTGCCTTTTAGGTCAGGTGTACGGAGCCTAACCAGCATAAGGCGGTCTTCCATAACCTCCGTACCCACAATATTGTTCTGGAAGTAACGCCCCAGGGCCTGGCTCAGACTGCCTGGGGTAAGCCCTGCGGCACGCAGAGAGTTGGGGTCAAAAGTGAGCACCCATTCAAACGGCATGGCGCCCGATGTCTCCACGCCATCCACACCCTCTATCCTGGAGAGAGGAGTGACCAGGTGCTCATCGGCATAACGCACTATCTCCGTGGCGGGCATATCGGCGTTGATGGTGTACTGCAGTATGCGCTGCTTGCCGCGCCCTCCGCCTCCGGCCGATCCGCTCACACTCACCCTGGTACCCTCCGGCAACTTAGAGCGTATCTGGCGCAGGCGGGTGGATACGTCAAAGCGGGTGGTCTCCATGTTGGTGCCCTTCTTGAAGCTCAGGTTTATGTAACCGCCACCCTGATATGAGTTGGCCGATATGTTGCTTACGCCCTCAACGGTGTTAAGAGCACCCTCTATGACCGATGTCACCTCACTCTCTATCACACGCGCTGAGCCCTGACCGCTGAAACTCACTGACAGAGAGAGGTTCTCCTGCACCGGATTGTACTGCACGTTCAGCAGCGGGATGCATGCCGCTCCCACCAGCATCAGCACAATCATTATCAGGATTATGGAAAAGGCGTGGCCTTTTCCTCTACCATGGCTATTGGCTATTGGCTGTTGGCTGCCATGCGGTGCGTCTGTTCTCATTTGTCAGTGCGCTTGTATATGACGTAATAGGCCAGTGGGACAAAGAATACGCTGACAAACGTACCGGCTATCATACCGCTTATCAATGCTAATGACAGCGGGTATTGCAGGTCACTGCCCATGTCACCGCGTACCAGGAACGGGGCTATGGCAAGTATGGTAGTGAGTGAGGTCATGATGATGGCCTTCAACCTACGGCTGCCGGCTTCCAGGATGGCACGCTTAAGACCGTAACCACGCTCACGCAGGCGGTTGATGGTATCCACCTTGAGTATGGAGTCATTGATAACTATACCGCACATGACCACCATACCAATCATTGACATAAGGTTAAGGCTCTCGCCACACATCCAGAGTATGCCCAATACCGCGAATATGTCTATAATAAGTTCGCTCAGTATTATGAACGGCTGCACTAAGCTCTCAAACTGTGCCGCAAGTATAAAGAACAGCAGAAGGATTGAAATCACCAGCACACCGCAAAGCTCCATTATCATCTCACGGTTGGTAAAGTAGGTGCCGCTAAAGCTCACGTCAAACCGGTCATCCTGCCGCACCACCTCCTTAATCTTCTCCATAGCCTCACGGGCCTGGCGTCCCTTAAGGTTGGATTTCATCCCACCTTTTCTCGCCACGACAGAGTAAACAGGTTTCCTCTGTCCGTCTGGCTTAATGAAAACGTTCAGTTCAAGAGGATAGAATTCTCCATCCACACCGCTTGCTATCTGTTTGAGGTCACGGTTACGGGTCTCCTTGAGCAGTATCTCCAGTGGCACGCGCCCGCCGCGGGTCTCAATGTAACTGCCCTGGATAAGGTCCTTGGCCTCCTTTGTGCCCACACCTATAACCACAGGCATAGAGAAATCGCCCTTGCTTATGCGCAGCACGGAACTGGCGTTCATGGCGTTCTGCAGATAACTGAGTATCTGATCGAAACTGACATCATACAGTGCCAGACGCTCCGGGTCAGTGATAAGCTCAATGTACTCGTTCCACTCAGGTTGAGGGATATAGACCTGCGGCAAGGCCTCACGCAACTGATACAGCAGCGTTGTAAGCTGGTCTGGTTCCGGCGTGGAGCCGTCAGTCCGCTTGATGCGTGCCACTACCGGCGCCTCCCTGTCCTGGAACAGCATATCAAAGATGTTGCCCGATGCCTGGCTGCTGTGTACAGCCTCCGGCCACTCACGCCCTATGTAGTCACGGGCCTCACGCTCCAGGCGGTCTATATCACCGGTGCTGCCCGCCTTTACATAGATGATGGCTTCCGAAAGGCCGGTCTCGCGCGTATGTGACAATGCAAACTGCTGTGCTCCGGTCATTGCGGTGTATTGCTCCACCATATCGGGGAACTGAGCCATTATCTGCTCGCAGCGGCGGTTGTTCTCCTCTATGGGAATACGCTCGTTCCACTCAATATTTATAAGTGTATCGCTGTGTGACAGTGCCGGCAGTTTCTGCTTGTCCAGCTTTATGAACAGCACTCCTATCAGCAGCACAGCGGCACCGAAAATGCCCCACATCACACCCCTGCGGCGGAAGAACCAGCTGAGTATTGCATCGTAGCCACGGGTCATGTTGCCCACGCTTATCTTGCTGATAAACTTATTTGGCGTAAAGCAGGGCTGGTTGCGGTAGAACCTGTAGTAGAACACCGGGATTACCATCACAGACATGATTAGGGCCGACAATAGCGTGATGGTAACTGCCATAGCCTCGTCATAGAACAGCGCACCTGCAATACCGCTCATGAATATCAGCGGAATGAATATGGCGCAGGTGGTCAGCACTGAACTCAGCATGGGAGTGAACACCTCCTGCGTACCATACACACAGGCATCCTCAAGCGGCTCGCCTTTGAGCCAGCGCTGGGTTATGTTGTCTATCGTGATTATGGAGTTATCCACCATCATACCCAAGCCCAGCACAAGACCGGACAGTGATATGATGTTTATTGAAATATGCAGTACATAGAAGAACAGGAATGACAGTATAAGCGCTGTAGGTATGGTAATGACCACCAGCAGCGGACTGCGCACATCCTGCATGAAGAAGAATATTATCAGGCAGGCAAACAACGCACCATATATAAGGTTACGCACCATATTGTTGATGGAGTAGTCCAGAAGCTCCGTCTGGTCACGCGTTATCTGGAACGTAAGGTCCGGGTAGTCACGCTCAAACGCCTGCATCAGTTCCTGAATGCCGTCACGGAGTTCGGCCATGCGTGCATCGGACCGCTTAATGACGGCCATCGTGACACACTGCTTACCATCAGCGGTTATCATGCCCTTTAGGCGCTGCTGCTCCTCACGCACCTGGGCCAAGTCCTTTATCTGATAGGTGCGGCCACCCAGCTTTAACCATACGTTCTCCACATCCTGACGCGTCACCACGCTTGACTCAAAACGCACGTCAAACCTATACTCGCCGTCACGGATGGAGAGGCTGCCTAAAGATACATTGGCGTTACGTATGGCGCTGCTAAGCGCGTTCTCATCCACGCCAATGGCACGCAGTTTCTCCATATCGGGTATGATAAGCAGCTGCGGGTAGAGCAGGCCCGATACATCCACCATAGCCACCTGAGGCAACTGCTCCAGCCGGCGTGTTATCACCTGGCGGCAGAAGTCACTCATCTCAAGCAGACGTGTGCCACCTGTATGCTCACTGTCCTTAAGTGACACGTTTATAAAGAAAGCCGGAATATCGGTTGCGCTGGCACGCGCTATCATGGGGCGCTCCTCACGTGCATCCCAGCCGCTTGTGGCGCGGTCCACACGCTCGTTTACATCTATGAAAATGTAATCGGCATCGGCGCCGTAGTCAAATGTCATCTCAATAAGTCCGCCGCCGTCCTTTGCCGTGCAGACAATATCCTTAAGGTGAGGCACCTGCACAAGCTGTGAGCGCAGTGATGACAGCATCAGGTCATTCACCTCACGCGCACTGCGGTCCGCCGACGTGACCTGCACCGTTATCTGCGGTATGTTTATATCCGGCACCAGCGATACCGGCAGCTTGCGTATGGCGGCTATGCCTAATACCATAACCGCAATCAGCACCATCAGCACCGCTATGGGCCTCCTTGTCAATCCCTTGAACATCTTTCTTACTTTGGCTTTGGCATTGGCGTTGGCTTTATTAGCGACTCTCCGGGTAGAATGTCACGCACCGGATGGTAGCCAAAGCCAAGGCCAACGCCAACGTTTTTTATTCAATTACCACCTCCGCGTCATCACCCAGGTTAAGGTTGCCGCTTGTAATGATCCTGTCACCCACGTTAAGTTCCGCCCCGCGGTCCTTGTTGGCCTCAACCACATGCTCCGTTGTGTTGGACATAAGCACGTTCACGTAAGTCCAAAGGCTGTGACCGGTATTGGGGTCTATGCGGAACAGCACCTCCATGTTGTCACGTATCACAACGGCGCTCTTGGGTACCACCAGCTGGTCAGGCACGCTGTTCTCAACAGTAATGCGCACGTTCATGCCGTCCATCAGCTTGTCACTTCCCAGAACCTGAGCCGTAACGGCTATCTGGCCGTTCTGGTCAACTGTGGGGTTTATGGAGAGTATCGTACCTTTCAGCACAACATCGGCATCCACAAAAGGCGATACCAGCACCTGCTGGCCCACATGCACAAACTTGTACTCAGTCTCAAGCACGCTGAAACGCACCAGATAACGGCTGTCATCTATCAGGGTGCACAGCTGCCCGCCCTGCTCATATTGACGGCCTTTCACGCTGGCCACCTTACCAGTAAAGGGTGCCTTAAGGTCACACTGCCTATATGTGCGCTCGGCATTATCAAGTGCCATCTGTGCATCAATGAATCCGGTATTTATGTATATGACACGTTTCTGTTCGGCAGGAATTCTGGATGTATCGGCCAGAGTGTAGCCGTAATCCAAAAGGCGGTCTGCCAGGTTCATTTCGGCCTTGTCAAACGCCAAGCGAGCCTGTTCCAGTTGACGGCGGGGCTGCTCCTTGTCGAGCGATGCCAACACCTGGCCCTTCTGAACCTTCTGTCCGTCACGCACGTTTATCTGTGCTATCTTGCCCTGCGCCTCAAACTGTACGGTAACCTTGCTCTGGGCCTCCAGCTTGCCGTTGCACACCAACTGCTCGTTAAACACCTTTCGCTCCAATGGCACCACCGTGACCACATTCTTTTCGGCCGTGTAACTGCCACGTGCCATCTGCGTAGTATCCTCCGTAGACTCCTTATCATTCTTACCCTTGCACCCGCAAACAAAAGTCAGGACTACTGCAAGCACCAAAACCGTAGTAATACGTCTATTCATATATTTATTCATAGTTATTTGCTTATTTCCGCCGGATGGTAGCCAATAGCCAACAGCTAACAGCCAATAGCCATCGCAAAGCGATGTTACTTAACCAGTTTATCAAACTCCACCGAAATGTCCGTGCCCGATATATAATCATAAAGCGTGGCGCGCCTTATCCCAAAGTAACTGTTCCAAAAACCCGCCACTTTGCTAAGGAATGAGCTCACTGCCTGGTCACGCTTATCCTTAAGCTGGTCCAGCTGTGTCATGGTCATGCTGCCGCTGCCAAAGTTCTTAAGGGCCAGCTCATAACTCTCATCGGCCAGATCGGCCGCACGCTTGGCTATCTGGCACTGGCTGCGCTGGTCATTGAACTGCATTACCTGGGTGTACAGGTCCTGACGGTAATCTATCATTCTCTGCTCCAACTGGTTGCGGGTAGTCTCTGCCTGGGCCTGTGCCA
>Ga0247608_10006920_pt1 | contig 11796 bp, 11 predicted proteins | sample 176DNAGHGlowgp2_FD_193490 | JGI IMG/M metagenome (GOLD analysis project Ga0247608, IMG submission 193490) | Sheep rumen microbial communities from Palmerston North, Manawatu-Wanganui, New Zealand - 1766 DNA GHGlow gp2 | ecosystem: Host-associated > Mammals > Digestive system > Stomach > Rumen ... | reverse complement strand
TTGCGTAGGTATAAGTATAGGCACTTCCCGCAACAGGTATCATTGCAGCAATTTCCGAATAAGAAAGAGCCGAAAATACACTTGCAATAGCAGCCAAAAGCATTGATATTACAATCGCCGTTCCTGCGCCTGCACCGTCAGAGCTTCCGACTATTGCGCTTCCGATAATCGTGAAAATACCCGTTCCGACTACTGCGCCGATTCCCAAAATAATCAAATCAAACGCATTCAACGTTTTTTTGAGCTCCGAATTAACTCCCTCATCAATCAATTCCTGAGGGCTTTTACATTTTATTAAATTGTTAAATATTATTCTTAAATTATTCATTTTCCGCTATTTCTTTTTTCTCAGCTAATCTGTTTTTTCTGTATCCGTAAGTTGCATAAATAAGAGCACCCATTATAATCCACGCAAAGAATAATTCCGTTGAAAGTTTTGCGGAATTACCTTTTGCGGTAATCATCATAAATGCCATTAATCCTCCGCAGCAGAGAATTCCTGCAAGCGGAAACCAAGGACAGAACGGAACTTTAAAAGGTCTTGGTCTATCAGGATCAATTTTTCTTAAAATCAATATTGCAACACAAACTATTATAAATGAAGTGAATGTGCCAAAGTTACATAATGCCGCAGCTGCGTCCAAATTTAAAGTCAATGTTCCAAATATTGAAACAATACCGACAACCCAAGTTAAAACGTGCGGAGTATTAAACTTAGGGTGAAGTTTTTGGAAGGCTTCGGGCAAAAAGTGGTCACGGCTCATTACGTATAAAATTCTTGTTGCTGCCATTTGCATTACTAAAAGTACCGAAGTAAGTCCTGCAATAATACCGACTGACATAAATCCCGGTACTGCTTTTGCAACCCAACCGTGTAAAACGTTTTCCATAGCAAATGCAAGCGGTGCGCCTAAAAATGCTTGGTCAACATGTCCTTGAGTCCTGTACATACCGGTTAACACAAGAGCAACAAGAGTATAAACAATAGTTGTTACAACAAGTGAACCTATAATACCTATAGGTAAATCTCTTTGAGGGTTTTTACATTCCTCAGCGGTTGTTGCAAGAGCATCAAACCCAATATATGCAAAGAAAATTATAAATGCACCCATAAATACACCGCTAAAACCGTTCGGTGCAAAAGGTGTCCAATTTGCAGGTTCTACAAAGAACAATCCTGAAACTATAAATAAGCCGATTATACCGAGTTTTAAAACAACCATAAAAGTTGCAAATTTTGTTGAATCTTTTGTACCTTTAACCAAAGTTAAAGTAATAAATAATATAATCAAAATTGCAGGAAGGTTTATTGAAAACGGTATTCCGCAGATTGAAGGAATAACAGAGTGATAATCAATTCCCTGACTTGATAATGTGTGAACCGCACTTCTGAAATCACTAACCAACCAAACAGGAGGATTGGCAATAAATGCAGGAAGTACATGTCCGAAGCCTTTTAAGAATTGAACAACATAATTTGCCCAAGCGCAAGATACCGCAATAAATGCAATTACGTATTCAAGCATCAATATCCAACCCACAAGCCAAGCTGCACATTCACCCAAAGTTGCATAAGTGTATGAATATGCTCCGCCTGAAACGGGAATCATTGCAGCAAATTCGCTAAAACAAAGTGCTGAAAATACACAGGCAATAGCCGCAACTATCATTGACAAAACTAAAGCAGGGCCTGCACCGGGGCTTGCACCGTCAGCCGAACCGGCAGCTGCAATACCTACAACGGCAAAAATTCCCGAGCCGATAATTGCACCGACACCAAGGATTATTAAATCCCAAACACCAAGAGTTTTTTCTAAACCGCCTTTTGATGCTCCTTCTACCGCATCATCAGGGGTCTTTCTCTTTAACATATTTGCTATTATATTTTGTAGTGTCATTTTTTACCTTTTGTTTTTTTAATGGAAAGTTAAAACTTATTTTTGTTTTATAATTAATCATTATTTTACTGTATCTGCAAGAGTTTAGGGCAGTCTGTTTGTTAATTTTCAAATCCAATCTTACGCAATTTCATTCTTTCATGTATGCCTTTATAAAAGTTTTTTATAAACCTATGCCTATCTACAATCCCTTTCACATATTGCCCTAGTTCATCTTTAGGTTCAGGAATATGATTCATAAAATCATGCATTAATGAATTAGCTGTTTGCCTTGCAGACTCACGAATTAATAATATTTCTTTTTGTTTTTTACTTAAATTCGCATATTCTTGTCTTATAGGATTAATCGGTAATGTTTTCATCATTCTTCCTTTTTTATGAACGGATTCACCTATTCACTTTATTAGATATTTACCCCTTGCAAAGAGGAAATCCAAGTTTTTCTCTCTGTTCCACATAAAGTTTTGCAACAGCAGAAGCCATTGTTCTAACTCTGTTAATAAAGTTGATACGTTCATCTTTAGAAATAACTCCTCTTGCATCAAGAAGGTTAAATGTATGTGAGCATTTTAAAACGTAATCATACGCAGGAAGAACAAGCTCAGCCTGAACGCAATTATCAACTTCTTTTTGATAAGCATCAAACAAGCTGAATAGTCTATCTGCATCAGAGTATTCAAAATTATATTTTGATTGCTCGATTTCATTTTGGAGGTAAATTTCACCGTATTTAAGAGTGTTGTTCCACATAATATCAAAAACGGATTCTTTGTTTTGGATATACATAGCAATTCTCTCTAAACCGTATGTGATTTCCAAAGCAACAGGCTTAACTTCCAAACCGCCTACTTGTTGGAAATATGTAAATTGGGTAATTTCCATACCGTCTAACCAAACTTCCCAACCTACACCTGCTGCACCTAAAGTTGGTGATTCCCAATTATCTTCTACAAATCTTACATCATGCTTGCTTAAATCAATACCCATAGCTTCAAGGCTCTTTAAATAAAGCTCTTGAGCATTGTCAGGAGAAGGTTTAAGTATAACCTGATACTGAAAATAATGTCCCAATCTGTTAGGATTTTCACCGTATCTTGCGTCAGTCGGACGTCTGCAAGGCTCAACCATTGCAGTTTGCCAAGGTTCAGGTCCTAATGCTCTCAAAAAAGTTGCAGGGTTCATTGTAGAAGCACCCTTCTCAATATCATACGGTTGTTGAATTATACAACCATAATCAGACCAAAAACGTGACAAGTTTAAAATCAAATCTTGAAAATTTAGCGCCATTTCATATTTCCTTTGTTGTAAAATTTACACTTTACTTAGTATACATAGAAATGGGGTAAATATCAAATGAAGTAATTTTTTTTTGTTAAATTTTGTTAAAATTATTTACGAAAAGATTCTAAAAGAAATCGCAAATAAGATTTTTGATACAAGTCCTCTATTTTTTTACACGATTCTACTAGAAGATTTTTTTCCTTAGCTTTATCACGATTCATATAATATCCATAAGGAAGCTCAGCTTGTTTAGGTGTATGAGTAGAGTACCCTACAAGTTTTCTAGGCAAAAGCATTTTAATATTTCTTCCAAAACCTTTAAAATTTATATTGTCAATTGAATTCATATTTTTTAGTACCTCCATATTATTTACGTATTTTTAATATAAAAACTCGTAAATATAAAATTTGCTATGGGTAAATATATTATTTATTTTTCATTAAATACTATAAACGTATTCCTAATAACTTCATATCCTTTAAGCAAAGATTTATAATCAACTTTTTCATTAGCCGAGTGCATATTGTATACATCTGCTAATCCTAAAAGCATCGGCATAAAGGTTTCGCCTTTTGAATTTTTATGCTGACAATAGATATGAGTTTCGGCTCCTGCGTGGAAAGAAGATATATCATTTTTAATTCCTGCCATCTCACAGGCTTTGGTATGTACTCTTTCAATTCTGTCATCTTTGGCTCTTTCAAAAGGAGGTAAATGTATCTCGAAATCAATCGTTGCTTCCGCCAAATCTTCGTATTTTGAATTAAATTTAGCCACAATAGATGCCATAAGAGTTTTTAGAGTTTCTTCTTTTGCAACACTTGCACTTCTTATTGAGTAAGATGCCATACCCAAAACATTTATAATATTTGTAGAAGTCTTTTTCATAATCTCTGTTATGTAATCGTTTGTTTTAATTCCTTTTTCAACTATTGAAGCAACAGAGTTTTGAATTCCGCCTGCAACCATTGCGCCAAGGTTGCAAGAAGTAATAACACCCGTTTCATCTTGATAAAAAACACCTTGAGGGAATTCTGCGATTAATTCCGCAAGCAGTTTTGCCGCATTCAATCTTGTTTCATCACCGATATCAATTCCCGAATGACCGCCTTTTAGTCCTCTTACGGTAATTTTAGCATTTGTATAGCTTGCGCCTGAAATCTGTAATTGTCCTAATTTATCCGCATCATTTACAAGAACATATTTTGATAAAATTTTATCAAATTCAACATGCTCTATACCGCTCATGCCGGTTTCTTCATCACGGGTAAAGGTTATTTCCAAGCCGCCGTGGTTGCCTAATTTTCCGTTTACGGCTTCTTTAGCAAGCATCAAAGCACAGGCAACACCGACTTTATCATCAGCACCCAAAGTTCTTTCTATTGCGTGTATAAATCCGTCGTCATCGAGATAAATGCTGACAGGACTGTCATCACCAACAACGTCCATATGCGAAGATAACATTATAGGTTCTTTTGAGCTATCCGTTGCAGGAACATAAATATAGACATTACCGTAATTATCCCGCTTTGCATTAATACCGTTCTTCTCGCAAAAATATAAAATCCAATCAATTACTCTATCTTCTTTTAAAGACGGTGACGGAATCGAAACCAGATTACAAAAAATATCTAATACTTCATTTTCTTTTCTTAAATTATCCAAGTTATCTGTCATCATATATCTCCTTTTTTATTCAATTTTCCACTTTCAACTTTCCACTTTCCACTTAACAACAATCTGTTTTTCTTTAGCACCAAACTTTTTTTATTTACCCTTTACCTCCTACCATAACAACAATCTGTTTTTCTTTAGCACCAAACTTTTTACATTTACCCCCCACGGAAGAAGCGCCTGCTTGTTGCTTTTTCACTGCTGCTGTTTATCGGAACCTGAACAGAGCGCAAACATTTTGGACACCTGCCTCTGTATAAAGTACCTTCTTTATTTTTATACAATCTTCCATACGCATGGCAGCACTCAAACCATACCCCGATAAATTTCCTTTTACTTGTATTTTCTTTTTTTTGACCGCCTGCCACTTATTATACCCCTATGTTACACCTGCACTAACACCAAGTCCTTATCTTCTGCTCCGCCTTGAACTCCTATACGGAATCTCTACCGCAAGAGGTTTAAATACACTTTGAGTCAGAGTATCGACATAATTATCTTTCAGGTGTGCATAATCAAAAATTATAAGTCCGTTTAAGTCATATTTTCTTGCAGCATGAATTTGTTTGATTAAATCAGCATTTGAACCGTTCATAAAGGTTACAAATAAACCTGCATAAAGTTTTGTATTTGCAGATTTATTTCTTAAAACATTTCCCATCAAATTCATAGCAGTTTTATCATCACAAGTCAGGAACAAAGGAGTAAAGCCGTCTACAAAGTTATTAAGCGACCAATTTTTCCAATCTTGTAATTTTGTATCATAAGCCATTTGTTGATTAGGGAAAATAACTGCAGTTGTTGTAATTCCGTTCATTCTTGCAAGACGTCCGACTCGTCTTACAAAATCCGTAATTTTAGTTGCTCTGTATATGTTCCACTGATACCAAAGATAATCGGAAGGAGTAAGCTCAATCGGGTCTACACCGTACATCTTTTGAAAATCCGCTCTTGCATATTTTGTATAACCCCAATTTGATTGGTCATAATTAGGATAATTTGGCGCAAGTGATTGCGGATAACGAATATAATCCAAATTTATACCGTCAGGACGGTATTTCATAATTATTTCGTCTATAAGATTATACAAAAAGGCTTGCACTTCAGGATTGGCAGGGTCTATAAAATATCCGTTATGCTCTGATACAGAATACGGAATTGTTTCAGAATCAACATTTCGCTTTTGATAATTTGCCCACTCCGGTTTTACCGCAAGTATATATTTAGGATTAGTTGAAGGCGGTTTATTTCCTACATAAAAAGACTCAAACCATATATGAACTTTAATTCCTCGTTTATGTGCTTCCGTTATCCATATTTTTAGCGGGTCAAAGCCTGCATACTCAGGATTTTGCATTATAAATCCGTATTCAGCCATAGTACGAGAGGGAAAAATAGTTTGACCGTGATAATACGTTTCTATAAAAATATTGTTTATTCCTGCAGCAGAAAGCCTGTTTAATACGGCTTGTATTTCTTCCGAAGTATGATAAGTAGGTCTTATCCAAACACCCTTTAACTCGTATGGATTATAAGGAATAACCGTAGACATTGCAATATCCGCATACTCTATTGCTTTTGAGGCATATTTTTGTGAATCTTCACTATCTCTTTGAGCACGTTCTATATAATCTTTTGCTCTGTTTAAATTTTGTTCCGTTTTTCTTTGATTATATGCCGAAGAATTTTGAGAATAGTAAAACATCATATTTTCAACTTCTTTAACTTTTTCTCTTGCACCGTATAAAAAAGTATCGGAAGTAATATAAGAAGTTATGAGTTTACTTTCCATATCAATAGAGATTTTTGAACCGACCATAACGTTTTCGTTTATCCATTTTTTAGCTCTGCCGTGTCCGCTTATTACAATGCCGTTTGGCGGAATTAAGGAGTCAGCACCGCTTAGAGAAGATACAGTATCACCGGTTATAACGGCTTCTGTTCCAAATTCATTTGTATTTGTTCTATATCCGAAAGCAGGAGTGTATACAACAAGCTGATTAGCACCTCTAAGCCCGGGATAGTTTGCACCCTTTGCGTTTGTACTTGCTTGGGGATCGACTACATCAAAATAAAAAGTTGATTGATTAAAAACAACTTCATTTTCTTTTGGGACATAGGGCGAAAAAACATCGTGCGCAAAAACTTGTGCACTAAAAACAAGTAATATTATTAAAAATAATAGCCTCCGCAGTATTCTCGTCATCTCCCCTTTTCCCTGCTAAACAATATTATATGCCCACAAACATTTAAAAACAAGAACTTTTTAAAAATATTATTTAAAATAGCAAAAAAAATTTTTACGTGTTTTTAAATAAACATACAAATTAAAAGGACGACTATGAACACATTACCTATTACCAATATCAAATTTGCAGGGAAATACCCACAACCATATCTTACAAAGAAAGCCATAAAACAAGCCGGAGAGGCTATAGATACAAAAAATTCATCACATAATATTCTTTTTGATAACAGTTATAAAATTAAAACAACAATTCATTCTGCTGATGATTATTTAAAATCAATAGGAATAACATATTGTAAGATTAAAGATGATGTATTAAGCATAGCTTGCGGATACAATAACGGTTTTTATATGCTAAGACCAAAATTCAAATTAACGGAAGATATTGCGAAAGCATATCTAGCAAATTCAATGGAAACAAAATCTGTTTTACTTGGCGGATTACCGAATTATATTGATTTGGTAAAAAAATATAAAAGACAGGACATTATTCAAAAAGGGTTAAAATTACATACATACGAATTGAATTGCGACGTTACACCTTCACAAAAAGTTGATGCCGCATATAATTTATCTAAATATACCAAGAAAAAAATTGATAAAAACAATTTGTTTTATATTGAAAATGAAGCATTTTATTATGACAAATATGCCGAAAAAGTTTATAGTGTAAATCTTTTTTCAAGAGAAACAAGAAACACACAACCCGTATTCAGAACATGCGAATTTAAAAAAGATGAAAAAGGCAATACCATAGGGTATAAGGTAAACGATTATAACTTTTATTATACTGCCAAAGAGGATTTTGAGTACATTGAACAACAAACTCCGAGTGAAAAATTAAAACCGATATTAAATTATGAAAACAACAAACTTTTTGCGGAAGGCTTCCGATTCGGCAACGCAGAAGCAACACAAAAAGAAACAATAGGCAAAGAAAGTGCTATAAAATTTTTAAAAACGAAATTAAAACTGTATAATGTAAAACCGGATGATATAAAAGTAGTAAGATATAAAGACAAAAATAATGACATCAATACACGTCTGTCTTTTTATGACCCGACAATCGGGCGTTCTTTTGTATACGATAAAAACGGAAAGTATTTATATCAGCTTGAATACAACAAAAATCCAAACGGAGAAATAACCTCCTGCACAAGAATTTAATTTTAATCAGCTTGATTTTTATTTATGTTTCGTATACTATGGGTTTGCGCTATGCCGTTTTTGTAACGAATAGTGTCGGGATGTAGCAAGGACTCCCCGAATAAGTTGACTAAATGTCAGGTTATGAGGAGGAGGATGCTGGTAGCGCCGCTTCCAAGCTGCACTCGGAATTTTGAAAATTAAATATGTTGTCGGGATGTAGCAGGTTCCCTGCGGAGAAGCTGACTAAATGTCAGGTTCGGAGTAGGGCAGGCAATGGAGAACCGGAGGTTCGATGGAGCCGAATGATAGATTTACCAAGCTGCGCTCGAAAAAATTTTGAAAATTAAATATGTTGTCGGGATGTAGCGCAGCTTGGTAGCGCACTTCGCTTGGGACGAAGGGGTCGCACGTTCGAATCGTGTCATCCCGACCATTTAAAAAGAACTCATTGAAAAATGGGTTCTTTTTTTGTAGCGCAGCTTGACTCTGCCGAGCAAAAGTGTCCTGTGGACAGTTTTGTGAGAGGTAGCACTTCGCTTGGATGACGCCGCTGTCGGAGGTTCGAATCGTGTCATCCCGACCATTTAAAAAGAACTCATTGAAAAATGGGTTCTTTTTTATTGGTGCAAAGAATTGCACAAGCAACTTATTTTTTGGTTTTTGTCGTGTTCAATGCAAATTGTCGAACACGACCTACAGGCTGCCAAACAAAAAGTAACTAAATGTCACATTTTGTGAGAGGCAGCACTTCGCTTGAATGACGCCAATGTCGAAGGTTCGAATCGTGTTACATTTACCCCTCCCGACCATTTAGAAAAGAGCTTATCGGAAGATAGGTTCTTTTTTGTTTAGAATTTTAACCTTGTTTGTAATTAATCTTCTATCTAGCTGAATTGGGGTTATGGATTTTTTTGCAATCTATTAATTTAGAGTTGTATAAACTGATTAAAAGAGAGGTTGCAAAAATGAAAACAAAACAAATAATACCGCAAAAGAGTTCTGAAAAAGTAGCATCATTCTTAGAAAAAAATGCACTTCATAAAAAAGATTTCGCTGAGATGATAGGTGTAACACTATCCTATGTTTATAATTTAATAGATGAAACCGTTCCGTTTTCAACAAGGGGAACAACAATAGAACGTATTTCAACGGTTATGGAAATTGCCCCTGATGAGTTTACGGAATACAAAATTCCTCAGGAGCCGATTTTGATTGATGAAAGTGTTGAAATAATAAAAGATTATTTAAAAGAAAACCGAATGTCCGTTGTTTCCTTCTTGAAATCTTTTCCACGCAAAAAACGACTTGATATTGTTGATATTTTACGAGGAGCTTTACCAATACCGCTTGATTACAAAGAGCTTGAATTAATCGGAACAACTTTAAACATGCCGTCGGAAGAAATATATTCTCTCTGGGAAGGCAGAATGAAGCAAGTTCTGGAAAGCGCCGGAATGAATATTTACTCTAATTCTTCACTTGTAAATTCAATGTTTGATTGTGCAAAAAAACAAATTTTGAAATAAATTTTATTCACTAGCAAATTTTATTTTTACATGTTTTACATGTAATAAATGGAGGCTATGCAATGAATTATTCAATCAACAATAACTACAACAACATCAACTTTAATGCACGTTATTTACGCATTCACAACTACGGTGAGAAAACAATTCCGCAACGAGTATACGATGCTATATACAAGAATCAGGCTATAGAAAATTTTCTTAACGAAGGCAAACCAACAACATTCTTACAGAAGGTATCCGATTTATTCAGGAGAAATAAATATTTAGACGTATATTATGAATCAATAAACCATAATCCTGCTGATGAATTCCACAAAACAGAAATTATACATTTCTTATATGACATAAGTTCATTAAGAGCAAAAATAGGCAATCGTTATGGTTATGCGGAAGGCATAAGACGTCCGGTCGGAATAATTCCAAAGCCTGGTGATAATAAATTATTTATAAAACCTGCAAAAACGTCAGAAGACAATCTTGTTGAAAAAATAAATGAGATTGATGATTTAAATAAAATTTTACACTAATCACATATACATATATAAAAAAGAGGATGGTTAAATAACCGTCCTCTTTTATCATATTTAGTATATTGTTGTACTACTCGGCATCAACAAATTTGTATACAAGAGCAGCAACAATACCTGCAATAAGGTTTGTTAAAGCAGTAATACCTGCGCCAATCCAACAAACTGATTTAATCAAGCCTAAACCTACTGCAACTGCAGGGTTAAATGCGCCTAAGCAGAAAATTCCGCCGACTGCAAATGCACCGACTAAAACAGTTGAACCGATTGCAAGACCGTAGTATGAATTACCTTCAGTTTTCTTAGATGTTGCGACTTGAAGAACAACATAGCAAAGAGCGAATGTAAATAAAAATTCACCTATTACTAATTGAGCTAATGAGAACGGGCATCCTGCGGTTTCAGGCAAAACAGCAAATTGTGCAACCAAAAGTGCTGCACAAGCTGCACCTGCAACTTGGAAAATCCAATAAGGAATGAGTTGTCCCCAAGCTAATGCACCACGAATAGCTGCAGCAAGAGATACTGCAGGGTTATAGTGACCGCCTGAAATATGACCGCCTGCGTATACCATAATCATTAACGCAAAACCGATTGATAAAGGTGCAATTACACCGTTGCCGCCAAGTAATACTGCGGAAGCTACCGTGAATACCAAGAAAAATGTACCGATAAATTCAACAAGGTACTTTCTAAAATTTTCTTTCATGTCTTTCTCTCCTTTTCGTTAACTTACGGGGCAAATGTATAAACATTTCCCCTAATCAAAGACCAATTTTATTTTATAAAAATATTTCAAATTTTACAATACCCTAAATAATATAAGTGTGTAAATTAAGTTTGCCAATTAATTTCTTTTTCTCCGCAAGATTTTAAAAGCTCATTTGTTTTAGAAAAATTAGGTGCTGAAGTAAATGCCTTAATCTTACCGTCTTTTAATTCACTGTTTTTTGCATTTCCCATATTTGAAGGATGAGAAGAACGAAGAATGAAAATGTTACGTTTTTTATATTCTTCTTCTTTTTCAAACGAAAATTGTTCAATATCATTTGCAGGATTTCCCCATAGAATTATTACAAGCGGTTTATTTCGTGTCAGAAGTTTATCAAGAATAATATTTATGACGGGAAGCCAAAAACGATTTCTCGAAGCAAGTGTTTCATCTTTTGAAAAAGTTAAGGCTCTGTTTAAAAGTAACACACCTTGTTTTGCCCAAGCGGTCAAATTGCCTGAAGTATTATTCACCCCTGTATCTTCCTTTATTTTTTCAAAAATATTTTTTAAACTTGCGGGAATTTTCCCCGAAAGTTTTGAAAAAGCCAAGCCGTGTGCATCTTCTTTATTAGGATACGGATCCTGACCTATAATTAAAACTTTTACTTTATCAAACGGAGTAATTTTAAGCGCATGAAAAACTCCGCTATTTTCATCCTCATACGGCAATATGTCCTGTGTTTTTCTTTTTTCGTTAACAATATTTATTGTATTT
>Ga0247608_10006919_pt1 | contig 11796 bp, 10 predicted proteins | sample 176DNAGHGlowgp2_FD_193490 | JGI IMG/M metagenome (GOLD analysis project Ga0247608, IMG submission 193490) | Sheep rumen microbial communities from Palmerston North, Manawatu-Wanganui, New Zealand - 1766 DNA GHGlow gp2 | ecosystem: Host-associated > Mammals > Digestive system > Stomach > Rumen ... | reverse complement strand
CTGATGAAGTACATCTGCAAGAACGGCTTCGAGCATCATGTGGCCATGTGTCGTACCGATGTGGTTGACATTTTGAACGAGGCCATCGAGACTTATCTCGGCTGGCAGCTTTACGTACATGAGTAATTCGAACGCCATCAAAAGACTACAACTAAGACAACTTTAGACAACCAAGACAACATTCTTTTATTTAGAAATAGTTGTTTAAGTTGTTATGAGTTGTCCCAGTTGTAGTAAAATATATTCCCGTTGTAGTTATTAGTTCATGGCAAAGAATGTGCCATCGTTAGCCATCATGCGTGCCTGATAGACACCAGCCTCGTCCAAAGTGAGGTCTTTGGTCTGACCATTGATGTTGGCCTGAATGGTCTTACCGTCTTTGTTGAAGCGGAAGAGTTCTTTTGTTATGCCATCCTGTACCATTGACCAAGAGTCATCCTCGTCGTTGTGGTAGAAATAGGTAATCTCTCCTGTAGGAGCCTTTACCTCATAACCATTCTTCAGTGTGGTAACAGCATAGTAGCGACCATCCTGACCAAGAACTTGCTGGGTCTTGCCAATGTTGGCCTGAACAGGGTTAGAACCTGACCAGAACTCGATGGTGTTCAGTACCAGGATGTCAACTAACTGGCAAATACTACCAACGATGGGCACCAGGATAAAGCCTACGATGGCATTCACGAACTTGCTGCTGGTCATGTGATTCTGCCAGTTAATGTACTTGTTCCACAGGCCATACTTACCAACGAAACATGAACTGAACAGGAAACTTCCTGCGAGGAGACATACAGCCACTTTCAAACTAATTTTCTTCATAATGTTTTGATTTTAAAAATTAATAATTGGGTTTATAGAAAAAAAACAGATTCTGGTCCCATGTTAAAGAGGAGGTCGAGTATCGAGAGGTTAGGCAGGAAACCATGTTTATGCTGGAATACCTGCCAATATTCTTTAGGTGTGAACCCTTCATCAGGCTGAGGATGCTTGGCGTTGATGACGTCACGGAAGTCGGTGAGGGTTGAGGGCTGAGGGTTGAGGGCTGAGGGCTGATACTTTGTGGTATATTCTACGTTAGGATGGATATCAATGAGTTCGCAGACTTTCTGTCGGATAGCCTCGTTGAAGTCAACCAGAAAGTCGTATTTTTGCTCGAAGAAGGGATGCAGGTCGTCAGCGTAATACTCAAAGAACGGGCTTTCGCTATAGGCACTCTGCAAGGCATTCCAATGGACGCGACGCCACTGGTTGTGGTCGCTGATGTGTAAGTCCTTTACCAGTTGAGAATTGGGAACAAAGGACTGAGAACTGTGTTCTACAGGAACGGTCAGGACCTGTGTGCCATTGGCTGTAGCAATCATGCAGCGGTTGCGATAGGTCTGTTTCTGGAATGAGTCGTACTGCTCTATCATACTATGGTCGTAGCGATATAATTTCTGATACCATTGTATCGGGCCAAAGTAGGTGGTTTGTAGTAGGGCAGTAGTCATTGCAGGCGAACGTTTTTACGGTTGTAAAGTACTGAGACGACTTCGCCAATAATATGGCTCTCTGGTATGAAGCCGATGTGGCGCGAGTCAGCAGGGTTGTTGGGATTGATGGATTCCAACCAGTAGTAGTCAGTCTTTGCACAGGTCTTCAGGCCAGGTACCAGCAGTGGTCCTTCTTGTGTACTGATGGTGTCGCCAGGGACGGCTCTGCAGCGGGCGATAAAGAGCCCTGCAACTGAGTCGCAGGGCATTGTGAAGGCGACGATGTCCCCCCGTTGGATAGGACTGCGCATCAATCTGCTATAGGGTAGGATGCCATGCCCCTCAATGCGCAAGCCATAGCTGCATCGGTTGATTAGCAACCGATCGCCGCTTTGGAAGAGTGGGGTTAATCCGTTACCCTCTACGCCATGTATGGAAAAGGCCAGCGTACGAATAGCAAGCATCAGTATGAATGCTGATGCAAATGCTATCACGTACTTCAGCCAGTTTGCCATACCTATTTAATATTATCAACGAATCGGAACAATCGACTCCAGCGAATACCTGAGAAGCCTCGACGGTCAGGATCGGAACTCCACCAGATGAAGATGGGCTTGCCCACGATATGGTCTTCAGGTACAAAACCCCAATAGCGCGAGTCAAGCGAGTTGTGGCGGTTGTCGCCCTGCATCCAGTAGTAGTCCATCTTGAACGTGTACTTCGTGGTCTCCTGGTTGTTGATGTATATCTTGCCATTCTTTACCTCCAGCTTGTTACCTTCGTAGGTACGGATGGGACGTTCATAGATGGGCAGATTCTTCAGTGTCAGGTCAATGGATTCGCCCTTTTTCGGAATCCAGATGGGTCCGTAGTTGTCGCGTGTCCAGTGCATATTGCCATTCAGCGGATAGATGTCCAATGTGTTGCTGTCCCGATTCAGCGTGATACTCTCCACGATGTCCGTACGTTTCTTCAACTCATTGACGGCATAGTTGGTCAGTGGCATGTAACCCTGCGTGTTGAGGCTGGTCAGGTCTTCCATCGTGATACCCAACTCCTTCATCAGGTCATCGTCGAAACGCTGCTTCAGTTTCACATGATAGGTATATTGCACGTTGTCAGGCTCTTTATTGGCCTTTCCGTCGAGATAGACGATATGGTCTTTGATTTGCAATGTCTGACCAGGCAGACCCACACAGCGCTTTACGTAGTTCTCGCGACGATCGGTGGGACGTGTATCGATGATACCGTATTCCTGCTGGTTCTGCTCAATAACCTGCTTACCAGCCTGATAGATGGTTTCAAAGTAGCGAGGTAACTGCTCCTGCGTCAGCGAGTCAGGATTCGGACGCTGCGGGTACATCTGATAACCAATCTGATAGCACATTTGATAGTAGTCGTAAGCCTGATACTGGGGTGCAGAGCAGATGGTGTCGCCAGCAGGGAAGTTGAACACCACGATGTCGTTCAGTTCTACCTTGCCCAGGCCTTTCACACGACGATAGTCCCAGTGAGGCCACTCAATATACGACTTGCACTCAAACAAAGGCATCGTATGTTGGGTCAATGGCATCGTCAGTGGTGTCTCAGGAATACGAGGACCATAGCTCACTTTTGACACAAAGAGGTAGTCGCCCGTCAAGAGGCTCTTCTCCAGTGAACTTGATGGAATCACGTAGTTCTGGAAGAAGAACAAGTTGATGAAATAGACAGCCACTAAGGCAAACACCAAGGCGTCAACCCACGACATGACGAACTTCACAGGTCCTTCAGCCTCTTTCCACCACTGCCACTTGATCTTCTTGGTGATATAGACATCGTAGATGAAAGGTATCACGATGAGTCCCCACCATGAACCTACCCAATAAAGGAACAACAGGTAAAGCACCAATACACATATGAACTTCGCCCACTGCACCTTCATATTCAGTTTTTTCTTTTTCTCCATGTTAGATAATAAATATGATTTACAAAGGTTTGACGCACCTACGTTTCTGAAAGTTGCACCTTTAACCTTTGTTTCAGAATTTAAACATGTCTGATATGGTCAACAGTCCCTGATGGTCCTTGGTGTACTCTGCAGCGAGTACGGCACCAAGGGCAAAACCCTGACGCGAGTGGGCATCATGGGTAATGGTGATGATATCTGCCTCTGAGTCATAGCGAATGGTATGAATGCCAGCCACCTCACCACGACGGATATGGTCAATACGTAGCAATTTGGGGTCGGTGGTATCCTCTGCCCAAGCCTCTTTGCGGTCGATATTCTCCAAAATACCTTCAGCCAGCGTGATAGCAGTACCTGAGGGATGGTCAAGCTTATGTACGTGGTGCGTCTCTTCCATCTCCACATCGTACTGTGGGAACTGGTTCATGATTTTGGCCAGATACTTGTTGACGGCACTGAAGATAGCTACGCCAATCGAGAAGTTCGAAGCCCAAAACAGCGTCTGACCTTCCTCTGAACACATACGACGCACGTCATCGCCATGTTCCTTCATCCAACCCGTTGAGCCTGAAACGACCTTTACACCATGTTTAAAGGCACGCAGATAGTTTCCATAAGCTGCCTGCGGAGCCGTAAACTCTATCGCCACATCAGCACTCTTGAAGGCCTCGCTGTCGAAGTCCTGCTGATTGTCGATGTCGATGATACTCACAATCTCATGACCACGGCTCAGGGCTATTTGTTCTATCATCTTACCCATCTTGCCGTAGCCGATTAAAGCTATTTTCATAATAATAATGTATTAATACGCTGCAAAGATAATACAAATAATTGATAATTGATAATTGATAATTGATAATTAAGAAAAATTTCGTACTTTTGCAGCATGTTAATCAATGAGAAGACGTGGAATTTCATTCGTCAGCATGCTAATGATGACGTCCGCAAGCTGGCTTTGCAGGGGGCGAAGGACGCTGAGGTGGACCTTCAGATGGCCTTGCAGCAGATTGCCGGCAGACAGACGGCCCGACGGAAGTTGCCTTCATGGGCATCTGTCGATGGTGTCGTCTATCCCCCTCATCTCAATATGGAGCAATGCTCCAGTGAACAGACGGCGAGGTATAAAGAGAACCTTGCCCTTAAACCCTCTCCGAAAGGCGAGGGGAGTGTGTTTGTAGATCTTACCGGGGGCTTTGGCGTAGACTTCTATTGGCTGTCGCAGGGCTTTCAGCATCGCTGTTATGTAGAGCAGAACGAGCAGCTATGTGCTATTTCATCGCATAATTTCGAACTTTTGGGCTTGGAGTGCTCTGTGTGTTGTAGTGATACAGCAACACACCTGACTACGATGCCACACGTGGACTTGGTTTATATGGACCCAGCACGCAGGAACGAGCATGGGGGGCGTGCCTATAGCATCGGTGACTGTTCGCCCAATGTACTCGAATTGTTGCCGTTGTTGCTGGAGAAAGCCAATCGTGTGATGCTCAAACTCTCGCCCATGCTTGACTGGCGTAAAGCCGTAGAGGATTTAAAATATGTCAGTGAAGTCCACATTGTTAGTGTTGACAACGAATGTAAGGAACTCTTACTCATTCTCGATAAGGAGTGTTCAGGCGACTTGCACGTGGTGTGCGTCAATTTGAGTAAAGATGGGGAACAGTCGTTTACCTTCTCCCCCTCTCCCTTTCTCTCATCCTCCTCTTCTTCCCTTCTCACTTCCTCACCTTCTCACTTCCTCTACGAGCCCAATGCCAGCATCATGAAGGCAGGGTGCTTTGACGAAGTTGAACAACGATTCCCAGTTCGGCAGATTGCTTCTAATTCGCACCTCTTCCTCTCTGACGTCGAAATCGATGAGTTTCCTGGCAGGAGATTTCAGGTATTAGCTATTTCATCGATGAACAAACAGGAGTTGCGCACAGCTTTGAAAGAGGTGGAACAAGCCAATATCAGTGTCAGAAACTTCCCTTTGAGAGTTGACCAACTTAGAAAAAAATTGAAATTGAAGGATGGTGGCGATGTATATATTTTTGCCACAACAATGGCAGATGGAGAGCACAGGCTGTTGATTTGCCGTAAAATTGGTTAATTCTTTTGGCGATTTGCACTTTTTTTCTTAACTTTGCAAAATTATTAAGAAAATGCACTTATGCCATCAGTAGAGATTCGCAAAGTTACAAATAAGCAAGAGCTTGATGCCTTCATTCAGTTCCATTACGACTTGTATCGTGGCAATGCCTACGATGCACCAAACCTTTATACCGACGAGATTCATACTTTGAGTAAGACTAAGAATGCTGCCTTCGAGTTTTGTGAGGCAGAATATTTCCTAGCTTACAAGGAAGGAAAGGTTGTGGGACGCATTGCAGGTATCATTAACCGTCGTGCCAACGAGAGCTGGGAACGAGACAGCGTGCGTTTTGGATGGATAGATTTCATTGACGATTTGGAGGTTTCACAAGCCTTACTCGATGCCGTAGCGCAATGGGGCCGTTCTAAAGGTATGACGGAGATGATTGGTCCGCTGGGCTTTACGGATATGGATCCGGAAGGTATGCTCATTGAGGGTTTTGAGGAACTGGGTACGATGGCCACTATTTATAACTACCCCTACTATCCCCAGCACATGGAGAAGTTGGGTGGTTGGGAGAAGGACAACGACTATGTGGAGTACAAACTCATAGTGCCCAAAGAGGGTATGCCTGAAAAGTTCCGCAAGGTAGCCGAAATGGTGATGAAACGGTATAATCTGCATCCCATGCACCCCAAGCGTAGTCAGGTATTCGGCAAGGAACAGTATGGTCGTAAGGTGCTCGACGTCGTCAACAAGTCGTTTGGTCATCTGTATGGTTATTCGCAGATGACGGAACGTCAGATTGACGAATATCTGAAGATGTACTTCCCTATGCTCGATATGGACATGCTTTGTCTCATTGAAGACTGGAACACGCCCAACCACGACGTCATTGGCGTCGGAATATCGATTACCAATATGACACGAGCCCTGCAGAAGTGTAAGAACGGACGTCTGTGGCCTTTTGGCTGGTGGCATTGTCTGAGGGCATTGAAGTTCCATAAGGCGGAGTGTCTCGACCTGATGCTCATTGGTATTCTGCCTGAATACCAGCAAAAGGGTGCCAATGCCCTGCTGTTCTACGACCTCATTCCCATCTACCAGAAGTACGGCTTCAAGTGGGGCGAGACCAATGTCGAAATGGAAACCAACGAAAAAGTACAGAGCCAGTGGCAGTATCTGGAGCACATACAGCATAAACGCAGAAGATGTTATAAGAAACAATTATAATGGCTGAAGAACAAAACGAAATTCCCCAAGAAGACGTCGTTAAATACGACGATGATAACATTCAGACCTTATCGGGTTTAGACCATATCCGCCTGCGTCCGGGTATGTATATCGGACGTCTGGGCGACGGTAGCTCAGCAGAAGACGGTATCTATGTGCTGTTGAAGGAGGTGTTCGACAACTCCATCGACGAATTCAAGATGCGGGCAGGTGACCGTATCGAAGTCAATGTCGAGGACAACCTGCGCATTTCCGTACGTGACTATGGTCGAGGTATTCCTCAGGGTAAGCTCATCGAGAGTGTTAGCATTCTGAACACCAGTGGTAAGTTCGACTCCAAGGCTTTCAAGAAGTCTATCGGCTTGAATGGTGTGGGTGTGAAGGCTGTCAATGCATTGAGTTCTCATTTCGAGGTGTGCAGCTATCGTGAAGGCAAGGTGCGCAAGGCCGTTTTCGAGTGTGGTCAGCTGATTTCTGACGTAACGGAGCCTTCACAAGACGAAAACGGTACCTATATCTATTTCGAGCCAGACAATACGAAGTTTCAGAACTATAGGTTTCACGATGAGATTGTGGAAAATATGCTCCGAAACTACACCTATCTGAATACGGGACTGACCATCATGTATAATGGTCGTCGCATCCTCTCGCGTCATGGCTTGCAGGACTTGTTGAAGGACCGTATGACGAACGACGCTCTCTATCCCATCATTCATCTACAGGGCGACGATATCGAGATTGCTTTCACGCATGCCAATCAGTATGGTGAGGAATACTATTCCTTCGTCAACGGACAGCATACCACACAGGGTGGTACGCATCAGAGTGCCTTTAAGGAGCATATTGCCAAGACCATTAAAGAGTTCTTTGGAAAATACGAATATGGCGACATCCGTACGGGTATCGTTGCAGCTATCGCTATCAACGTAGAGGAACCCGTCTTTGAGAGTCAGACGAAAATTAAGCTGGGTTCAACCGTCATGTCGCCTGATGGTGATACTATTAATAAATATGTAGGCGACTTCATCAAACAGCAGGTTGACAACTATCTGCATATCCATCAGGATGTCGCTGAGGTTATCGAGAATAAAATCAAGGAGACGGAACGTGAGCGTAAGGCTATGGCTGGCGTTACCAAACTGGCTCGCGACCGTGCCAAGAAAGCCAACCTGCACAACCGCAAGCTGCGCGACTGTCGCATCCATTTCTCTGACGTCAAAAACGACCGCAAGGAAGATTCTTGCATCTTCATTACGGAGGGCGACTCGGCGAGCGGCAGCATTACCAAGAGCCGTGATGTCAACACGCAGGCTGTCTTCTCGCTGCGTGGTAAACCACTGAACAGCTTTGGTTTGACCAAGAAGGTGGTGTACGAGAACGAGGAGTTCAACCTGTTGCAGGCAGCCCTTGATATCGAGGAAGGCCTCGACACCCTCAGATATAACAAGGTCATAGTGGCAACGGATGCTGATGTCGATGGCATGCACATCCGCCTGCTCATCATTACCTTCTTCCTACAGTTCTTCCCAGAACTGATTAAGAAAGGTCATGTCTATGTGCTGCAAACACCATTGTTCAGAGTTCGCAACAAGCGTACGAAGATAAAGAACAAGGTTATGCGCGAGGATGGCAAGAAGGGTGACTTTGTCACACGCTACTGCTATAGCGAAGAGGAACGCCTAAAGGCTATTCAAGACCTGGCACCAGACCCGGAAATCACCCGATTCAAGGGTTTGGGCGAAATCTCACCTGAGGAATTTGCCGGATTCATTGGACCCGACATACGTTTGGAGCAGGTAACACTGCATAAGAACGACCAAGTACAGAAACTATTGGAATATTATATGGGCAAGAATACAATGGAGCGTCAGAACTTCATCATCGACAACCTCGTCATCGAGGAAGACCGCCCAGAAGAAGAATACGAGTAAAACAATGAAAAAGAATGTTTTGTTAGTAGCGCTGTTGTCGCTTCTCACTTTCTCACCTTTATTCGCCCAAATACGTATCAACAATGGAGCCGACTCGCCCCTACGTAAGTTACAGATAGCTGAACTGGCCATTACCAACCTCTATGTGGATAGTGTAGATGAAAAGAAGTTGGTGGAGGATGGTATCCGTGGCATGTTAGAGAAGCTCGACCCTCACTCCAGCTACTCCACCCCTAAAGAGGTTAAGGAGATGAACGAGCCCCTGCAGGGCAACTTCGAAGGTATTGGCGTGCAGTTCAATATGGTTGAGGACACGCTGCTCGTCATCCAGCCCGTTAGTGGCGGACCTTCAGAGAAGATGGGTATCATCGCCGGCGATCGTATCGTATATGTCAACGACACGACGATAGCGGGTGTCAAGATGTCGAAAGAGGAAATCATGAAACGCCTGCGCGGCCCTAAGGGTACAAAGGTTAAGTTAGGCATCGTACGCCGAGGTATTGCTGATACCTTGACGTTTATTATTACGCGCGACAAGATTCCCGTGAAGTCGATTGATGCTACCTATATGCTGCGCAAGGATGTAGGTTATATCCGTATTGGTAACTTCGGTGCCACTACGCACGATGAGTTCTGCGAAGGGTTGAAACGCTTGAAGAAAGAAGGTATGAAGACCTTGATTCTCGACTTGCAGGAAAATGGTGGCGGCTACCTGCAGGCTGCTGTCGATATTGCCAGCGAATTGCTGCAGAAAGATGCGCTCATCGTCTATACCGAAGGACGTACCGTGAAGCGTATGGAATATAAGGCCAAAGGTGATGGCTTGTTCGAGAAAGGACAGGTTATCGTATTGGTTGACAGCTATACGGCCTCTGCGGCTGAAATCGTGTCTGGTGCCATTCAGGATCATGATCGTGGTATTGTCGTTGGACGTCGTACCTTCGGCAAGGGACTGGTTCAGCGTCCCATCGACCTGCCTGACGGCTCGATGATTCGTCTGACCATTGCCCACTATTTCACGCCTTCTGGTCGCTGCATCCAGAAACCCTACGAGAAGGGCAAGCAGAAGGACTATGCGATGGACGTCTATAATCGCTTGAAGAGTGGTGAGCTGATGAGTGCCGACAGCGTTCATTTTGCTGACTCCCTCAAGTATTACACGCTGAAGAAGCATCGTGTGGTGTATGGCGGTGGTGGTATCATGCCTGATGAATTCGTACCCCTCGACACCCTGAAATATACCAAGTATCATCGCCAGCTGGCAGCCAAGAGCATCATCATCAATGCCAATCTGCGCTATGTCGATGAGCATCGTAAGGAGTTGCAACAGCAATACACCAGTTTCGCTGACTATCGTCAGAATTATGAGGTTCCCCAACAGCTGATAGATCATATCAAGGCTGAAGGAGAGAAGCAGAAGGTTACACCTAAGGATGATGCTGAGTTGCAACAGACAATACCTTATCTGCGCTTACAGTTGAAGGCTTTGGTAGCCCGCGACCTCTGGAACATGGACGAGTATTTCGCCATCTTCAACGAGAGCAACGATGCCGTCCAGCGTGCATTACAACTGATAGAGAAAAAGAAATAGTTACGTTCGTAACTGTTCACGACACTGTTCAAGGATGGCCAATAGGTCATCCTTTTTTTCTGCCCTTAGCATACGGATGCGTGTCTCGCGGAAGTTGGGAATACCCTTGAATACGGGCGATGCTGCCAAATGGCGACGCGTATGCAGAATGCCCCGATACTCGTCGATGCGTTCTACATTGATGCGCAGCTGCTCTTCCAGAACGTCAATCTTCTCGTCGAGGGTCAGCTCCTTCCTGCTAAAAATCCAAGGACAGCCAAACGTGGCACGACCAATCATGACGGCATCGACACCAAACGTGTCAAACGCTTTGTCCGCATCGTCCAATGACTTGATATCGCCATTGCCGATGATAGGGATATGGATGTTGGGATTCTTCTTAACCTCGCCAATGAGTGTCCAGTCAGCCTCGCCCGTGTACATCTGACTACGCGTGCGCCCATGAATGGTCAGGGCTTGGATGCCACACTGCTGCAGCTGTTCTGCCAATGTGGTAATGATGAGCTGCTCGTGGTTCCAGCCTAAACGGGTCTTTGCTGTGACGGGCAGACTGACAGCCTCCACCACCTTCTGCGTAATCTCCAGCATCTTGGGAATGTTCTGCAGCATACCGGCTCCAGCCCCTTTGCCAGCCACCTTCTTGACCGGACAGCCAAAGTTCAGGTCGATAAGGTCTGGGCCTGCCTGTTCGACTATCTTGGCAGCCTCAACCATCGCATCAATGTCACGTCCGTAAATCTGGATGCCCACAGGTCGTTCCTCGTCGCTGATGGTCAATTTCTTCACAGTCGACTTGACATCACGAACCAATGCCTCGGCACTGACAAATTCCGTATATACCATCGCTGCGCCAAACCGTTTGCATAGCATGCGGAAACCGATATCCGTCACATCTTCCATAGGTGCCAGGAAGATGGGACGCTCACCATATTCTATTGTTCCTATCTTCATTTCGCCTGCAAAGGTAATGCAAATTGAGTGAAATGCAAAAGAATTCTTGTATGTTTATGCAACAAGATGGCCAAAAATGTAAAAAAGGACGAAGAAAGTTGCAGAATATCAGTGCTTTTTATTACCTTTGCGGCGCAAACGCCGCGAGGCTGCTTGCGCTCGGCAATTGATGCAAGCATCATTGCCCTCGCTTAATCGCAGCCTTGCACCCGATTATAATATTAAAGATGATGAAACTATTCGACGTTTATCCTTTGTTCGATGTGAACATCGTGAAAGGCAAAGGTTGCCGCGTGTGGGACGAGAAAGGTCAGGAATATCTTGACCTGTATGGTGGTCATGCTGTCATTTCTATAGGCCACTCGCATCCTCACTACATCCAGAAGGTGACAGAGCAGTTAGGGCAGATAGGCTTCTACTCTAACTCGGTGATTAACAAGTTGCAAGTACAGTTGGCAGAGCGACTGGGCAAGATCAGTGGCTACGACGACTATCAGTTGTTCCTGATTAACAGTGGAGCCGAGGCTAACGAGAATGCGCTGAAGCTGGCTTCTTTCACGAATGGTCGTACACGTGTGCTGCCGGCTCAGAAAGCCTTC
>Ga0247608_10006918_pt1 | contig 11797 bp, 3 predicted proteins | sample 176DNAGHGlowgp2_FD_193490 | JGI IMG/M metagenome (GOLD analysis project Ga0247608, IMG submission 193490) | Sheep rumen microbial communities from Palmerston North, Manawatu-Wanganui, New Zealand - 1766 DNA GHGlow gp2 | ecosystem: Host-associated > Mammals > Digestive system > Stomach > Rumen ... | reverse complement strand
CCTGCAACGACTCGGGGTTGAAATTCTCCTCCATGATCCAGGCATTGGCATTGGTGGCCGTTTCAATCATGCCCGTATAGCTCCTTACACGTAGGATAACCTTGTTGAGCGTGGTGGTGAAATTCTCTGTGGTCTCCTGGCGGATCAGGTATCGTGATTGGTAGAAGAGTATGCCCAATGACAATACGAAGATGGGTAATCCCAAAAGCAGGATACCGAGGCTGAGATTCCGTGACAAACTACGACGACGTCTACTCATGATCCTCCTCCTTTCCGTTTGCTAATTCGGTGATCTGCACAAGTTCGTCGAGCAGACTGATAATCAGATTGCTCTGCGACTTAATCTTCTCTACTTCCTGTTCGGCATCTTTCTGACTGATGTCATGATAGTTGTTGCAGAGGGTGGTTACGCTGTTGTCGATGATCACCGAGGGAGCAGTCATTTGGTTGGTAACATAATAGAGGAAGGCGGTTTTCAACCTGTCGGTTTCCAGACGATGTCCAGAAGCTTGTTGCAGATATTCGCCACGTCTTTCCAACGATGAGGAGATTTGTTTCTGCTCGTTGAGTTGTACTGCCAACGAGTGTTGCATTTTCGCAAAGTTTTCCTGTAACTGGCCTATCTCGTCATCACGCTGGGCGTCGGGAATCAGCTCGTTATATTGGCCTTTTGCGATGCGCTGTGCCGAACGGGTCAATTGGTCGAGGTCTTTCAGCTCCCTGCGGGTGAACATACGACAAAGCACAAAGAAAGCCAACAGTCCGATCAAAGCACAAGCCAATACCAGGAAGAGCAGCTGATTATACGATTCGAAAATATCACTTTCTGAGTAAATCAAGCCAATGCTCCAGTCGAGGTTCTGCACCGAACGTCCCGACACATCCGAGCGAGTGAAAGGCTTGTAAAATACCATCCAATCCTCGTTATTCATGCGGAAGGGCTTATAGCCCGTCTCGCCCGACAGCAATGCATTGGCTGCTTCCAATACTGTGGGATCAGCACCTCTTTCGGTTTGGGTAAAAACAGTCTGGTGCATCAGTTTCTCCTTATCGGGGTGAACGATGTACGAGCCATTTTTGGCCACCAAAGTGCAATAGCTGTTGGGCGAAGGCTTGGCAGCCAGTACAATCCGTGAGAGTTCATTGATCGACACATCTACCGCTACAGCTCCCACGCATTCGTCTTTCGCATCAAAGATAGGTTGACAGAACGTGATGAGCGGCTTATCCTCGGCATCCTCATTTTTCAGCGGGGCTGTCCAACAGGTCACTTCCTTCGCCACCGTTTCCGAATACCAAACCTGCTCGGTGTAGGGACGGTTGGCGAATGTCTCCTGTGTCACAAACTCTCCGTTTACATCTCGATGGATATAGGCCATATACAAATCATGACCAGGATAATAACCAGGCCTGAACACGATGGCACAACCGTCGATAAAAGGATTGCATTCCACAATCCTACGGCTGTAGGTGTACATACGTTCGGGCTGGTTGAGGTGCTGACGAAGGTCTCCATAGACATTCTCGGTGGTCTCTTCTACGCTCTGCAGGATGTTATCAATCTGAAGCACTGTGACGTCGAGTGTCTGCCACGCTCCGTTCACGGCTTCTTTCTTCAGCACCCGGTGGGAGAAAGAAAACATCGCGCCCAGTGTTATCAAAAGGATGAATGCCATGACACAGAGAACAATCATGTTCAATCTGAGCGACGTATGGGGGCCAAGGCATTTTGACAACTTCGTCATGCAGATGCGGTTAAAGTGTCGACAGTCACAACTCCTGTTCTATATTTATAATTTTTGCAAATATAGGAATTTTTCCGTAGATGACAATGCCGCGCTTCCTATTTTAAATTATTTTAACACCCATCAAGAGACAACTATCGAAAAAAATGCTTATATTTGCACTATCGATTTAAAACAATTTCTATTTACTAACCCCATATTATCCTATGAGACGGATTATCTTTACACTATTAATTTTGCCCACGGTATTGACCAGTGCGGCACAAAAGAGTTTTGGCGTAGACGGTGTGACATATGTCACTACCAGTTCTTCTACGGTATCAGCAACGGGCGGTGTGCCCACCTTAACCTCTCTGGTTATCCCCGAAACAGTAACCTTTGAGGGCAAGTCTTATACCGTGACCAAAATCGGTGATAATGCTTTCATTGATTGCCCGCTCACAGAAGTAACACTGCCATCAACACTGCTTTCTTTTGGTATGGAGCCGTTCAACGGCAGCAACGGATTGATAATTACCTCGCATGCCGTGCAAGCTCCAACTGGTATTTATGGCATAGCCAGTTACAGAGACAAATGTACGCTGCGAATACCGGCTATCGCATTTGACAATTATTATTCCAGCAGGGGATGGAATGAAAATCAATGGGGCACCAATTTCTTCGGAGCCATTGAATATATCGATTATGTACCGAAAACGGTGTTCGTGCATTCGGATTTCTACTTCACCAGAGTCCCTGACACCAGCCCCAATCTTCAATTGCTGATTTCCCCTGGTGAGGGAAAGTTGACGGTGGATAAGCCCATGTCGTTCGGTGACTATACCCAGTTTATTGATTTCACAAATGGTTATTTCAGCACAATCATCTGCAATGATAAGATGACGGCCTCATCTGTACAACTGAATGTTACATTAGATGAAGCCTGTTGGAACTTCGTTATGTTCCCGTTCGACGTGAATGTGAGCAACCTCACCTTCAACAGTGCTAGTCCCACCTATATCCGGGAATTTGATGGCAATGCAAGAGCCAATTACCGGATGAACGAAACTTGGGTAGATGTTAAAGGAGGAACACTCCAGGCCTATCAGGGTTACATTTTATATAATAAAGGTGACGACCTTGCTGATGATCAACGCCTCACGGCAGAGATATCGGCATCGGGAAGCAACGGTATCTTCACAGCAAGAGAAGTGAGCATTCCTCTCAGTCAGTATCCCAGCGAATTCGCTCAGGACTGCAACTGGAATCTCATCGGCAACCCCTATCCCTGTTTCTATGATACCCGCGCACTAGGCATCACAAATCCCATTACTGTAGGCGGCAGCTATGGAGGGTATACTGCTGTTTCGCCTCTCGACGATAACTATGTGCTCAATCCGTTCCAGGCATTCTTCATTCAGTCGGAGAATGGGGTAAGGAGTTTGGATTTCCCCCTTGAAGGTCGTTCGCACTCCAAATCAGGTATCGGCTATGCCAGACATTTAAACAGGGTCAAAGCCACAGAGAACCGCGAAGTGTTAAATATCCTACTTGAAAGCAGTCTGACAGATTTCGCCGACCGTACACGAATCGTGATTAATGAAGCCGCAAAGTTAGACTATGAGATCAGTCGTGATGCGGCGAAATTCTTTGATTCCGGAAACAAACTGCAACAGATTTACACCATAGCCAATGGAACCAACTACGCCATCAATGAACGCCCCGAAGGTGACGGAACAACTAATATCGGTATGATAATAGCCAAGGCCGGAGAATACACACTGAGGATGCAGACCGAATCGGAATTGCCTGTCACACTTATTGATCATGAGACAGGCACCTATCAACGTTTCAACGCAGGCGACACCTATACCTTCTCAGCTGTTCCTGGCACCATCAACAACCGATTTACGCTATTGGTAGGTCATGCCACAGACGTCCATCAGGTAATGAATGAAACATCAAGTGTGAAGGATCAGCCTACTTATAATCTGAACGGCCAGAAGGTTGGAAACGATTATAAAGGCATTGTCATCCGCAACGGAAAAAAGAACATTAACAAATAAATGACTACGACTATGAAGCAATACTTATTATACCTAATCGCTTTGGTATGTTGGCCTCTTGCCATGTTGGGCGGGACACATCATCTGAAAGTGGAGATTGAACCACATGGAGCACAATATGGCTCAAGCATTCTGATACTGAATCCCGATGGAAGCATGGATTTTGTCGGTGAAGACGAAGGGGATGTTCCCGAAGGTAAGTTGGTGAGAATCTATCCGATGTGTGGTCTTGATGGCTATACGGTGAAACAATGGAAGGAAAACGGCACCGTCATCCCGTTGGAGACAAAAACTTCAGAATGGGGTGAGATCTATGCCGATTACACCATGCCGGGCAAGGATGTGGTCCTGACCGTCGTATTCAGCAATGGCACAGACAATCCAGATAACCCAGACAACCCCGATAATCCAGACAACCCCGATAATCCTCCTGTACCAGTAACTTATCAGCTTAGTGTCAGTGCTAAAGATAACCTAGGAACTATTGGAGAGATAGTCCATATAGAAAACGGCAGAAAGTATGTCCTGCCTGTGGAAGCGAAAAAAGAATTGTCAGAGGGTGACACCGTACATATCTATGCACAACAGGACGATTCTGAGTGGCGGTTAGTTGAATGGAGAGAGAATGATGTCGTCAAGGAGCTGCCGTTCACCTACGATCCTCAATGGTGTGACAATCTAAAATACGAGGGTTATCACGAGTATGTAATGCCCGGCCATGATGTCAACCTTGTGGCCTCTTTTGAGAAAACTATTCCATCGCCTGGCAATCCAGGGGCGAACCAGATTGTCGACGGTATACTGGTGCTGAATGATTTCAGACCAGGCGGACTGTCGAAAGTATTACCTCCTGGCAATTTCAACAGTATTGTTGTGATAGGCGAGATGCGCGAAAAAGACCTGAGTGTTGCCTACAACACAAGCGCCAAGACCTTTGACCTGACGCGTGCCTACGGATTCCACGCAATCCCCACTAAAGCATTTGCCAATGGTAGCAAGACACTGACATTAGAGCATATCCTCTTACCTTCATGTATTGACAGCATTGCCTCGGCAGCTTTCGACTGTTGCTCAAACTTGAAACTGCTGACGATTCTAGCCACTACCCCTCCAACGCTCTCATACACCGCTTTGGGGGCATTGACTTCCGAGTTGACGGTGAAGGTGCCAAAGGCATCACTGGCCTTATATAAGTCCGCAGAGGTATGGAAAAACCTGAAGATAGAAGCCATCTCTGACGAGGTGAACGATTTGACACTCATGCTTCCTGCCGATTATACCGACGGACGTTATAAGAATATGTCGGTAGAGCTTGTGAATGCGACGACTGGCGAGACGTCGAAGTACATCGTTACCGATAGTCAGAGCTATACTTTCCGTTCTCTAGTTTCCAACACCCGTTACACGGCATATCTTAAGTCGTCTGACGGACAGATACTTTCTACGATATCCAACATATTCATTGACGACGGAAACAAGACCCTTACCTTTGCCAACGTAAGGACGCTACAAGATGTCACGCTGACCGTGAAGACGCTTGACAATAAGGATGTGACCACCAAGGTTGAGATTACTTGGATGGATGCATCAGGCAAATTCCTCTGTAAAGGCAATACAGCTGCTGACATCCTGCAGGGCACCACTTTGAAATACAGTATAAAACTGTCCGATGAACTGGCCCAGCAATATGTTCTTCCCGATGTGAAAAAACATACGGCAAATGGAATCAATGATCATATTACATTCTATTTAGAGTCCATCCCAACCGCCCGTGCCAGAGGTATTGTATGCTCTGGCGGGTTCTATCTGGAAAATGCCTCTGTGACATTTATGCATACTGTCAACGGGAAATACACAACAATCACTGAGGCCACAACAGATCGTTACGGAGAATACGATGTAGGGGTGCCAAACGTACCGACAACCATCACGGTGGGAGCCAACGGATATATGGTACAGAGTATTCAAAGGGATGACTTTAGCGATTACGGACAGGTGGATTTCTTTAGGTTGGAGCCGGCTGCGCCCCCGTCGTTAACCATTAGCTACGCCTTTGGCATGACCGTTGATCTGGCCAATATCACCTTCACGGTCTATAACACGACCAAGAATCAAGAGATAACAGAGTTTATCAACAGTTACCCGCAGATCCTGATTTACGAAAATGTCAAAGAAGGCGATAACCTTGCCATTACCGCTAACAGCCAGACCAGATCGTTCTCGCCCGTGACCGTTAACCTGACAGTCGGTAGCGACGGTCAACAGAGCATCACCTTCCCATTGAAACAACTGGGCGGCATCGATGCCACGTTTGCCTCCACCCTGAACGCCTCGGTAGTAGGCATCCTCTACGACAGCAAACAGCAATACCTCCAGACGGAGAGGTATGAAGAAGCCCTGCTCAGCATCCGGGATCTTCCCGACGGGGAGTATACGCTTGTCTCGATGAAGGAGAACGACATATATAACTCGATACAGAGTCTCAACCAATACGAAGAACTGGGATTAGTAGAAGGCACCGACTATGTGAAGAATGTCGTCGAGGTGGTCAGCGGTACCGTCGCCACCGTTGAAAATGAGGTGATTCCTGCTTCTTCGTTGGGAGATGCCGTATACACGAATACCGATGCCACCTATTTTGCAGCAGGAGAAAGCACGTCTGCCATAGGTTGCTTCGTGACGTTAAGGTCGAAGATTGGATTCAATACCCAATATGCCGATGGCGTGAGCGACTCCAAACTCGTTGTCGACATACCCGACGGTTGTGAGTTTGTTGAAAACTCCGTCATTGTGGGAACGACGCCTATACCTTATACTTACAAAGAAGGAAGGTTGTCGGTGCCCTTGAACGCAACGGATGACATGGTAAAATTCTGTATTCTTCCGAATACCGAAGGAAAATACAGAATCAGCGGAAAGGCTCAGTTCAAATATGATGGCAAGGTCATTACCGAACCTACAGGTTCAGCCGTCTTCAATGTTAAGGCGAATGAAGACATGTCGTTTGTTGTTCCTCCAATAATCACCGAAGACTGTTTCTATGCAAGCGGTACAACATCTGTTGGAGCAACAGTGAAGATCTTTGTGGATGGCGAACTGAATGCCCAGACCACAGCCAATGCTTATGGTAACTGGAGTGTGAAATGTCAGCTCGACAGCCCCGCAAACCTGTCGTCACATCAGGTACAGGCAATCGTTGAGACCCCTTCGGGTGCAACAGCCTCTTCGGATGTCAAGACCGTACAATATGACAAGAATAGTATTATCGTAGAATCGGTCACCATGTCGCACTATAATCCGGAAATGCGCAAGACCTATGAAGTGGTATTCGGATTTAATGAGTCATCTTCAACGAGTCCGACCTATACCGTTTACTGGCCCCAGCCGGATTTCACGTTCTCAGTGAAGTTGAATACAGAGGATGAGAAAAAGGTCAGCAACATGGCGCTTTACACCACTACGATGAGAGGCAACACGGTTGTCCTGTATCCTGTATTCGATCCAACGACCAAGACTTGGGTCGCATCACATACCTACGAACCAATATCCGGCAATGTTGACGCGCCTGTTAATGTCAGCGTGGATTTCGACGAAGTCTCTCAGGGCGACTTCCTCGCCGGAGGAGTAGACCGCGAGATGCTGAACCAACTGACTACCTTATACTCTGAATTCCAGGATGAGTTGCGCCGGGGCATGGAAGAGATGATGGCCATCAACGATGACTACAAGGCCCTGCTGGAACGCGATGATGCCACCCAAGAGGAGTTTGATGCCATGAGGAAGCGCTTGGAGGAATGTCTCGGCGTGGACTTCTCTGAATATGACACGATTCAGATAGCAGAGTCAGAACTGCGTGACCTGTTGGAAGGAGATGCCTGGAAGCAGGAGTACGAGACCATCATGAACGACTACAAGGAGTTGATGGAGCATAGTCTGTACGACCAATCGTCGGGTATCTTCACCATCAGTCATTGCACCGGCCTGACCGAGGCATCGCTATTGGAGAAGGGCTATCAGAAGATTATGTGTACCGACAGCTCATACGTCTACCTGCTGAGTACTGCAGAGGAGTATGCCATCGTTGACTTTGTCAATGACCAGTATATCCATGTTGACCTGAGTACACTCACACCCGAATCAGCCCGGCAATTGAGAATGTTGAAGAGCCTAAGGAGAGATGCAGGAGGGACGGATGACCCCATTTTCTGGTACGCCTCGGTTTCGTTGTTAGTTAATAACCTCAGCGAAGCATACGACAGGTTGTGCGGTGCCTTGGCAAGTACCGCTGCGGCCTTGATAAAGATAAACAGGTCAACTCTGGCAGAATTGGCAGCGATAGAAAAGATGGATCGGCAGCGACAGCTACTGTTCCTTCCCCAACATATGCTGCTCAGTGCAAAGGCAGAGGGACTGAAGATTGTCAATAAGTTTATTACTGGCCCATTAACTGCATTCGTCAAAGGCGCAAATAAAGGCAATGTGACTAAGACTATTGACAAGGCACCTTTCTGGGGAAAGATGGTCGGCAAGCTGTTCAAGAGTGGCATGTCGCTCTTAGCCATGGTCACTGATGAAATCAACGCCTTAAACCAGATGAGTGATGCGGTGAAATTGTGGCAATCAATACCAAATCCGTGTGAAGATGACCAGGCCGCTGCCACCGCACTGGATGCCAGGGTAAGAAATATGATAGTGATCTTCGGACTATACCATACAGGAACGTTAGCAGTTGACATTGGGGCGTGCATCAGCGCTGCTTGGGCACTGCCAATTTTTGAGTCGCCAGAACCCGCCTCCAAGGCGGTGCTGGCCATATTTGACTTCTGTGCCCTCTTCAATGCACTGGCAATCAACCCTGCCATGAACAAGAAGTTTGAATATGACCTCAATTCCTGCAAACTTGAACTGTCACTGCTCGAATGTAACAAGGAGAAGAAGAAAGACAAGAAAGATCCCAAATTCAAGTCCAATAGCCGGAACGCCAAGGTGCTGATCGATCCTTCGGGATACGTTTACGAAGGTGTTACGTCCAACCGTCTTGAAGGCGTGATGACCACCATCTACTGCAAGCAGGAGGTGGAGGATGTCTATGGTGACAAACACGAAGAAACGGTGCTTTGGGATGCAGAGAACTATGACCAGCAGAACCCGCTCTACACCGACAAGGACGGCCGATACGAGTGGTATGTGCCTGAAGGCAGCTGGCAGGTGAAGTATGAGAAGGATGGCTATCAGACGGCATTCTCTGAGTGGCTGCCCGTTCCGCCTCCACAGCTCGACGTCAACCAAGCTATGATCCAGGCCTCTCAGCCCGAAGTGACGATGGCCCATTGCTATCCCACAGGAATAGAGGTGGAATTCAGCAAGTATATGAAACCTTCGACTCTCAACAATGAGAACATCTTCCTGACTCACGGAGGAAAGAAAGTGAATGGAAAGGTCATTATGCTGAATGAAGAGATGGATCTGAAAGGCAACAAATTTGCATCAAAGGCCAGATTCGTGACAGATGAGAACATCCCGGTAGGCGAAAAGGTGCAGTTTACTGTCAGTCATAAGGTGAAGAGCTATGCCGATGTCATGATGGCAAACGATTTCTCACAGGAGTTCACCATCGAACATGAAATCAGCGAGATTGTAGCCGACTCTCTTGTAAGAATCATCTATGGAGAGGAGCAGTCTTTGATCGTCACCGCCACACCAGCCGAGGCAGCTGTCGGCAAGACGCTGCAAGTGACTTCCGGTACAGCGATGATTGCAACACCAGAAAAAGAAGAATATGTCTTGGACAAGAACGGACAGGCAGAAGTGAAGATCAAGGGCCTTGTTCCTGGCTCTACGGCTCTCCTGTTCAGCATCAAGGAATATAGTGCAAGTGCCATGACATACGTTGAAGTGGTTGATCCGAATAAGAACCTCGTGGCCGAACCAAAGGCTTCGATAGCAAGTGGCTCAGAGGTGACAAAGGGACAGCAGATCATGCTCACGTGCGAAACGCCGGGAGCACAGATCTACTATACCCTTGACGGCAGCTGTCCGTGCAACGATACGCCTTCGAGACAGACTTACAATGGTCCGATCTCCATCGCAGACAACGTAACGGTGATCAAAGCCATGGCAGCTGCAAAGGATCTGGGTGAGAGCGATGTCGCTACATTCACGTATCATCTCCACGGCTATTCTGGTATTGAAGACCTGAGTTCATCTGTCAACATCTATCCATTGGTCACTCGCAGTAATGTGAACGTTGACCTTGATGGCCAGAAGGCAAAGAGCGTTTCCGTCATGAACGTCGGAGGTGTATGTATCTTCAATGCAACCAATGTGAGTGAGCGCATCACGATTGATTTCACCACGCAGCCAGCAGGACTATATATCATAGTAGTCCAACTGAACAATGGCAAGGTCGTAAAGAAAATCGTGAAAAAATAGTCGGACAGAAGGAATTCCAATACTCAAAAAGAATCGCTATCATTGTTGATGGCGATTCTTTTTGTTGGATAATAAGTGCAAAATAATCGGATGAAAAACTCGATTTTTCGGTAAAATATTACTATCTTTGCGGGCGAAATGAAGCAAATGAGACTGATCATATGTGTATTGGCAATGCTGATGCTTGTACCTGCGAAGGGAGCAGCAGAGGCAAACACTAAGTGGGAACGGCTATGGGAAAAGGCCGACAGCCTGTATGGTGTGCAACAATACGACGAGGCACTGCGATATGCGGAACTCTCGGCGGAGGCCTTGCGCCATGAGCATAGCATCGAGGGCGAATCAGACGTCATGAACTTGATGGCACTTATCTATGTGCGTAAGGGGGAATTCAACGAAGCCGTGAAATGTGCCCGTCGCTGCTATGAGATCGACGTGAAACAGGGCGATCCTGACAATATCTCATCGTCGCTCAACACGTTGGCTGGCATCTATATGAGCATGCGCCAACCTCGCGAGGCCGAGAAATATATCCTGAAAGGTATCGACTACGCCCAAAAAGCCGACAATCCTCAGCGGATGGCCGTGCTTCACGGGATGGCATCAGAGGTGTATCAGCACTTGGGCAATCACGAGCGTTCACTATACTATGCCACTGAGGCTTACGAGATGGAAAAAGCGTTGGGACGTAAGGACAAGATGGCCATCCGCCAAGCCGAACGTGCCCCCGCACTGATAGCCCTGAAGCGATATGACGAAGCTCAGAAGGCACTGAACGAGGCGATTCCTGGACTGCGAGAAAGCGGCAACCTACACTCACTGGCTATCGCCTGCAACCAGATGGGATTGTTGATGCATCGGGCTGATAACGATAGTGCTGCCGTGCGATACTATCACGAGGCGCTGGACATCTTCATAGCCCAGCACGACTTGTATAACGAGAGTCGTTCGCGCCAAGGACTTTACGAGGCGCTGCGTCAGACCGACCCAGCAAAGGCGATGGAGCACAATGACCGATACTTGGAACTGCGCGATTCGCTATACGATAAGGATACAGGTGAACTGCTGTCGAAATATGCTGCAGAATATGGCGTTGGCGAACTGAAGGCCGAGAATCGACAGATGCAGAACTATATCATCATCGGTATTGTGGGTTTGGTGGTATTGGTCTGTCTTGGTTGTGTGCTTGTTTGGTGGATGCGACGAAGGCAGAAGCAACGTATTGCACAGCTGATCAAACAGATTGAGACACTGAAACCCCAACCTTCAGTTGTTGAGGAGCAACCTAACGAGGTCGTGGAGGAGAACAATGAAGACCATAAGTTCCTCATGAAACTGGTGGAGGTGGTGAATGCCAGTCTGCCTACGGGCCATTATGGTGTGGAGCAGATTGCTCAGGAGATGAACATGAGCGTACAGACCTTCCGTCGTCGGTTGTTGAGTGCTACAGGTGAGAGTCCAAAAGCATTTATTTCGGCCTTGCAGATGGAGCGGGCCGCAAAGCTGTTGACCGATAATCCGGATATGCCGATTTCACGTGTCGCAACTCTCTGCGGTTACGATGAAACCAATTCG
>Ga0247608_10006915_pt1 | contig 11800 bp, 10 predicted proteins | sample 176DNAGHGlowgp2_FD_193490 | JGI IMG/M metagenome (GOLD analysis project Ga0247608, IMG submission 193490) | Sheep rumen microbial communities from Palmerston North, Manawatu-Wanganui, New Zealand - 1766 DNA GHGlow gp2 | ecosystem: Host-associated > Mammals > Digestive system > Stomach > Rumen ... | reverse complement strand
AAGACTGAGGAGATAAAGCTGACAAGAAAGATGTAGAAGAAGCAGAAGACTTAATTAAAGAAGTAAAAGATGCTTTAGAAAAAGGTGATATCGATGATATCAAATCTAAGAAAGAAAAATTACAAGAAAAAGCAATGGCTTTAGCTACTAAAGTTTATGAACAAGCTGCTAAAGAAAGACAAAATGAATCAAACAACACAGAAGAGGCAAAAGAAGAAGATAAAAACGATGTAAAAGAAGCAGATGTTGAAGAAGAATAAAAGTACGAAGTTCTTTTTAGAACTTCTTACTTTTTGAATAATTAAAAGAAAAGATGTGATTAAATGGATAAAAGAGATTACTATGAAGTATTAGGATTAAAGAAAGGTGCCACAGAACAAGAAATAAAAAGTGCTTATCGTAAAAAAGCTAAAGAATTACACCCTGACTTAAATAAAGATGATCCTAAAGCAGCAGATAAATTTAAAGAAGTACAAGAAGCTTACTCAGTATTATCTGATGAAAACAAAAAGAAAATGTATGATCAATTTGGTCATGCTGGAGTAAGCGGTAATGGTCCATCTAACCCATACGGAGCTGGAGGAACATATACAAATTTTGATCCATCTGACTTTGGTTTTGGAGATATATTTGATTCTATTTTTGGCGGAATGGGAGGAGGATTCTCCGGTTTTGGCGGAGGTAGAAGTTCTAATAGACCATCTCGCGGTAGTGATATTCTAATGCACTTAGATCTTGAATTTGAGGAAGCAATATATGGTTGTGAGAAAAAATTCAATTTAGATGTAGTAGAAGATTGTGATGCTTGTCATGGTCATGGAGGTTTTGAAAAAGAAGAATGTGAAACTTGCCACGGAACAGGATCTGTCACAAGACAACAAAACACTATCTTAGGTTCATTTATGTCTAAAACAACTTGTCCTGATTGTAAAGGAAAAGGATATACATATAAGAGAAGATGTAGTGAATGTAATGGTAAGGGTAAAGTAAAAGTAAATAAGAAGATAACTATAAATATACCAGAAGGAATTAATACAGGGGATAGACAAAGATTAACAGGCAAAGGAAACCCTGGAATTAATGGTGGAGAAAATGGAGATTTATACATTGAATTTATAGTTAAAAAACATAGATATTTTGAACGTAATGAAGATGATATTTATATAGAAGTACCTCTAACATTAACTGAATCTATTTTAGGATGTAAAAAAGATATTCCTACATTATATGGTAATGTAAAAATAAATGTACCTGCAGGAACTAATAGTGGAGACACACAAAGGATTAAAGGTAAAGGTGTAGATAATAGATATAGAAGAGTAAAAGGTGATATGTATTTAGTATTTAAAGTATATACTCCAAATAAATTAACTCGTGAACAAAAAGATTTAATAGAAAGATTATCAAACACTGAACTAGAAACAGATGAAATCAAGAAATTTAATAAGTTCACAAAAGAGAATGATTAAAATCATTCTTTTTTATTGCAATTATTTTTTATAAATCTTATACTAATAGTAGTAGGAGGGTTCAAATGAAAGTAAAAGAATTTAATTTAGATAGACTAAATGAAAAAAAGATAGAATTAGGGGAACAGCCAATAGTACTAAAAAGAACTACCTATCCAGAAGTGGTAATTGAAAATGGATATTTAGTTGATGAAAAAGGTAATAGAATAGGAACTAAAGGTGATGCAACTTCCGATAGTTTCATGGACGAAATACTACAAAGAGGTTGCTTAGATGAAAATCCTAGACCGGTATTCATCGATACTTATGAAGACGCCAAATATTATAAAGAAGATTTAATAATTGTAACCAAGACAGGCGAAGAAGTAAAAATAGATTCAACGGCACTAGTAATAGAAAAAGATGATGAAATAGAAGTACGTTCAAAAGCACACACCCTAAGTTTAAATGATTTAGGAGAAGTTGTAATTGATTTGTCAAAAGATGAATCAGCAATGATAACAAAACGTCCTATAGCTTTCTTAACTAGTGTTGCAGAAATACTTTGGATATATCAAATGCAAAGTAATGACTTAGTAGAATTCGATGAACTATTAGGTAAAAACACATGGGATATAGATCACATAATTCATAACTGGTGGGAACAATGGGCATTAAAAGATGCAAAAGGAAAATACATTTTGAATGAAAAAGGTCATCCTATTATTGGACACTGTTATGGTGGGACAACTAAAAAATGGAATATGCTTTATCACTATGTCATTGATGCTATAAAAGCAAATCCTGATGGTAGAAGAAATATAACTTGTATGTGGCAACTTGATGATTTTGAAAAACCTCATGGGCTTAAACCTTGCGCCTTCTTAACTGAATGGAATGTTAGACACGAATGGGATGGTAAAGATTACTTGGATATGAAGTTAACACAACGTTCTAGTGATTTTGCTACAGCAGGATGTATCAACCAAATTCAATATATTGCATTACAATTAATGGTAGCAAGAGAATTAGGTTTAACTCCTGGTAAGTTTACTTGGTCACCTACAAATGTACAAATATATGATAGACATATTGAACAATGCATTGAAATGTTAAATAGAAAACCAATAACTTGTGATGCGACAATTAAATTAAAAGAAGACAAACAGAATTTTAAAGATATGACAAAAGATGATATCTATATAGAGGATTATCCAAAAGAATTAATCAAAAAGAAAAATCCACAATTAAAATTGCAATTAGGTATATAAAAAGAGTAAAAAAAACTCTTTTTATTTTTAATTAATAATGATATACTAGTAAATAGAATAGAGGTAGTGTTTATGAATAAAAAAGGATTTACATTAACAGAGTTATTAGTAGTAGTAATAATACTAGGAATAGTAGCTGGTATATCAATACCATTAATAAGAAATTTAAGTACAGGATTTGAAAAAAAGAAATATCAAAATTATGCCGAAGCAGTATTAACATCAGCAAAGGCATTCAATGATTCATATACAGAAGATTTGTTTGGACATAATGAATATGGATGTGCATACATTCCATATGAAAAATTAGTAGAAAGAAAACTACTAAAAGATATCGAAATAGATGGAGTAACATGTAATAGTAATAAAACATACATAAGAGTAATTAAACAAAAAGACAAATATGCATATAAAACATACTTAACATGCGGTAAGAAAAAAGAAGACGGAACAATGGGAAAAGTATACACATCAATTCCAACAGTAATTCCAGAAATGGATACAGACGCATGTACAGGAGTAAGTAGTGGTAATCTATCAGTAACTGCAGATATGACACAAGCAAATGGAAAAGCAGATAAAGTAAAGAAGAAAACTAGAATTAAAATTGCCTCAGGAACAGGTATTGATAATACTATAGTTCTTTATGCAAAATGGAGTCAAAATTCAAATGATCACGACAACGCTGGATTTGCAAAAGTAGATTTTAAAGTAAAAGAAAAACAAGAAGAAAGTCTATTGAATGGAGAAATCATTTCAACACAATCAAAAGAATTATTAACACCAGATGGTAATGGTGCATATTACTTAATAGTAAGAGTAGATCATTTACAAGATTTATATGGACACAAATGGAAAAACCCAGATAATACAGATAGTAAATATTTATCATTTGGACCATTCGTAATAGATGGTACATCATCAACAATCAACACAGTAGTCTATAAGTGTGATGCTAATGGAAATAAAGTAGGAGATGCACTAACAAATAAAAAAGTAACAAGTGGTTCAGGAGAAATATTAGATTTAACAAATATTGCAGGAAATGTTAGTGGATGGTTAACAAGTGCAAGCTACGCAAATGGAGTTTGTTTAGGATTTGAAATAAATGATAACTTATCAATTAAATCAGTTAAATTAGAACAAAACACTCCAGGAAAACAAGCAAATGCATCAGGATATAAAACATTAGATAGTAGTAAAACATGGACAGAAAGTTATGATTCAGGAGTAACAAGTAAAGTAATATATAAACAAATAAAAGAGGATGGTCATAGATATTTAAGATTTACAATAAAAGACTATGCCGGACATACAACATCAATGGATGTAGAATTTAAGATGGATAAAACTTCACCAACAAAACCAGTAATCAATAATCCATCAGGTGGTAAATGGGTAAATACAGATGTAAAATTAACACTATCAAGTAGTGATGCATTAATAGGGATGGGAGAATATTATTACACATACAATGAAAATGCTTCAGCTACTGGAACAAATTCAGAAACAGAATGGATAAACATAAATGGAGGAACAAATAAAACTTCATTTACAACAGAACCATGGACAAACAATATAGATAAAAAAGTATATATAAGATCGTGTGATAAATTAGGAAACTGTTCAGAAACAAATAGTACAAGAATGAAGATAGATAAAACAAAACCATTACCACCAACAATAGTAAACTCATCAAATGGAGTTTGGACAAGAGAGGCAGTAATACTAACATTAAGTGCCCAAGATAAAGCAGAAGGAATAAATACATGTGCAGGACTAGGAGAATACTATTATTCATACACTAGTGGAGCAACAGAAAACGGATCTGATGCTTCAACACAATGGGTAAAACTAATAGGAGGAACAGATAAGACAAGTTTCACAACAGAGCCATGGGCAATAGGAGAAAATAATGTATTAAATGAAACAACATATGTAAGAGTATGTGATAAAGTAGGAAACTGTTCAGATGCAGCTACTACAGATATAAAAATAGATAAGAAAGCACCAAATAAACCAACAATAACAAATCCAAATGGAAATAAATGGACAAATGGACTTACAATGACAATCAAGGGTAGTGATGCACATTCAGGAATTGGAACATATCAATATACATATAGTGCAGATGCACCTGATGACCCAGTAGTTACAGATAGCGATAGTGCAGAAACAAACTGGAGAATAGAGCCAGGAGCAACAACAACAGCGACATCATATGATTCAACATTTAGTAAAGATGGAAATAGATCAGTATACTGGAGAGTATGTGATAAAGTAGGAAACTGTTCAGAAAAAGCAGAAACACATGTAGCAATAGAGAAAAACCCACCGGTATGTGGAACTGTAACTAAAACAAGCACAGGAACAAGTGCCGGAGTAAGTGGTTATGTAGCTTGTTCAGATAGTAATGGTACACATAGAAGTGGATGTACTAGGTCAACATTTAGTTTTAGTAAATTAAAATCAACATCATATGTAACAATAAAAGATGCTGCAGGAAATACTAGTTCATGTAAAGTAACAGTAACTTCAGAACAAAAAACAAATCAGGTGCTTTGTGGAATTTGGATTGTTGACAAAAGCACAAAAAAAGCAGGGTGTATGGTGAAAGACTATTGTAGTACCATAGAAACTTCTCCATCAACATGTCAAGGAATTTATGGAGGTAAATTCATTCATGCCACACAAAAAGGGAATGGAACGATTACCATTGGGAATGTGTATACAGGAGTTGGTAAATGGGGCTGTGCAGGATACATAAGAGGAGGAACAATGGTATATAGTTGTTATGATTGGAAACGTACTCCTGCTGGAGGAACAACAGGAACATGTTTCTACAATTGTAGTATTCCGCTTTCTGGTATTACTGCCGAAGATATCTATTGTAACGAACCATATACAGTTTACAAGTAATTAAAAAGAAGAATTAAAGTGATTATTGAAATAAATATAGCATTAGTATTGTCATAAGCACTATGTAGTCAAATTGACTTTTTAGTGATTTTGTAGTATAATTAAATAAGTTTAGGAGATAAAATATGGAAAAGAAAAACAATCCAACAATACATTTAGTAGCAGGTGCAACAGCACTTATTCAGTTGGCTGCAGGATTTGCATTAACATCAATTAATAAAAAGAATGTAATTCCACCAGCTAATCAAAGAATTGAATATTATACAAATGATGAAGACAATATTGAACTAAAAGAGGCAGTTTCTAATATAGAAACTAGTTATGCAAATGCTTCAATGAATCTTCCAACAAATACAAATATAGGAGGTCCTTATAGACCCGGAGATAAAAACAATCCATTATATGAAGCAATACATGAACATACTATAGAAATTGCAAATAATAACAGTGAAGATAATGTATTTGTAAAAAACAATTTTACCCCTCCGACAAAACCAGACGTAAGAATAAGAGATCCATATGATCATAGAGGTCCACAATTAAGGACAGAATTAAATGAGCACGGAGAAATAATAACAGGCAATACAAATACTAATAGTGAAGAAAACTCTTCAATGATAGAAGATATTGGTGAACTAGCAGATATGTTTTCTAGTAATGAAAATATGTTTATGAAGAACACAGTAAATTTTCCAACAAATACAAATATAGGAGGTCCTTATAGACCCGGAGATAAAAACAATCCATTATATGAAGCGATACATGAACATACAGAGGGATTTGTAAATGGTAGTGAAGGAAATGATATTGTAAGGAACTCAGTAAATCTTCCAACTCAAACAAGGATTGGAGATCCATATGAACCTGGACACGGATCTAATCCGTTAACAGATGCAATCCATGCACGTACATTAGAACTTGCAGGTATTAAAGAAAATCCTGTATATAATAGAATACGCGAGAACACACAATATATGGATGAAATGCGTAAACAACAATTATATGAAATGGATCCGACATTAAATCCTAATAACAGACCTCCATATCAAGTGGCAGAAAATGAAAATACAGAAGGTTCTATTGTTAAATAAATAATAAAAATAAAATACTAGTTAAAAACTAGTATTTTTTTATTAATAAATCATTGTATGAAGTATTCTATCAGTATTTTTAAAATTAACTTTAGCTATTTCATTTAATTTATCTTTTCCATATTTTTCTACTATCTCTTCTCCAACAATATCAACATCTTTACCAGCACCTTTAGGAAGAGGTATATGAATAGAATCACTAAGTTTATCAAATTCTTTTAAGAATATATATCTACTAATAATAGAAGCACATCCTACAGCTGGAGATATATCTTCTGCTTTAGTTAAGAAAGTAATACCTCTTTGAACATTAACTTGTCCATTTAAATACTCAAAGTACCTGTTTTCTCTAGCAAATTCATCTACAATAATATAATCATATTTAGGCTTTTCTTCATTAATTAATTGATATAACACTTTATTATGAAGAATAGCCTTTATTTTATTCATATTAATATCTTTATTATACTTTTCATTATATTCAGGATTCTTTAATATAACAGATTTATATTTAACTATTTTAGCTATTTCAGGAGCTATTTTTAATATTTTTTCATCTTCTATTTTCTTAGAATCTCCAACTCCTAATTTTTCTAAAGCTTCTAAATCTTTTTTATCTACGAAGCAAGCAGTTACTACAATAGGGCCAAAGTAATCACCAGTTCCTACTTCATCGCTTCCAACTGCACTTGCATTATAATACATTTTATTTATCTTTTTCTTTTCTTCTTTCTTTTCTTCTGTATTTTCTAAAGCAACTCCCCACATAGCTGCGTCTACGTCAGCGGATACTCCTTGAAACATTACTTTACCAGATTCATACATCGTAATAACCGTATCTTCATCTTGTGCTTGAAATACTACGTAAGGTATAACTTTATCTCTTTTCTTATCTTTATAGTATTCAATCATTTTATTCTTTATTTCATCATTTACTTTAATAACTACGTTCATATCTTCACCCCTAGAATATTATATTATAACTTATAAAGTCTATTATTTCAGACTTTTCAAGTCCTTCTTCTTTCTTTTTATTATATAATTTTTCTAACTCTTTGTCACTCTTATTTAATATATAAGGATTACTATCTAATAATAAATTAATATTTTTAAAACCTAATTCTTTTAATTTATCTATTAATTTATTAGTATCAATAATACTATTAGTAATACTAAATGGATTACATATAAATATATTTTTAATAGTATCATTAGTACAATTATTATTCTTTAATATATTAATTATTTCATTAACATCATTATCACTAACTAATGAAATATCTTCATTACTATCCATTAATATATTAATCTCTTCTATAGTAAATCCAAATCTAATTAAACTATCCATTAAAAATCACCTGCCAATAACTTAGTAGTTTTAATCTTATATTTCTTATAAAACTTATAATCCTCTAAGAATAGATTATTATAGTTATTATCTTTTTTAGATAAATAGAAATATCTTGCTTTTATTAATTCTAATGGAAACATTAAAATCTTAGGATTTACTATATAAGAAGTATCTAATTTAATCTTATTATAATAATTTATTTTACTTAATATATTATTTAAACTATATCCAAATAATAAAGGAAAATTAACATACATCTTTATAAGATCATTTTTATCAATAATATCTTTTAATATATTAAATTTATTAGTAACACAATCTTCACTATATACGAATATATATGGATTAGAACCTGTTACTGATATAACTTCATCTTTAGAAAAACCAAGTTTTATCAAATTATCTAATTTTTTATTAATACTTTCAAAATAAATATTTTTAAATAATATAGGCAACTTTTTAATAATTTGAATAATTTCTATATCTTTATAACCAAACTCTTTTAAATACTTAAACTTATCAGTAATAATATTAGAATTTGATAGTAATAAACTAGGAATTAAAGAAGTCATATTAATAATATCATTATCATTGAAACCTATATTTTTAAAATCATTAATTCTATTTTTTATAATCATAATATTATAATCAAATAGTTCTCCTTGATTAGTAAATATCTTAATAGTATTTTTCTTAGAATACCCATATTCTATAAAGAAATCAAACTTTCTTTTATATAAAGAGAAGTCTCCTCTTAATAAATAAGCATTATTAGTAATAATATAAATAATATTTTCTTTAGAAAAACCTAAATCAACGAATTTATTTAATCTAGTCTTAATTCTATCAGTACTTATATCTAATATATAAGGATAAGTTTTAAGAATATTAATGGAATTCAATTTATTAAAACCAAAAGTACTTAATTCATATAATTTTAATTTAATATTATCAATACTTTCTAATATTATAGAAGGATTAGTAATGGTAATATTGATAAATTCATTGTCAGTTATATTGTTTTGTTTTAAAAAATTATAAAGATTCTTAATATTATAAAGTAGAGTAGATGATGAATATCCTGAAAAGTTATGTATAATATTAATTTGTTCTTTAGTATAACCAATATCTAATAAATATTCATCAAACATATTATCACCTAAAAACATTATAGCATATTTTTTATAAATAAGTTATAATGTAATAGTAGGAGTGATAATATGAGTTTAAATATATTTGATATAGGTATAGTATTAATTCTTATAGGTTTCATAATAGGTGGATGGAAACAAGGAGTAGTAAAAGAAACTGTTAGTTTTGTAGGAATTATAGTAGTATTTTTCTTAGCTTGGTTATTAAAAGGTATAGTAGGTAATTTCTTATGTGCAATACTTCCTTTCTTTGAGTTTGATGGATTAGTAAGCCTAAATATATTAATTTATCATGCCATAGCTTTTATTCTATTAGTATCATTATTAATGGGATTATATAGATTATTATTAAAATTATCTAATGGATTACAAAAACTAATTAATTATACAATTATATTAATAATACCTTCTAAAATAGCAGGAGCTATTATAGGTTTTATTGAAGGCTGGATAAAAGTGTTTATAATACTAATACTATTATTAGTACCATTAAAAGACTTTGATCAATTTAAAGATAGTAAATTGAATAATATCGTATTATTTCATACTCCAGTACTATCAGACACAGTTAAACCATTTACTAAAGGAGTAGTTGAAATATATGATGTATCAAGTAAAATATCATTAAAAGAAATAGAAATGAACGAAGCTAATTTAGAATCAATTAATATTATGTTGAAATATAAATTGGTAGATAAAGAAACAATAGAAAAATTAATTGAATTAAACAAGTTAGATAAGATAAAGAATATAGAAAGTATATTAACTAATTATTAAAAGGCTTAAAGCCTTTTTTATTGACCTACGAACGAAAATATGTTAATATATAGAACACAAAAGAGGTATATATATGTTTGAAAAAGAATTAAGTGAAAGAATAAAAAACACACGTGAAAACTACCAAAAAATGCAAAACAAACAAGTTAAAAAAGATGTATTAATTACGTCAATTATCGTAATTTCAGGAGTAGCTGGTATCATTACATTAGTAACTGGTAATTTTGGTGTAGGGTTAGGTTTATTATCTGTTACAGCTGGAACTTTGAGTAATAGATATAGAGTCGTTAATAATTATTTTAGTTCTGCAGCACGTTATCAACAAGAACTAGGACACCTAAGAAGAATAAAAGAAGAAGAAGAATCAAAAGAAATTATTGATAAAAAATCTTGTAAATTATTTGCTTTATATGGTGGTTTAAGATTATTAAAAGATAAATGCGATGAAGCACAAAAAGCCATAATAATTACAAACCTAATAACAGCAATAGGAGCATTTGGAATAATTTTATCAAATAATCCAGCTGGAATTTGGATGCCACTTATAGGTATTGGTGGTTCAATACTTGCAAATATAGAAGCAGTAAGACTATTTAAATCAAAGGAAAAAATGCAAAACAGATGTGATAATTTACAAAACGACTTAGATTTAGAAGAAATAAAACAAGAAGACAAAAACGAAAAAGAAAAAGAGAAGAATCAAGAAAATAAACAAACAAAATCAAACAGTAAAAGATTAGATGAAATTTTAGTTTCATCATACAATAATCATGATGAATTAGATAATACCCCATCACAATTAGAAAAACCTAAACAATATAGAAAATAAAGAATAAAGTTGTTAAGAGGGAAATTATGAATAATAATGTAAGTGAATATGTAGAAAAAACAATTAAGAGTATCAACTGTGATTGTGATGCTAGAGGAAAAGAAGAAGTATTAACAAGAATAGTCACAGCCTTAACAATGGGAATAGTCATAGCTCTAGGATTATCAAATGGTGGTAGTGGATTGCCATACTTAGTATACGGAATAAATCTTTTGATTAGAGGATTAAAATCAACAATTGAATATAACAATTTTAGAAAAAGAGCCGAAAAAGAAAAGCAACACTTATTAAATGTAAAAAATAAAGAAGAAGTAAAAACAGAAGAAGAGAAAGCACAAAGTCTAATAAAAGGATGTGTTTCATCACTTTCAATAACTACTATGCAATCAATGATGCGAGATATACAATCCAAAAACAAATTAGTAAGCTTATTTACATCCGTTAGTTCTGCAATCGCAATAGTAAATCCTAATCTCATATGGGTACCAATATTAGGCCTTGGAGCATTTATTATTGGTAGTAGTGCTGAAGTGATTTATAACTCTAAAATAGAAAAAGAAAAAGCACAAACAAACAATTTAGAGCATGATATAAAAATAGATAGTATTTTACAAGAAAACCAACAAGAAAAAGCCATAGTACTAGAAGAAAAACATGACTTAGAATCAAATAATACTTCAAATAAAAATATCCAAAAAGTAGAAGAAATAATAGAGTCATTAGTAAATCAAAACGAAAATGTAGAAGAAAAGCCAAAAGAATATAAAAAGACAAAATAATTGTCTTTTTTTTGTAAAAAAATGTGAAATATCAACAAAAAAACAATTTTTTTATTGTAGGTTTTAAAATTTTTGTTATAATAATTAAGTCATGCATAAATATAAGGAGGAATCATAATGCATAAATATGTTTATTTATTCAGTGAAGGTAATGCAGATATGAGAAATCTTTTATGAGGAAAAG
>Ga0247608_10006912_pt1 | contig 11813 bp, 7 predicted proteins | sample 176DNAGHGlowgp2_FD_193490 | JGI IMG/M metagenome (GOLD analysis project Ga0247608, IMG submission 193490) | Sheep rumen microbial communities from Palmerston North, Manawatu-Wanganui, New Zealand - 1766 DNA GHGlow gp2 | ecosystem: Host-associated > Mammals > Digestive system > Stomach > Rumen ... | reverse complement strand
AGCCCATATCGGCGAATATAAAGGTTTCCTCCAGATTATCATAGAAATCGTCATCGATCTCACTCACCTTAAATGCATTGGAAATGCTTGCCCTGGTCTTGGAAAGACCTTCTTTCAAACGTTGAAAAAAACCCATTTTATTCCTTTCTGTGCGATATGCACATATCACAGGCATCATTCATACATGATCCCGCAAGACCTCATGTCACCGCCGCTGTACTTGGCACAGATGAAAGCCTCTATACTTTAAGCCGCGGATCCCGGCCGGATCAGTTGCTGAGACTGTCTTCGATCAGATTGACAGATACCAGCGTGGAAACGCCCTTCTCCTGCATGGTAATTCCGTAAAGCACATCAGCGGCCTCCATCGTACCCTTTCTGTGTGTGATCACAATAAACTGCGTATTCTTTGTCAGCTTTTTCAGATACTTGGCAAACCGGCCTACGTTAGAATCGTCCAGAGCCGCTTCAATCTCATCCAGTATACAGAAGGGGGAAGGCTTCAAGCTCTGAATAGCGAACAGCAGTGCTATGGCGGAAAGACTCTTCTCTCCACCGGAAAGCTGCATCATGTTCTGCAGCTGCTTTCCCGGTGGCTGGGCATTGATGATGACGCCTGTTTCCAGTATGTTTTCCTCATCCACCAGGGTAAGGCTGGCCTTGCCGCCGCCGAAGAGCTCCTTAAACACCTTGCTGAACATGGTCTGGATCTCGCCGAACTTTTCGGAAAAGGTTTCCTTCATGGTTTCGTCCAGCTCGCGGATAATGCTCCTGAGATTATCTCTTGCCTCCATGATGTCATCGTGCTGGCTCTTCAGGAAGGTGTACCGTTCCGATACCTCCTTGTACTCCTCGATGGCATTTACGTTCACATCACCCAGCTTCTTCATTTCCTGCTTCTTGGCCGTGATGCTTTTTTTCAGAGATTCCTCCGGGATGGAAGGATCTCTCAGTTCCTTCGCCTTGCCCGGCGTGATCTCATATTCCTCCCACATATAGGAGGCCAGGTTTTCCTGCTCCTGCTCAAGCCGCTCAAGAGTAAGACCGATGGTATACTCAGCCTTTTCCAGACGGTTCATCTCGGAAGATATTTTTTCCCGCTCATCCAGAAAAGCCTTATGGTTTTTCTGCAGCTCTTCCTTATCATTGGTAAAGGAGGCAAGAACCTCTTCCTTCTTTTTCACACTTTCCGTATTCTTGCGAATGCTCTCTTTATGGGCCAGCATATTTTCCCGGCACTCGCTGATATCCTTTTCCGCTTCCTTTTTCCGGTTCTCCAGATCTCCCAGAGCCCTGGTCTCAGAAGCGATTTCCTCACGGATACGTTTCTGACTCTCTCTGTTGTAGCCTTCCTGCTGAAGCGCGGTATTGCGGCCGAGCTCGATCCGGGATACCAGCTTTTCCTGCTCGGAAAGCTCATCCTGCTTTTCGGAAAGCTTTGCTGTCAGCTGATCCGCTCTCTTCTGGGCGTCCTTCACCAGAAGATCCTTCTCCCTGCCGCTGTCAAAGAGCTCTTTCTTATTTTTATCGATCTCTGTGATCTGCTTTTCCAGCTCGCTTTGTTCCTTTTCGATCCGCTTATACTCATCCGCGGTGGAAGAAAGCTTTTCGGTGAGATTCCGGATGCTGACGGATACGGATGTTTCCTCGATGGATATCTGATGCAAAGCCGTTCCCAACCGTTCCTTTTCTTCACGCAGGCTGTCCCTCTTCATAGTAAGGGATGCCTCTGCCTCCTTGGATTTTCTCAGCTTCTGGCCGGTCTCCCGGATTTCCTTCTCAATCTCCACCATCTCCCGTTTTCTTCCCAGAAGGTTGCTCTGGTTGCGGAATGCACCGCCGGTCATTGCGCCGCCGGGGGTAATGAGATCGCCGTTTTTCGTTACGATACGCAGGCTTCGGTTATATTTCCGGGAAAGGGCAATGGCATCGTCCATTGTCTCGCAGACCACATTCCTGCCGAGAAGGTGATCGATGATATTCAGATAAGCCGGATCGAACTTCACCAGTCCGGATGCGGTTCCTAATACTCCGGGCTCGCGGAGGACAGCCGGATCCAGCTCGCCTCTTCCGCGGATATCACTGGCCGGAAGGAATGTTGCCCTGCCGAGCTTCTCGGCACGCAGATACTGGATCAGTTTCTTTGCTTCATCCGAATCCTTTGTTACGATATTCTGAATACTTCCGCCCAAAGCGGTTTCAATTGCTGTTTCAAAGCCGGGCTCGACCTCGATAATATCAGCAACAACGCCGATGATCTTGGGGTGAGTCTTTTTCAGCTCCATGATCTTCCGGATGCTGCTGCCGTAGCCCTCATAGCGTTCTGTCAGATTTCGAAGGTTTTCCAGCCTGGAATCCAGCCGGATCATGGACTGGTTCATCCTCTGGATCTCTGTTTTTTCCCTGCTGAGGCTTTCCGCTGTTGTTCCCAGCTCGTTTTCACACTGTGCGAGCCGTTCTTCGTTCTTTTTCTTCTTTTCCAGAACCGTGGCCAGCTGGAGCTCAAGCTTTTTCTTTTCCTCTTCCTCCGATTCCGTTTCACTTCGGACCGAAAGATAACGGCTCCTCAGTTCGGTCTTTCTGAGATCGATGGATTCCAGCATGGCGTCATATCTGGCAATCTTTTCCTTCAGCTGTCCCCCCAGACTCATGGTGTCGATCACTTCCGTCTGCGCGGCGCGGATATCCCCGCGAAGCTGCTCGACCTCATCGGAAAGAGTCTGCCTTACTGCATCTGCTTCTTTATATATGCCGTCCTGCCGGCTCTTTTCCGCAAGAATCTCTTGCAGCTCCTGCTCATATTTTTCCAGAGATGCCTCACGTTCCTCTTTGCGGCTTTCCGCATCGGAAACAGTCAGGCGGATATCTTCTATGTTTTTTTCCGCCGCAGCGATCCTGGCCTCCAGAACGCGGATCTCACCTTCTGCCCGTTCATTTTCGAGAAGTCTGCCATTCATAAAAACACGGCAGCTTTCTATTTCAGAAGAGATATCCTCCAGCTCCTTCTCCAGCTTCTCATATTCCTCACGCGCTTTGGCATAAGCCTCTTCAGCCTTTTTCTTTTCTGCTGTTGTTATATCCAGATTATTCTTTTCATGCTCAGCCTTATCCGAAAGACGGGCCAGCTCCACAAGAAATGAATTGATCTCCAGCACACGGAGTTCATCTCTCAGACTCAGGTATTCTCTTGCCTTTTCCGACTGGATGCGCAGCGGCTCGATCCGTTCTTCAAGACCGGAAAGGATATCGCTCACTCTGTCCAGATTGACCTGTTCGGCCTCGAGCTGCTTTTCTGTCAGCTGTTTATTCTTTTTGTACTTGACAATACCTGCCGCCTCATCAAAAAGGGCACGTCTGTCATCCGGCTTATCCGAAAGGATACGTTCGATCTGACCCTGTCCGATAATGGAATAACCTTCCTTACCGATACCGGTATCAAAAAAGAGCCTTGTGACGTCCTTCAGCCGGCTGACATTGCCATTGATCAGATATTCGCTCTCACCGGAACGATATACACGCCTGGCAATGGTCACTTCATTATAATCAATGGGAAGGCTGTGATCGGAATTATCCAGCGTTATGCCTACATAGGCTGCGCCCTGGGGCTTTCTCTGCTCCGTACCGGAGAAGATCACATCCTCCATCCGGGAGCTTCTGAGCTTGGATGCGCTCTGCTCACCCAGTACCCAGCGAACCGCATCCGCAATATTACTCTTGCCGGAGCCGTTAGGTCCTACAATACCGGTGATTCCTTCTTCAAATACAAAATTCATGCGGTTGGCAAAGGACTTAAAACCGCTGACCTCAATGTTTTTCAGATACATGACCGTATACTCATTTCATTTTCTTTATTCATAATTCAGCAAGTGCTTTATAACATCCGTAAACGGAATACCGTTACTTATTATGCAGATATTTCTGCAGGGTTTCATGGGCCGCGATCTGCTCGGCCATCTTTTTGGAGGAGCCGTATCCCTCTCCTGCCTGCCGGCTGCCCAGCATACATACAACATGATAGGTCCGGTTATGCTCCGGCCCCGTAGCGTCCAGAACGCGGTAGGTCAGCCGGATCTCCCTGGCCTGGGTATATTCCTGCAGCATGGATTTTGCATCATAGAACAGGGAACGCGCTTCAATATCCTTCATCAGCAGCCTGTTCACATAGCTTTCCGCAGGCCGAAGGCCGCCGTCCAGGTAAATCGCTCCAAGCACCGATTCAAACAGATCGCAGAGGATGGAGGACCGGTTCCGCCCACCGGTCAGCTCCTCACCATGACTCAGGCTGAGAAACCGGCCAAAGCCCTGTTCACGTGTGATCTGGGAAAGCGTATACTCGCAGACCAGGGATGCACGCATTTTCGTGAGCTCACCTTCCGTTTTTTCCGGATACCGGACAAACAGCGCCTTGCTGCTGAGATATTCCAGAATTGCGTCTCCCAGAAACTCATATCGTTCGTAGGATTCCCGCCCTTCTTTTGAATTTTCATTGGAATAGGATTTGTGTGTAAAGGCGCGGATCAGATGTTTCTTATCTTTAAATGTATATCCGATGGCTTTTTCCGCCGCCTCAAAATCCATAATATCAGATGTCATTTTCTTCGAGCCCTTTTCTGATCTTTTCGCTGACTCCGCTCTGCACATATTGTCTGCACTGTCTGATGGCAGAACGCACCTCTCCATTCTTTGAATTACCATGGATCTTTACTACAAGGCCCTTGAGGCCAAGAAGCGGAGCTCCGCCCTTGTCCGATGCATCGAAGGCTGACACTGTGGATTTCAAAGATTTCTTGATCAAAAGGCCGCCCAGCTTTTCCTTCGGCCCCTTCATGCAGGCATTTTTCAGTTCGGAAAGGATCATCTTGGAAAGCCCCTCGTACAGCTTAATGATCACATTTCCCGTAAAGGCTTCCGCCAGAACAACGTCGGTTTTTCCAAAGGGAATATCTCTGGCTTCAATGCTTCCGGCAAAATTAATGTTATTGCATTCCCGAAGAAGAGGAAGGGTTGCTTTTACCAGTGCATTTCCCTTTTCATCCTCGGCGCCGATATTTACCAGGCCTACTGTGGGATTTTTAACGCCGAAAAGGTTTTCCATATAAATGGAGCCCATGACTGCAAACTGACGGAGCACCTCAGGCTTTGCATCTACATTTGCACCGCAGTCCAAAAGAAGGGAATGCCCTTCGGATGTGGGAATGGGCATAACGAGCGGCGCTCTTTTAACGCCCTTTGCCCGTCCGACAATAAACTGTCCGCCGGCCAGAACCGCGCCGGAGCTTCCGGCGGAAATAAGGGCCTTTGCCTGCCCCTCCTTAACAAGTCTCAGGCCGACTGCCAGAGAGGAATCCTTCTTTTTCCGGATTGCTTCCACAGGAGGTTCATCACAGCCGATCACCTCCGTGGAAGGAACGATTTCCAGTCTGTCTCTGTCATAATCATCATACTCTGCAACAAGGCCTTCCAGCTGTTCCTTATTTCCCACAAGAAATAGCTTTACATTCCTGTTCTGCTTCAAACCTTCCATCGCCCCGCGAACAAAATATACGGGGCCATTGTCTCCCCCGAGGGTATCGATCGCTATCGGTATTCTGTCTGCCATGGTATGTCCCCCTGAATGTTTTTGTCAATCTTATCTATTATAAAGCATAGGAGGTTTTTTTGCAAATAATAAAGATATGCTGTCTCCCTTTGCCTCCGCGCAAAAAAAGCAGGGGCTGCCTGCTTCTTTGCTTCGTTAAGATAACGAGTGTATTGAATGTACGGATCAGTTAACAAATCAGCTAACGAATCAGCTTACAGATTCGCTAGGGCTTGGATATGATCAGTTAACGGAGATGACCTGCTTCTGGTTGTAGGAACCGCAGTTCTTGCATACCATATGAGGAGCCATCAGTTCGCCGCACTTGGAGCATTTTACGAGATTCGGAACAGACATCTTCCAGTTTGCTCTTCTCTTATCTCTTCTTGCTTTTGAAATCTTATTCTTCGGACAAATAGACATTTTTCTTTCCACCTCCTTACGGAAAAATCACACTTTTTTGATTATACAGATGGTTGAGCTGATTGTCAACATAAAATTGAAAAAAAGCGCGAAAAAATTGTTGATGACAAAAAACTATTTACAAAGACGCTCGGTTTCTCTTGCGATGGCCAGTTCCTCGTTTGTGGGGATCACATAGGCCTGCACACGGGAATCCTCTGTGGAAATACGGATCAGCTTTCCGCCGCCCTTATTGGCTTCTTCATCCAGTGTAATACCAAGATATCCCAGGTGGGAAATCACTTCTTTACGGACTTCGCTGTCCCATTCACCGATTCCTGCGGTAAACGCAATGAGATCCACGCCGTTCATGGCTGCCGCATAGGCGCCTATGGTCTTCACAACGCTGTAGGTAAACGACTTGAAGGCCAGATGGGCACGCTTATCGCCCGCTTCATTCCCTGCATCGATGTCTCTCATATCGCTGGATGTTCCGGATATGCCCAGCATACCGGACTTTCTGTTAAGCACCGTGATCATTTCATCCAGGTTCAGGCCTTCCTTTTCGGAAAGATACGGCAGGATGGCCGGATCGATATTCCCGCTTCTGGTACCCATGACCAGTCCCTCAAGCGGTGTAAAGCCCATAGATGTATCTACGGATTTTCCGCCCTTAACTGCACATATGCTCGCACCGCCGCCCAGATGACAGACGATCACCTTTGTTTCTTCCACCGGCTTATCCAGAAGAGAAATGGCCTTTGCCGAAACATAGCCATGGCTCGTTCCATGGAAGCCGTAACGACGGATCTTATACTTTTCATAATACTCATAGGGAAGACCGTAAAGATAGGCCTCCTCGGGCATGGTCTGATGGAAGGCCGTATCAAATACGGCAACATTCTTTACATCCGGCATAAGATGGCGGACCGCATCAATACCCAAAAGGTTTGCCGGATTATGCAGCGGAGCCAGGGGGCTTACCTCTTCGATCGCATGATAAACCGCATCATCCACAATAACAGAGGAAGCAAAGGTCTCGCCGCCATGTACAACACGATGACCTGCGGCATCGATTTCGGAAAGATCTTTTATGGAACCATATTCCGGACTCAGCAGAGTCTCCACCACAAGCTGAAGAGCGACCTTATGGTCCGGAAGGTCCCGTTTGATCAGGACTGACTCACCGGTTTTGGGATGATTAAATTTAATCTGCCCATCCAGGCCAATCCTTTCGCAAAGCCCCTTCGCCAGAACATTCTCTGTTTCCGAATCGATCAGCTGATACTTTAATGTTGATGAACCGCAATTGATCACCAGAATATTCATTTTTTTATCATTCTCCTTCTTTTCCATCTATGGTTATCCGGCCGCGGCCATGCTCCTTGCTGTAATACATCGCCCGGTCGGCTCTGTCAACGATCTCCTGAAGATTGCCGCAGGTTTCCTTATAGCAGGCAATACCGATACTCAGATTGACAGATATATCTTTATCTTCAAAATGGATCACAGTTTCACGCACATCCCTGTGCAGCTGCTGAAGAATATCCTTTGCATCCGAAAGCCCCACGCCCGGAAGGATCAAAAGGAATTCCTCACCGCCGAAGCGAACGGCGTAGCCGCCATATTTTTCGGCATATTTTTCATCAACTTTTGCCACCATCTTGATCACCTCATCACCGGCGAGGTGCCCGTAGGTATCGTTCACGCTCTTGAAGTGGTCAATATCCAGCATGGCCAGAGACATCACACTGTTTCCTGCCATAACCTGGTCACACAGCTCCGGGAAGAAACGGTTATAGTATACACGGTTGAAGATTTTGGTCAGACCATCCTTCTTTGCCATATCCTCTGTCTGGGAATACAGCCTGTCGGAGATCAGCGCCGATGTAAAGTCCATAATAGCCGACTCGTAGAACGACAGCCCGGAAAGGAAGAAGTCGTACGATGTGGCAACGCAGACCATTACGCCATAAAATCTGTCTCCGTCATAGGACGGAAAGGCAATGGCGTTGCAAACTCTGTCGCTTTGCAGATAATGGGAATTCGGCTTGAAATTCTCGATCAGAACAAAGGGCTCCCGGATATTCTCTTCGCAGATCAGATTATAGATCTGCTCAATATCACGCTGAAGAACCGGAGCAAGCGAGCTGTCCGCAGGATCGATCACGATAAGCGGCCTGTCCTGCATGGCCGCGTCCTTTTCCAGATAAAGTCCGGAAACGGAAGTCTTCTTTACATTGGTCACATTTTTCAGCATATACTCCGCATGCTCTCTGATGCTGAAGCCGGAGGAAAAGAATTTCATGACATCGATCAGCGAACGGATCTCCACGTTCATCCGTTCCAGCTCGGAATTGGCTCTCGTCAGATTCAGCCGCTGGAAATTGATCTCGCTGTTCACCTTTTCAATCTTATCCTGAAGTGTCTGAAGATTCTTATTCTCCTCGATCACGTCCAGATGCTTAAAGTAGATCTTATTATACCTTTTATCATGATAAGTGATTATCATATAGATCATGGATGCCGTAAGCTGAACGGTAAGGAAGACCAGAAAAGCATCCAAAAGAAGCAGGGTTTTCCATGTATTCTTCAGTGTTCCCCAATACGGACGGAATACAGCCATGGAAAGAAGAAACGAATAGATGAACCGCCGGATAAGGGCGATCAGCGTATTATATACATTGCAAAGGATATAATCATCCGTGATCAGCAGAATGCCGATCATCAGATTGCCGAATGCACAGAATACAGGAAGACGGCCGAAGAAGGAAGCCACCGTCATGGCAAGAAGAGCTGCAGCGGTCAGAACCGAATACAGGTAATATCGTCTCTTCTCCTTATCCTTGCCGGAATAAAGGAACTCCTCTCCGCCCCACAGAAACAGGTAGATCAGAACATAAAAAATCAGCAGTCCTTTACTTTGGTAAAGCCCCGCAGCCTTTGTCATGCAGATCAGACACAAAATGAGTGAAAACATCGCACGATAAAGAAAAATATGCCGTTTTAGAAACTCATTTTTAAACTCGTCCGGCAAAGGTCATCTCCCCCTGATCAGCCTAAAATAACGTTTATATTCTATCATATTTCAGTTCATTCTTCAACCGAAAACAGAAGATCGGATAGACAGTTCCGGATTTCCTCCTCGGTTTTTTCAAATTCTCCGCTGTTATCCAGCTTCCGGTCCGTCCTCTCTCTGTACCAGTCTTCGTCCGGCTGGCTGTTCATAACACGCAGGGCATCCTCTCTTCCGATCCCCCGCCCGGTCATAAGCCGTTTCAGCCGCACTTCCCTGTCGGCGTAAATATACCAGATTTCATCGCAGATTTCCCGGTATCCATCCTGCAAAAGAAGAGCTGCCTCAAGAAAGAAAAAGCGTTTTCCGTCTTTTTCGGCCTTGTCCATCCGTTCCAGGATTTCCTCTTTGACCAGCGGATGGACGATTTCGTTCAGTCCGACCAGTTTTTCCGGGTCGGAAAACACGATCTGTCCCAATTTTTTTCTGTCAATCTCCCCTCCGGCATCCAGAATTTCCCTGCCGAAGGCTTCAACTACCGGCTGATAGGCACTGTTTCCCGGAATATACAGTTCCTTCGCCAGCCTGTCAGCCTCAAGAATGGCCGAATCCCCGCGGCCCGAAAGGAAGGCGAGCACTTTGGATTTCCCCGTACCGATCCCACCGGTAAGTCCGATCCGGAACATCCTATTTTGCCTCATAAAGATTATCTCCTCTATGCACATCCACGGTAAGGGGCACGCCTATTTCCGCCGCCCCCGTCATGCATTCCGTCAGCAGAGTCTGCACCTCTTCCTCCTCGCCGGGAGCAGTTTCGATCAGGAGCTCATCATGGATCTGCAGGATCAGACGGGACTTCAGTCCGCGCCTTTTCAGCTCCCGCCATACACTGATCATGGCCAGCTTAATGATGTCCGCAGCCGTACCCTGGATAGGTGCGTTCATTGCCACTCTTTCTCCGAAGGCTCTCTGCATATAGTTCGAAGCGGAAAGCTCGGGCATGGGCCGGATGCGGCCGAACAGTGTTCTCACGACCCCATCCTTTTTTGCCCGGCTGACCTGTTCGTCCAGAAAGCGCTTTACACCGGAAAACCGTTCAAAATATCTGGCAATATAATCCTTTGCCTCCTCACGCGAAATGGAAAGATCCTCTCCCAGACCAAACGCGCTGATTCCATAGATGATGCCGAAATTGACAGCCTTCGCCCTGCGCCGCATCAGAGGATCCACATCCTCAGGCGCAACATGAAACACCTGGGACGCCGTTATCGTATGAATATCCTCTCCCTTCCGGAACGCATCCTGCATGACCGGATCGCCGGAGAGAGCCGCCATTACACGAAGCTCGATCTGCGAATAATCCGCATCAATAAAGATATAGCCTTCACGGGGAATAAACGCCTTCCTGAGCTCACGCCCTTCGGAGGACCGCTGGGGCAGATTCTGCAGATTCGGATTCACTGAACTGATCCTTCCAGTGGCCGTAACCGTCTGCTGAAAGGTGGTATGGATCCTGCCGTCACTGGATATGCAGCGGGGAAGACCGGCTGCATAAGTGGAGAGCAGCTTGGAAATCTTCCGGTATTCCAGGATGAGCGGCACAATGGGATGCGCATCCCTGAGCTTATTCAAAATATCCGCATTGGTGGAATAACCGCTCTTCGTCTTTTTTCCGGCCGGAAGTCCCAGCTCATCAAAGAGAATTACCCCCAGCTGCTTGGAGGAAAGAATATTAAACTCTCCGGAAGTATAGCTGAAGATTTCCTCTTCGAGGTTCTTCAGCCTGGACTCATAATCCTTCCCTGCCTCCTCAAGAACTGCCGCAGAGGTGCGGATGCCCTCCCTTTCCATATCCGTAAGGCACCAGGTAAGAGGATGCTCAATTTCCCTGTAGATCCGCATGCTGCCGGTCTCTTCCAGCTTCCTTACCAGTTCGGGATATAAACAGAATAAAGCATATGCTGAAGCGTCATCACCGGGCACCTCATCAAACAGGGAAAGCTGCTCACCGTCAGCAGGCTTCTTTTCCTCCATCTGCAGATGAGCATAGCTGAGAAGAAGCTCCCCCAATGGATAATCATTTGCCAGCGGATCCAGCAGATAAGCCGCGATCCGGCAGTCAAAGATTTCTTCCGTTTCTTCCGTTTCCGGAAGGGCAATACAGCCAAGAAGGCTCTTCAAATCCTCAATTACAGGCGTCCATCCTTTTTTGCAGGCTTCTTCGATCCATACGGCAAGAGAGGAAGAACCTCCCTCCCGAAAGAAAATCCGCTCGCCCACAGCGTAATACGCACCGGTAATAATACCTGCGGAAATCCGGGGCACAAGCCCGAAATACGGCCGGCCGCTCGATTTATTTACTGAAAAAGCCTCTTTTACAGTGCCTTCAAAGTCATCAGGCGAGTAAGGGTTTACCGTGAGGGGCGGCACCTTGCCGAGTTCCTCTTTTGACTCTTCTCCGCCCGAAAACCGTCCCAAAAGCTTATATAACTGATTTTCTTTAAGTCCCTCAAGGAAAGCCCGGGTTACAACACCTTCCTCCGGAATTCTTGTGTCAGCAGGACCGAATAATAGCTCCTCTTCTGTCCGGATTTCGGAAAGCACGCGGGAAAACCTGGCACTCTCCGCCTGCTCCGTCAGCTTGATCCGGAGCTTTTCCGGTGTCACCTCATCCAGATGCGCCAGCAGATTATCCACGGTATGGAACTCACGGATCAGCTTCTCCGCAGTTTTCGGGCCAACTCCCGCAACGCCGGGGATATTATCCGAGGAATCTCCCATCAGCCCCTTCATTTCAAGATATCCTGCCGGGTTTAC
>Ga0247608_10006911_pt1 | contig 11813 bp, 11 predicted proteins | sample 176DNAGHGlowgp2_FD_193490 | JGI IMG/M metagenome (GOLD analysis project Ga0247608, IMG submission 193490) | Sheep rumen microbial communities from Palmerston North, Manawatu-Wanganui, New Zealand - 1766 DNA GHGlow gp2 | ecosystem: Host-associated > Mammals > Digestive system > Stomach > Rumen ... | reverse complement strand
AATTTATGTTACACAAGACCTTCAACTGTCTGTATTTTCATCTCTTTCAATACAAGATCCCAGTCCACTTCTGTTTGAAAGCTCTCCTCGTTTTCAAACAAAGCTAGGCTTAGAAGTTTACATATTGTCTCTTGTGTGCCATCAAGTTTCATCAACAAATCTATTCCTGTATCAGCTTAATCTCTTTGAAAAAGATCTCTAGTATATACTTTTTCACGAACATCATCTAGCAAAGAGTCATACCGATTTGCTATTATTGCATTTGATTCTCTTTTAAACTTCTCAATGTCATTTACAACAAGAGACCCGAAGAATGTTGTTCCATCTTCAAGAGTAGGCTCATAGATGATTACCGTTGCGCCTTTTGCTTTAATCCGTTTCATAACTCCCTGAATAGAACTCTGACGGAAGTTATCACTGTTGCTCTTCATTGTCAGACGGTAAACACCTATCGTAACATGCTTCTCCTTTGATTCATTCCACGTGCTATTCGCAGAGTAATAACCCGCACGATCTAAGACACGGTCAGCAATAAAGTCCTTTCTTGTTCTGTTCGATTCAACAATAGCTTGAATCAGGTTTTCTGGAACATCTTCATAATTTGCCAATAACTGCTTTGTGTCTTTAGGCAGACAATAGCCACCATATCCGAAACTCGGGTTGTTATAGAAATCGCCTATACGTGGATCAAGAGAAACTCCACGAATAATATCGGCTGTGTTCAAACCTTTTAATTCAGCATATGTATCCAGTTCATTAAAAAAGCTCACACGTAGTGCAAGATAGGTATTTGCGAACAATTTTACAGCTTCTGCTTCAGTAAAACCCATAAACAGAACATCAATATCCTCTTTTATAGCTCCTTCCTTGAGCAGGTTTGAAAATGTTTCTGCTACAGCTTTAGTTGCTTCATCACAACCAACAATAATGCGTGATGGATAAAGGTTATCATATAGGGCCTTGGATTCACGAAGAAACTCGGGACTGAAGATTATATTATCCGCGCCGTATCTCTCACGCACATGTTTTGTATAGCCAACCGGAATCGTAGACTTGATTACCATTGTCGGCTTTGTTTTTCTATCTTTTGTTGAAGCTATTACAAGTTCGATAACACTTTCAACCGCTGAACAATCGAAAAAATTCTTCTGTGGATCATAATTAGTCGGTGCAGAAATAATTATAAAATCTGCCTCTGCATATGCACTTGCCCCATCCGTTGTGGCTGTCAAATTCAATTCTTTCTCTGATAAATACTTCTCAATGTACTCATCTTGAATCGGACTTTTTTTATGATTGATCATCGCGACCTTCTCTGGCACAATATCTACAGCCACGACCTCGTTGTGTTGTGCAAGAAGAACTGCAAGACTTAGTCCCACATACCCTGTTCCAGCTACTGATATTTTCATCTTATATCCTCCCCTTATTCGAATTCACAAATCAATGTGTAATATCATCCGTAGTACTCTTTATACCACTCAGCGAATCGACGCAGACCAGTACGCAAGTCTATAGTTGGTGTAAACTCGTAATCATGCTGAAGTGCAGCCGAATCAGCATAAGTTACAGGAACATCTCCTGGTTGCATAGGCACAAGCTCTCTATGGGCTTCAAAGTCGTAGTTTTCAGGCAATACCTTCGCTCTAACCAGTTCCTCTGACAAAATCTGAACAAAGTCTGTCAGATTCTCCGGCTGTCCTCCGCCTATATTATATATAGCATAAGGAGGTACCGGTAGACCATCTTCACCTATTTTTTTCTCAGGTGCACCCATCATAACTCGTACAACACCTTCAACAATATCATCAATATATGTGAAATCACGCTTGCAATTTCCGTAGTTAAAAAGCTTGATTGTATCTCCCGCAAGTAATTTATTTGAAAATAGAAAATAAGCCATATCCGGACGTCCGGCAGGTCCATACACAGTAAAGAATCGCAGGCCTGTACATGGAATGTTATAAAGCTTACTATACGCATGAGCTAACAGCTCATTGCACTTCTTTGTAGCCGCATAAAGAGATACCGGATTATCTACTCGGTCATCTGTAGAAAATGGCACTTTTTTATTTCCACCATATACCGATGAACTTGAAGCATATATCAGATGTTCTACACCTAATTGTCCATTATCGTTAGAGTGCCTGCATTCTTCCAATATGTTGAAAAAACCAATCAAATTAGAATTGACATATGCATCTGGATTAGTAATACTATAGCGCACACCGGCCTGTGCTGCCAAATTAACAACTATAGACGGTTTATACTTTTTGAACACCTCACTCAACAGTGATTTATCTGATAAATCGCCACGCACGAATGTGTGACTGATTTTAGATTTTTCTTCCGCAGCTTTATTAATCAAACCAAGCCTGTATTCTTTCAATTTTGGATCGTAATAATCATTCAAGTTATCATAACTGATAATGTGTGCTGATGTCAGATCATTGATCAAACGGAGAACAAGATTGGCTCCTATGAATCCCGGAGAACCTGTAACTAAAATCGTTTTGCTTTCAAGCGATGTAGTAGTTTTCATAATATAGCTTCCTTCTTTATCAATAATGTTTAACATAACACTCTTTGTTGTTAAATTCTTGCTTACGATTCAGGAATAATCATAACTAGATTTCATTTTTCTGAAGAAATAGTTTTTCTGCTCTGAAATAGTCTATTTACAACCATATATCCTACGAGTCCTATGACTCCACCGACTGAATTAAAAAACATATCAGTCAGTTGAAATGTACCTCTGTGCAATACTATTTGCAAAACCTCAACTATTCCAGTTACTGATATTGATAGAATGAGTCCTTTTCCCAAAATAAACTTTAGTTTATCATTATTATTATATTTCGCCATCACCAATGGGCATAATGGAACGAAGAGCAGAATATTCTCTATATTTCCCCGATGCCAACTTCCGCTCTTATACTTAAGAAACCATTTTCCTTTCACATCGACAAATGGATCCGGTTGATAGTTTCTTGTAAGCAGTGTGATAGAAGTCAACAAACTTATATAGAATAGAAATAATACATCCACCAATATGTGTCCATTACTTATATCACAGTTCTTCTTGTGCACAATCTGCCGATTAATAATCAATAGTAGCATAGCCAAGCAGAGTGCATTGGGAAGTGAATGGAATATAGTACGCATTATTTCTATAATCAATTTTGACTACTCCTTTTCCCATCATTAAACCGTTTTTACATTTCAAGCAGTAATCACGTTACCTTTTCTGGCAAGATAAAGTATTCCCCAAATAAACGATCGTATTCTTGAGGTTCAAACCTGTGTAACCCACTGAAGTGCCCAAAAGTTAATTCTCCAAAGTATATTCGACCTTTTTCAACATATAGATCCACTCTTACATGAGGAAACCCTTCCGACAATTTACGAGCTATTTCGAGTATGTCCGGAAGGAAGTCAGGTTTCGGAAGGATATCGCCAGCATTCGGGTAGTGTTGTTTAACAGGGAGCCATTTCCAATCAGGCGTATAAAAATCAAAATGGGTTTGTCCTTGTGATCTTCCTGAGGCAACGAAAAGCATTTGGGGCACACCGTCGAAACAAAAAATTTTATAGTCTTTCAAATCCATTCCATCTTCTGGTTCAATATACTTTTCACAGATTATCCTTGGTTTGATGTTTTTATAGACCCATTCATAACCATGATAGAAGAAATTGTCATGTAACCATCGTGTTAGATTAACTTTTGCTGTAGCAATATCCAACTTATCTTTATCCTTGCAAACTATATTCCATCCGCTACCATGTGTCGCCTTAAACACAAATCGCTGTGGCAGTGTTTCAAAAGGAATATCACTCACTTTTTCCCATACACCTATCAAATCATTCAGTAAATAGTCCATGCCTTTTTCATGAATGAAGTTTCTAACCTCATACTTGTCAACACATTGTGTCATTTGAGGATTATGATAATTAAGCTTTACCCATTGTATCTTTTCATTTAATGTCGTTGGATTGTTCAGATCTGGATAGTATCCGAATTTTTTTTCAAACTTTTTAGCAACAGCATCTTGAGGATTAATAGTATACTTCACTTTCACCGGAATCCTTGAAAGCCAATCATGCAAAATCAAAGCTCCTGCATTATTTTTCATCAAATTGTATACACTCATCTTTATCCCTCCCGGATATTTGAATTAGTTCATAATAGGTTTACGCTTTTCTTTTACGTTTAAAAACCATCTTGAAACCACTTATTACAAGACTTCTATAAAAAATCATATTCACTGTTATTGATATAAGCAAAACAATGATTGATACTATGATCGAATTATGAACCCATTCTGTCCAAGTGAATTCAGATATCTCAACCCATCTTGTAGACAAAACAGCAAAAGCTATTACCAATGCATCCACAGCTAAATGTAAACAAAAGATTTTCAGAGGTCTGTTAAGAATGTTGTATTTAAGATACCATGCGAGATATACAGTTCTATATGTCATGGCAACCAACGTTCCAATTGCAACACCAACTAAACCATATCTGCTCACCAGCAAAATAGAGATTACGACATTTATCGAAGCCTCTAGGATTGCACTCGTCTGTGTTTGCTTGAAATGTCCAGCCGCAATGACCATTAAGTTATAAGGCATTCTTAGGCAATAAGCTGCGTTAGCTACCACAATAAGGACGGCAAATGATGGAACAATGTAATTTGCGTCTGTAACCCCTTTCATATATACGCTCACAAATGGAAGGATCATTATGCCAGCTATGCAATATATAGCCGTAACTGCAATGTGCATCATCAATTCGAAAACTGAAAAGGTATCGTTAAGTTTCTTTGTTTCCCCTTTTGCTAACATATTCCCAAGAAGCGCTGCCATACCTGTCGTCAGTATTTCAATCATTTGTTGTAAGCCATTTGTTACGAGATGATACACATAATATATAGAAACATTTTCAAGTTTTGAAAAAACTGTCAATATCACTGTATCAGCATGTTTCAAAATGTATTGAGCTATATGCTGAGCTAGGCCATTCCACTTCTGTTTAATTGGCTCTTCTGTTAGTACAAGTTTAAAGTTCAGTTGATAATGCCGATCCACATACAATTTCAACAGTAGCGGTCGAAGAAGCAATACAATTGCTGCGAGAAGTTTTACCATCTCTATAGTAGCATTTATTCGAATTAGAATCACACCAAATGCTGTGTTAAGGATAGTAGTAAATGCTGAAATACTAAGCTGAATATAGGATCGTTGATCTGCATTGAGGAGTTGTTGGTAAACTATTCCGAACAAATATGATGACAAAGAGCTGAAAGCAATTGCACCAACCAGTATAACTGTAGCTAAGTATCCGTTTGAGTGATCAACAGCCAAAGGAAAATAAATCATCAAAGCTGCCACATATATGCCTAGCATTAACCCAATCTTCCGGAAGAATCGTCTGGATGAAATCAATACCTTGCTGATAGCCTCATTGTCATGCTCGGCGAGTGGCTTATACAAACTGGATCTGACAACCGCCCCAACACCCATTTCCATCATTGAAAAGAATGCCAAAAACTGCATAATTGAAGTCAAAAGCCCATTAGTTGCAGATCCATAATGAGATATGATTAGACGCGGCAAAACAAAACCACAGACTAAAGTGATTAGTTGATTCATAACGGCTGCACAAGTATTAAGTAACAGCTTTTTCTTTCTTGTCATGACCTTTTTCTCCGGACTATTCTCAATATCGTTCCCCATAAAAATGTTAGAAGAACTGCGCCAACTAAAACAAACACATATTCTATTCCCCACATCGTCTCAAATCTATTCAGAACTTTGATTTTAGTGACTAACCCAAACACTCTTAAAACTAGGATGTGCCACAAATATAAAGAAAAAGAATTCCTGCTCAGCCATATAACGATCTTATTCTTGCCATTTCGAATCATTGCGTATAAGACCAAGGCAACTAATACACCATAACTACAATAATATAGCCTAGGAGGATACTTATATGCATTAGGAGAAAAACCATTTCCGTTGATAATAACAACAATTTGACAAACCAAAAAACATACCGTGCTAACAAACAGAAATCCTCTCCATTTATCTTTATTAGAAACAAACCACAGGCCTGCAAAAGAAACACATCCATATACAAATGTATTGTAAATATAGTCGGAGTATAGTGTATATACTAACGGGGTTTGAAATGACGCCCCCAAATAGTATAACCCCACTCCGAGTATCAAAAGAGTTCCAAGTGCTAGAATAAAGCATTTAATAGTTTCAATCCGTTTAATCAAATTACGGCAAAGTGGCATAATTAGAGCAATCGTGAAGTAAACTCGAACTATCCAAACATACCCCATACTTCCGTCTGAAAGCAAGAAAAATGATCGAATCATCTGCTCATTTGTATATAGTTTTTCTATATTCAAAATAGCTGCAGCAACATAACTCATAACAAATATCGTGGTAATCATTAGATATGTTGGAAGAAGCAGTTTTTTGGTTCTTGCGACAATATAAGTTCTATACTCTTTTTCTTCAGTCAAACCAAAAGACATTCCTGAAATCAGGACAAGTGCAATAACATCGAAAGCGCGTATTTGATTAATTAAATTTGGTGCATTAACATGAGCTAGAATAATTGTCAGCGAACATAACGCTCTTATCCAGTCAATTTTATAATCTCGACTGGATTTAGCCATTGTCCGGGTAACACGTTCTTCTATTTTAGTACTATCGTTCCTCATTATGATTTAGTCTCACTCGATCACACAAATAGGATATGATAAAAAACAGGAACCCTGGAAACATACTCATAACAAACGTAGAAATCTGATTATGACTAACCATTTGAACAAATATTCCCACAAGTAAACCGTAATAAACATCAGCGTAAACTACAGATGACTTTTTCCATAGGCGCTTATCTGCATAACCTGCTACAATTCCAAAACAGAATGGAAATATTACTACACCTAGCATTCCGAACTCATAAATTGATGTTGAAACTAAAGAAGATGGTAGCGTTCCACTGCTTACAGATCCGAACAAATTAGTATTATAGGTCCAAACAGTATCAGGAATTGCAAAAGGGATGAATCTTTCTGGAATCCATGAAGTGGCAGCATTAACTAAATCATCACCTATTTTGTAATGGAGATTTCCCTCATACCAGACCTTGCTTGCTTTCATATCAGAAGCACATAGAAATTTGAATTCTTTAGTTAGACTATCAATAATACCGGTTGAATTTGATTCCCAAATTCCATAACGAACATAATGAGTATATGTATCAGCAAACATTGTCAAAAACAAAAGAATGCCAATCGTAACTCCTGTCATAAATAAATAACGGCCAATCTTTTCTTTTTTCCTGTGGCGAAGATAAATCATTAGTATAGCCATGCCAATATATATTATTGTTACTCTACTATCAGAAGCCATGAAGTAATAGTAGTTACCAACTATAGATATCAAGAACACAATGATATATTTGATTTTTTTCAATCTCTTTGGTTGTTCATAGCAATATGCTGAAACAAACGCGTAGAGTGAAATCGGTAAAATCCTTACAAATTGTTTAAAAAACGCAAGACTATTGTATACTTTTCCACGTCCAGATCTAATCAGCGATGCATTGACAATAAAGTTTTCTATAGATCCGTAAGCTCGTGTCCAGAGGATAAGACAAATCCATCCTATGACCAATGCTATAACTCCGCTTCTAAAGAGTCTCCTACTTATGTCATACCGTTCTTCTTCATTCAGATCTCTCGGCATACGTACGCTGGATTCTTTCTGATGTACAGATTTGTACGCAAGATTTATGACTGCAAAGGCAAGTATTGAGAAAAAAAGCATTAATCCTATTCTAGCTAAACCGCTATAACTGTAGTCATAAAAGTCCAGATTTCGTGCACCTTGAGCCTCTTGATAATACACTAAGCACGGGGCAAAACCAAAAGCAAATGAGTACATCAGACGAATAATGTCAAAAATGCTCATCTCATTTTTGTGTAGAATACCTCTAACTGCGATGCATAAGTATACGCACCCCATGATTCCGTATAATACTGATATTAGCTCAAGTACAGAGTTCATATAATTTGCTTATCCTTCTATTACAGAAATCCATTCTCTCATTATACGCTCCGGAGAAAAGTCCTGAACACGTTTCAAAGCGGCATCATGATATCTGTTTCTTAACTTTGCATCTGTCAAAATATGCTCGACTGAATCAACTATCTGCTTTTCTTCAGGCGTCAGCGGATCACTAGCATTAAACTGTGCATTCCCACATACCGATGTAAGAATTCCAAACTGTGCATATTCACACCCATTCAATTCCCCTCGGACTTGTGTGCCCGGAGCTAAAATCTCACGAGGTCCAGAAAAGCAATCCGATGAAATGACAGGAGTGCCACATGCTAACGCCTCTAATATTACGTTTCCTAACCCTTCAAAAAGAGACGGAAAGACAAATACTTTACTTCTCATAATATATGCATGAGGAGCTTCAACAAATCCCAGGAATACTATTTTCGTATCAAGTTCCAAATCTGATACCAATTCTCTTAATTGTTCTTCGAGTGGTCCTTCTCCGAGAATATATAATACAGCATCAGGTACAGTGCGTACAATTTCAGAAAAAGCTCGTATCAAATGCCATTGTCCTTTTTGTTCAGTTAAGCGGCCCATAGTAATTACACTATTTTCCGAAAGAGTTTCCGCATCCTTAAAGTGCACTTCTGCTTTTTGTTTAAGCATATTTCCATCACACGGATTATATATTGTCACAGCCTTTTTTAGCGGGACTGAGAAGTTTTCAACCAAATCTTTTTCCACACCCTTTGATAAGGCAACAATATAATCAGATTTGCTTGCTATTAGGCGCATCTGAAGCAAATTCCATTTCTTCTGAACCCATGTATTAGCTCGAGATTCGGACATCTGAATTCTAACAGATGATATGACTCGTTCTTTTCTCTTACTCAATACGTTTACAAGATTTGCGCCTTCCATAAGGCTAATAGAGGCGGCTATATTCTCTTCTTTCTTTATCTTCTTCGTCAATTTGCATCGACGAGCCATATTACGCAACTTCCCAATGACACCTTTAGCTGGCGGAAGCTTTAGGTCATGGAGAACACCTTCATATGGATACTTGATATCAGCTCCATCAAATACAATGAGGTGTATATTATAGCATTTATGCAAAATAACAGACAAATTAGACGCTGTTCGTTCTGCGCCACCGCCATGTAACTTCTGAACAATTATTGCAACATTCTTTTTCACTTCTTTTTCTCCGGCAATACTATATTCTCTCCAAAAACTCTATCCCATTCTTTCGGTTCAAATGGCATAAGCCCGCCCCAATGGAAAAAAGTAATCTCTCCAAAGTATACCTTTCCGTTTATATCGTAGAAATCCACCCTAGCTTCTGGAAATCCTTTACTCAAAATCTCTGCAAACTGCTTCATTTCCTCAAAACCTGTCGGACGTATAAGTTCCCGTTTGGAATTCTCATGTCCATTCTTAATTGGAAGGTGAGTAAAGTTTTCATCAAAGAAATCGAATTTTGTCTCTTCATTTGCTACTGAGCGATCCGTAGCAATAAAAAGGTAGCGCATCTTTCCATCAAAACAAAACAGTTTATAATCTTTCAATTCGTATCCAGATTCATCGACCATCATTTCTTCCGCTATTATTCTCGGCTTTACATACTTATAGGGCCACTCTCTAGAATGCCAAAAATAGTTTCTCTTAAGACAACGATCTAGTTTCTTTTTTGCAGCTCCAGCATCAAAACTTGTCTTATCGTGGCAAATCACAATTCCTCCAGAATCATGAGTACACTTCAACACGAATTGATTTGGTAGTTGATTAAAATCGATCTCATCAAATTTTTCCCACACACCGATTGTCGGAATAATGTGCTCTTCCCCTATTCTTTCTGCCACCCACGCCTTCACTTCATATTTGTCAACAAGGTTTACTAACATAGGTTCATGATAATACAGTTTAAGCCACTGCAGTTTTTCTGAGTATGTCTGCGGATTTTTCAGATTCAATTTTGTATGCATACGACTACGAAATCGTAGTTGCAAGTATGTCTTATCTGGAATTAGATGAGTAAGTCTTTCAAATATCGGAATCATTCCTTTACCTCAACCTTTCCTTCCTTAGCAAGCTCTACGATCGTATTGTTCCAAATATGTATTACATTTTCGGGTGTAAATTGTCTTGCAGATTCAATTGCTTCTCTTGTGAGTCTTTCGTTATAACTATTAAACACAATTCTCAATTCCCGTACCAAGCAATCTTCATTTCCCACCGGAATAAGGTATCCATTCACGCCATCTGTGACTATTTCTTCAACACCATTCCAATTCGTTGTTACACACACCATACCCGAAATCATAGCTTCTAACAATGCATTTGACATTCCTTCATAGTTTGAACACATTACAAAGTACTGATACTCGTGAAGGACATCAAAAATCTTATCAGTATTTCCACAAAGATGTATTCTGTCGCTCATCCTTAACTCATTTATCAATTCCTGTAGTTCATTATGTTTGGGGCCATCTCCATAAATGAAAACTTGCTTATCAGGGAATTCATTAGCTAATCTAGCAAAAGCTCGTATCATCATCGGATGATTCTTCTGGTCCATTAGTTTTCCTACACAAACGATATCTTTTTTTATATGCTCACCTTCGTAAACAGGTGCTGCTATCGGATTTCCAATAATTACACTGTTTTTTTTACATGTTTTTTCATAAACTTTAGATTGATACTTTGTTTGAAATACTACTTTATCAGCTTTCCCATAACTTCTTTTGCATAGCCATCTTTCAATTCTATTTCGTCGATCATGGAGCGGATCATTTCGTTCTGAAACTAGAATTGGAATCCCTTTATTCTTCGCCGCAAGCATAGTAATCAAATTTACCCGGCCAGCAAAAGACACTACTATTTCTGGTTTTATTTCAATAACAGCACTCTTCAATTTGCGGATCATCCGAAAAGCATTTTTAATATAACTTCCCTGACAGCTTAAGTCGTGGAGAATAATTTGGGGATGAATGTCATAACCAACCGTATTATTCAAAAGCATGGCAACGTGAGTTTCAGTCCCTTCAGCAGCATAGTAATTAGCAAGAAGGCTCAGCACCCTTTGCGCGCCCCCCCTGTCCAGGTTTCCGGTAACAAACAATATCCGCTTCAATTCTATATCTCCATAGTCTCAATGATTAGTTTGTTTACAAGTTGAACATCAAATCTTTCTTCGGCATACTTTCTGCTTTCGATTCCCATTACTTTCACTTCATTGGGGTGCTCTATCATCCAACGCATCTTTTCTATAAGTGCATCCGTATCGCGAGGATGAATAATAAACCCATTCTTCCCATTCACTGCTTCTTTACATCCGGGAGAATCTGTAGTAATAATAGCTCGGCCAACACTTAATGCCTCAAGAAGAGAGTGTGGTATTCCTTCTCTATAATACGATGGCAGGACAAACACAGATGATTCTGAAAGGACTTCAGGAATGTTATCAATCACTCCAAGATATTCTACTATCCCTTCATCACATATACTCTGTAAATCGTGTTTATCAATGCTATCAGGGTTATCATCAATCGAGCCTGCTAACAAAAAACGTGCTTCAGGATAAGCTTTTTTTATAGTTCTCGCAGCTACAAAAAAGTCATTTACACCTTTTGTAACAAGTAGTCTTGATGCCAAGAAAAAAACCGGTTTCTCTTTAGGCTCATTGAATGCATATTTGTGCAAATCCACGCCAGATCCCGATA
>Ga0247608_10006910_pt1 | contig 11813 bp, 11 predicted proteins | sample 176DNAGHGlowgp2_FD_193490 | JGI IMG/M metagenome (GOLD analysis project Ga0247608, IMG submission 193490) | Sheep rumen microbial communities from Palmerston North, Manawatu-Wanganui, New Zealand - 1766 DNA GHGlow gp2 | ecosystem: Host-associated > Mammals > Digestive system > Stomach > Rumen ... | reverse complement strand
TATATCAGACTTATACACGTATCAGCAGTATCATGGCAACTTCATGTATCTGCTCTATAAATCAGTCATCCTGTTGAAACTACTGCTACACTTTCACGACTGGTATGCCATACCCGCAATACTCTGTGGCAACACTCTGAGCCGGTCTATGCGTCATGACGTGAACGTTTTCGTTAAGCCAGATGACCAAAGCCAAACTTGTTTGAACTTTGGCATGGCGAGAAAAGGTGCATGAATATAAACATTTTCATTAAGCCAGAAGAGCAACTATGAACTGTGAACTATTTGAAAGGTGGTGGTGCATATATTTCAGGCATACACGTAAGAATAGCAAACTGGCATATTACTTACGCGGTGGGCTGATGCTGCTTACTCCGCGCTGGTTGTGCAGACTGAGGAAACAACGTCTGTTCAGTAAGTTCCAGCGAATGTCAGACAATGAGAAACGCCTTATTACGGAAAGGGTAAATTATTACTGCAATCCCGTAATACCTGCCAGTATTCCGGCGGATGCACCAAGGATAGGAGAAATGACCCTGAGGCACCGTGTGAAGTTCAATGGCGGGAAGATGAACAGTGTCTATTTCTTTGACTCATACGAGTACTCACGCTGTTTCCCGAAAGACAAGCAGTGGTTATTTTTCGGAGGCGACTGCAACTATAACTTTCCGCAGCCCGTTATAACTAAAGCACGACTCATTGCTCCTAACGGCGACACTAACAACAATGTGTTGCTAAATATGGACAAGGTGCGCCACTTCACATGGATTTATGATTCATTCAAATGGGAGGAGAAGAATGGCATGGTACTTTTCCGCGGAGATGCCACGGGGAAACCGGCGCGGCAGCGTTTCATGCAGATGTGGCAGGAGCATCCTATGTGCGATATTGAAAGCACGGGCAAAATGGCACTGTATGACCACTTGAAGTATAGATATATCATGGCTCTGGAGGGATATGACGTGGCATCAAACCTTAAATGGGTGATGTCAAGCAACTCCGTGGCTGTGATGCCCAGGCCTACGTGCGAGACATGGTTCATGGAGGGAAAACTGATTCCTGACTATCACTACATAGAGATAGCCCCTGACTTTCATGACCTGATAGAGAAGATAGAGTATTACGAGAGTCATCCCGATGAGGTGAAAGCAATAGTGCGCCATGCCCACGAGTGGGTGAGACAGTTCCAGGACAAGGAGCGTGAGGACATAATATCACTCATGGTGCTTGACAAATACTTCCAGTTGACAGGACAGTATACCAAATGTTTAGATGTTAAGTAGTTATGGATAAGAAAAAACTTGCAGTCATTGGAGCCAGTTATCTACAGCTGCCGTTAGTGAGAAAAGCACAGGAAATGGGCTTGGAAGTCCATTGCTTTGCGTGGGCAAAGGGGGCTGTCTGTAAAGATGCAGCTGACCACTTTTAAACCATTGATGAGAAAGATAAGGAAAAGATACTGGAGGAATGTCTGCGGATAGGCATAGATGGTATAACAACGATTGCTGCAGATTTGCCTGTGCCAACTATTAATTATGTGGCATCCCGCATGGGATTAATATCTAATTCTGATGAATACTCTTTGATGATGACAAATAAATATCAGATGCGTAGGTGTTTTAGGGAGAACGGGGTGCCATCACCAAAGTTCATCTTGGTAGGGCAGAGTGGGGGGATGGGTGATATCCATGGATTCAACTTTCCGCTTATCGTGAAACCTACTGATCGTTCAGGTAGTAAGGGCGTAGAAGAAATACTCGACTGCGAGCAACTAGAACAGGCTGTTAAACGAGCACAGGGGGTTTCTTTCAGGCATGAGGCTATCATCGAGGAATTTGTCACTGGTCGGGAAATCAGTGTTGAGTCTATATCGTATAAAGGTAGGCACTTTATACTTCAGATTACAGACAAGGTTACGACAGGTACTCCCTTCTTCGTCGAACTTGAGCATCATCAGCCTTCATCTCTGTCGGCAGACATTCAGCGTCAGGTGAAAGAGATTGTGTTGTGTGCCCTCAATGCCCTTCACATAAAATATGGTGCTTCTCACTCTGAACTGAAGATAACGGAGGATGGAGATATAAAGGTTATAGAAGTAGGTGCACGTATGGGAGGAGACTTCATAGGTTCAAATCTGGTAGAACTCTCTACGGGGTATGATTTCTTGCGTGGAGTAGTGGAGGTGGCTATGGGAAATTTCCATGAGCCAGAGCTTACACAACATCATTTCTCTGGAATCTATTTCCTCTCGAAGGAGACAAAATATCTTAAACCCATCATAGAGCACTGGCAGAATTATTCGGAGATAAAAAAGGTAGAGATAACCAGTGAGGAACTGCGAAGCATTGAGTGTAGCGGAGACCGCAGTGGATATCTGATTTATCAGGCTGACAGAAAAATAAATTATAATTAACCTATGGAGCAGATAGTGATATTTGGTGCAACGGGTACGGTCGGTGCATATACCTGCTTGTATCTTGTCAGGCATGGTTATAAGGTCGTCGCCGTGGGTAGCCGCAAAAGTGACAACGGTTTTTTTGAGGACTATGGGATAGATTATTATTCCGTAGATATAACGAAACATGATGAATTTCGTGTGTTGCCTCATGAGGGAGTATATGCGGTCGTTAATCTTGCCGGAGTACTTCCTGCCCGGATGGAGGGATATCATCCGCAGTCTTACATAGATGTGAATATTACCGGAGCATTAAATATATGGATGTACTGCGAAGCAACGGGTGTGAGGAAAGTTATATACTCCCAGTCTATTTCTGATGTGTCAGACTTGTGTGGTTCGAAGGAGCCTATCAGTTCTGATGCGCCTGTGGGCTTTCCGTTGAACAATGATCATAGCGTGTATTCTATTACAAAGAATGCGGCAGTGTCTCTTTTAATGCATTATGCGGAGAAATGTCATTTCGGATATTACATATTGAGATTTCCGAATATATATCTGTATCATCCAAATCCGTATTATTATGTGGATGGGAAAAAACGCTGGCAGGGATATCGATTGATGATACACAAGGCCATGCATGGTGAGCCTATTGGTATATGGGGTAATCCTGAGAAAGTAAGAGACATCGTGTATGTAAAGGATTGTTGTCAAATCATAGAGAAATGTATATCGGTGAAAGATGCAGAGAGCGGAACCTATAATGTTGGGACTGGTGTCGGAGTAACTCTTGAGCAACAGATAAAGGATATCGTAAAGGTCTTTTCACCAGCGAGTCAACCTTCAGAGGTGAGCTATGATGCTACGAAGCCTGACGCTGCAGAGTATGTGTTTGACGTGAGTAAGACAAAAAATTCTTTAGGCTATGAGCCTGTATATGATTATATGTCTTATTTAGAGGACTTCAAAATAGAGATGCTGTCGCAGAGATTTAAGAAACTCTGGGGGAGTGATTTGGTGGAGAATTTTTAATAACTTATAGATATGAGAATAGATTTCAACCGCCCTTTCCTTACTGGAAAAGAGGCACACTATATGTATCAGGCCGTATATACAGGCAAACTTTCTGGCAATGGTGTTTTTACAAAGAAATGTCAGAAATATTTTGAGGATAAATATGGATTCAGAAAATGTATATTGACTACTTCCGGTACGGATGCGCTGGAAATGGCGGCAATACTCTGCGATGTGAAACCAGGTGACGAGGTCATTGTGCCGTCTTATACTTTCGTGTCATCTGCTTTGGCTTTCGTGCGTCAGGGGGCAAGAATAGTGTTTGCGGACAGTTGCAGCAATAATCCTAATATTGACCCTGATAAACTTGAAGCACTTATTACTCCTAAGACGAGAGTAATAGTTCCTGTTCATTATGCGGGAATAGCCTGCGACATGGACAGAATCATGGAGATAGCCGACCGTCACAATCTTTTCGTGGTGGAGGACGCAGCACAGGCTATTGACTCTTACTATAAGGACAGACCACTCGGCGGTATTGGTCACTTCGGCTGTTTCTCTTTCCACGAGACAAAGAATGTCACTGCCGGCGGTGAGGGCGGTATGCTCTGCGTCAACGACGAACGTTTCGTTCGCCGTGCCGAGATAATATGGGAGAAAGGCACCAACCGCGCGGAGTTCTTTCGTGGTATGGTGAATAAATATGGTTGGGTGGATACTGGCTCCTCATTCCTGCCCGCTGAGATAAACAGTGCTTTCCTATTGGCTCAGTTGGAGAATCTTGATGACATACAATCTCGCCGGAAAGCTATATGGCAGCAGTATTATGACGGTCTGAAACCTCTTGAAGAAAGAGGGTGGCTTGTACTACCGCAAATTCCGGACTATGCCACGAATAATGCCCACATGTTCTATGTCGTTTGTAGAAATATAGACGAGCGTACAAAACTTATTGCTAAAATGAGAGGACAGGATATATGTCTTGCATTCCATTATCTCAGCCTTCATCTGAGCGATTACTACAGAAGTACTGAAAACAATACTCCTTCCCTCCCAAACTGTGACCGCTATGCCGATTGCCTCGTAAGACTACCGATGTACTTTGAACTGACGGATGATGATGTAAACGAGGTTATCAACCAAATAAAAGACTTTTATAATGACTGACAATCTTCCAAGTGTCCTCATAATATCTGCTGTTAACCCTATGCACTCAGCAGGTACTGTTGCTATGAATTTTTACATGGCGTTAAAGAAAGCGGGCTATGATGTAGACTTCCTTACCAAGTGTAAGGTAAAGGGACATCCTGAATTTGACTATATATATGATCTTACGCATTGGCCAAACTACATAAAGTACCTATTGGAGAAGCGTAGATTCAGGCGTTCTACGGCAAAAAGAAAGGCTATTCCACAGGTAGGCAATCATGTGTTTGACTATGGTTATGAGAACGAAGCGCCTGTACCAGTAGAACTTATACTTAGTCATATCCGAAAGCAATATGACGTAGTGTATATTGTATTCTGGAGTCAGTTTATTTCATACAGCACAGTTGAGGCTATATATAACAAGCTACACTGTCAGATACATCTTCGGTGTGCTGACAATCAACCTGTATCAGGTGGGTGCCATTTCATTGGTGACTGTCGGCGAATTACAGAAGGATGTGGCTTCTGCCCAGGACTAAAGGAAAGCGGGGCAGATGACTTCACCCGTTACAACACAGAATATCGCAAACGTGTGTTGTCGGTTGTGCGTCCTGTTATATATGGCAATACTCATATGCAGAATATCTATAGGAATACATATTTGCTGAGCGACTATGAGAGGTTAGAGACTGTATATCCGCTTGTGGACAACAAGCATTTTCATGTTATTGACAAAGAGGAGGCACGCAGAGTTTTGAATATTCCGGCAAATAAGAAATTTATCATGTTCTTCGGTTCTACAATATTAACTGAGGAACGCAAGGGTATGAAATACTTGTTAAAGGCATTGGATATAGTCTATGACATACTGCTGCCAGAGCAACGACAAGATGTTCTTGTGGTCATTGCAGGTAGAAGAATTAAGGAAGTCAAGCAATATGTTCGTTTTGACACTATAGATGCAGGTTTCGTGTCATTGGAACGACTTCCTCTATATTACTCCATGTCAAACATCTATCTCTCTCCTTCTGTAGACGATGCTGGTCCCTCCATGGTAAACCAGTCATTGTCATGTGGTACACCTGTGGTGGCATTTGGCATCGGTACTGCCCTTGACATGATTCAGGGGCATAATACGGGGTATTGTGCAGTTTTGCGCAATGCTAAGGACTTTGCAAAAGGTATATTGAATATTTATAACAGTTCACCTGATGAGTATAATGCCATCTGTCAAGAGTGCAGGCATATAGCGTTAGAAAAAACGACCGAAGAGGCTTTTGTTAAAGATTTTCAGCGTATATATGAGAAATATAAGAACTGAGATAATCCTGTCGGACCTTATCTGTGTATCACACCATAGTATAGGAATTTTCCTATGATATCTAACTGTAGGGAAAAGGATACAGGTCTCTCACGTAATAGTTTTCCCAGCATTTTAAAGGCATCTGCGATGTTGTCGGTATTCTGATAATTATATTTGGCGTATTTTTTTATAGTTCTGTCTATAGCACGTTTTTCCTCTGACGAGTAATTAGTATTACCTGTTTTTTGTTTCTTGATGACACTTAATACAGCTCTGTCTTTTTCTATCCTGTTTCTTAACAATCGTTCGGCCTTGTCAGAAATGGAACTTAATTCAGCTTCGTTAAAACATATGCCTCTTTGTACTGGCAATTTTCTTTCCCATTTCTTGATAAATTTCAAAAGGTTATCATAGAATACCATACTGAAAACTCCCAATGATTTATGCTCTATGCTGATGTCATCACAAATCATTATCTTTCTTCCCTGCTGGATAACTTGCATGCTGGTATCTACATCGTATAAGTGAAATCCCTTAAACGTGTATTCATCAAAACTTATATCAGAAAAGAGAGATTTAGGAATACAAAACCATAATCCATCTATAGCTGCTACTTCCTCTAACCTCCTTGTAGGTGTGTATCTTTTTTTGCTGACTACATATCGACTGGGAGTTTCTAACGTGGTTATACCATCATACTGATAGCCTTTGAATGTCGGACACATCCTTATATCGCCTTTACTCGGTATTATCTTTGTGCCGGCAATTCCTAATATTCCGATACTGTCATCCTGTATATATTCACACACCTTTTTCCCCCAGTCTTGTGTGTGGAAATACAAGTCTTCATGCATAAAGCAAAGAATATCTCCATTTGAATGCTTGACACCCTCGTTATATGCACTATATATAGAATATTGATGTTGTGAATTGTCTATGTGTACTATTTCATATCCGGTGCCAATGGTCTGGTCTATATTCTTTATTAGACTATCTGAAAGGTGATCGTATTTAGAACAGATTATAAGTGAAATCATAATCGTAAGATTGTATTTTACCTGTAGTTTATACTTCTTGTTTCATTACATTCCTTGTTTTTGTATCCATAGGGCAAGGAATTTGTCATATGTTTCATCGTAATAACTATGTCTTTACCCTCTTGCAGGATCGCTGTCAGTAATTCTATCATTCAAACAAATCATCAAGTACTATCTGATAGGGAATGTATGCGTTAGCATTCATGTTTGTTTTCAAACCGTATGTAGTGATGACGTAACAGGTGTCGCAGCCTTGCATTTTGTGTGATGCTTGAATATCTCCATACGTCCATACGTAAGGGTGCTCCGGGCGAGAAGAACAATTTGTTTACATTCACGTCGATAGGGAGCGAAGGATCAACCAGTGGTTTATAACTGCTGCATGTCATACAGTCGCTTGTAGTAGCCGTTCTTGGCTATCAGCTCGTCGTGCTGGCCGCGCTCTACTATCTCACCTTCGTAAAGCACGTATATCTCGTCTGCATTCTTGATAGTTGACAGACGGTGGGCTATTGCTACCGTGGTGCGACTCTTCATCAGTCGCTCCAAGGCCTCCTGTACCAAACGCTCTGACTCTGTGTCAAGGGCTGATGTTGCCTCGTCAAGTATTAAGATTGGTGGATTCTTGAGTATGGCACGGGCAATGCTGATGCGCTGGCGCTGACCACCTGACAGACGACCTCCGCGGTCACCAATCATGGTGTCATATCCGTGTTCGCTCTCCATGATGAAATCATGAGCGTTGGCTATCTTCGCAGCCTCTATCACCTGCTCCATGGTCGCGTTCTCCACACCGAATGTAATGTTGTTATAGAACGTATCATTAAAGAGAATTGCCTCCTGGTTTACGTTGCCTATAAGCTGGCGCAGGTCACTGATGCCAACCTCTCGGATGTCCTTGCCGTCAATGAGTATCTGGCCACTGCTTACGTCATGGTAGCGTGGTATGAGGTCAACAAGCGTTGATTTGCCAGAGCCAGACTGCCCAACGAGGGCGATTGTCCTGCCTTTCTCTACGGTGAGGTTGATGTGTTTCAGCACATCGTGTCCCTCTGTATAGTGGAAACTTACGTCTTTAAGCTCCGCCTTGTTGCTGAAATCGCCTATCAACTTAGGTGTGGCAATCTCTTTTATAGGATTTTCAGCCTTCAATATAAAATCGATGCGATCCATTGAGGCAAGTCCCATTGGTACCTGATACAGCGCTCTGGTGAACTCCTTCAGGGGGTTGATGACACTATAGAGTATCACCATGTAGAAAATGAAGGTAGAGGCATCGATAAGGTGTGAACCGGTAAGTATCAGCCAGCCGCCGAAGAGCAGCACTATCACAATGATGACGGTTCCGAGGAACTCTGACATGGGATGAGCCAGTGACTGGCGCATACTGACGGTAACGACAGACTTGCGGTACTTGTCGTTGATTTCCTCGAATCGTTGCGTCATCTTATGCTCGGCTATGAAGGCCTTGATGATGCGCAGGCCGCCAAGCGTCTCGTCAAGCTGTGATAGCAAATCGCCCCACAATGTCTGTGCCTCAGTGCTCTGTGCTTTTAGGCGCTTGCTTACTTGTCCCATGATGATGCCTGCCAGCGGTGCCACTACTATTACGAATACGGTGAGCTGCCAGCTAACGAATATCATTGTGGAGAAACAAACGACGATTGCTATTGGATGGCGTATCAGCATGTCGATGGAACTCGTCAGCGAACTCTCCACCTGGGCTACGTCTGCGCTCATGCGTGCAACGATGTCGCCGCGTCTTTCTGATGAGAAGAATGCAAGCGGCAGGCTGAGCACCTTTCTATATACCTCCATACGAATGTCTTTCACTATGCCAGTGCGTAGTGGCAACATTACCGATAGAGATGCGAAATATCCCAATGTCTTCAGCGCTGTCATTATGGTAAGTCCGGCTCCCATCAGACAAAGAGTGTAGAATGCGCCGTGCTGCCCCATAAGTTCCTGCACGTAGGCATAGCCGTTGTTTACGAGCAGGTCTTTGTCAAGGGTTGACCATGTCCACTCCTTGTAGTGATAAACCTTTTGGTCTATTTGGAAGAGGATGTTTAGTATCGGAATCAATACGACGAACGAGAATACGTTCATCAGTTGTGCGTACAAGTTCAGTATGACAGACCATACGAGATATATCTTGTATGGCATGAGATACCGCTTCATTATTTGGAAAAATTGTTTCATACTTAAATGCAAAGTTACGTTTTTTTTATTAATTGACAAAAAAACTTTGTTGTTTTTTTATCTTAAAGGTTATTATGATGCTTTGTTCTTTTATATTTTAGGAAAAAAGAATACTTTTGCCGTATGAAATCTCAATAATTATTGTGTTGATGGAGAATACACCGATGAAAATAGAAAACTTCAAGGCAGAGTACTCGGAAGAAGGCTTGAAGGAAAAACTCTCGAAGATTGCGCGCAAGGCAGGTATAAAGGTAGTGTATGCCGTGCTTGTGGCATATTATGCCGTGCAGTCGGATGCTATGTCGTTGAAAGACAAGGCGAGACTGTATGGCGCATTGGGCTATTTCATACTACCGGTAGATCTTATACCTGATTCCTTGCTGGGTATGGGCTACAGTGACGATATGGCAGCCCTGATGTATGTGCTTCATGTGGTAAGCGACAATATCACCCCAGAGGTAAAGCGGAAAGCAGAGGAGCGTCTTCGTTCGTGGTTCGATGTCCCGTTTGAGGCACCGGAATTTTAGATATCAGATGACTGGTCAAATGAAATGGCCGCACTTTCGCGTTTAAACAGACATGTGAATGCTTTTGAAAAGTAATTGTATAATGCGTAAGGTGTTAAGTATGCAGAGTTGATATAGGATAAGAAATCAACTCTTTTTGTTGTGCGTGAAAGGTAAAAAGTCGCAGAGATGGTTGATAATCCAAATAATTTTAGTACCTTTGCACCGCTTTTTGAATTTTTGTAGATTCAGGGCAATAGTTACACATTAATTAAATAAAACAAAATGATGAATCATTACGAAACCGTTTTCATTTTGACTCCCGTTTTGTCTGATGATCAGGCAAAGGAAACGGTCGCTAAGTTCACAAAGGTGCTGACAGACAACGGCGCTGAGATTCTGAACGAGGAGGCTTGGGGACTCAAGAAGATGGCTTATGCTATTGACAAGAAGTCAACAGGTTTCTACAACCTCGTTGAGTTCAAGGCAGAGCCAGAAGTAATCGCAACTCTCGAGACAGCTTATCGCCGTGACGAGAAGGTAATCCGTTTCATGACTGTCAAGCTTGACAAGTACGCATCTGCATATGCGGAGAAGCGTCGTAACAAGCTTGCTAAAAAAGAGGAGGCTTAAACTATGGCAGAGAACAATTCAGAAATCCGTTATCTGAACGCACCGGCAATTGACACTAAGAAGAAAAAGTATTGCCGTTTCAAGAAGAGTGGTATCAAGTACATCGACTACAAGGATCCTGAGTTCCTGAAGAAGTTCCTTAACGAGCAGGGCAAGATTCTTCCACGTCGTATAACCGGCACTTCTCTGAAGTATCAGCGTCGTGTGGCGCAGGCTGTAAAGCGTGCTCGCCAGATCGCACTGCTTCCATACGTAACCGATTTGATGAAGTAATTTAAAAAAGGAGGATTACACAATGGAAATTATACTGAAAGAAGATATCATCGGTCTTGGATACAAGAACGACATAGTAAATGTTAAGTCTGGTTACGGTCGTAACTACCTCATTCCTACAGGCAAGGCTGTCATCGCTTCTCCTTCTGCAAAGAAGGTGCTGGCTGAGAACCTGAAGCAGCAGGCTCACAAGCTCGCTGCAATCCTTGCTGCTGCAGAGAAGGAAGCTGAGAAGCTCAACGGCGTTTCTGTTGAGGTTGAGGCTAAGGTTTCTGCTACAGGTGTGCTCTATGGTTCAGTTACTTCAGCTACTGTTGCTGAGGAGCTTGCTAAGAAGGGCATTGAGGTTGACCGCAAGCGCATCGTTATGAAGGACATCAAGACCGTAGGTGAGTATGTCGCTACAGTGGTATTCCACAAGGAAGTTAAGGTTGAGATTCCTGTAACTGTACTCGCAGAGGGCAACAGCGCCGCTCAGGAGGCTGCTCCTGCAGTGGAGGAGGCTCAGGCAGAGGTTGCTGAGGCAACTGAGGCTGCAGAGTAAAAAGCATTTTAGCTGATAAGCAAAAATAAAGACAAGGTCCCGATTACCTCACTCCTACGAGTGACGGTGACTGGGACTTTTTGCTTTTTAGTACATAACAAAACCATAAAACTACTTACTTAAAGAAAGAAAAACAAAATGAAAGCATTCGTATTTCCTGGACAGGGTGCCCAGTTCACGGGTATGGGTAAGGATCTCTATGAGAGTAATCCTAAGGCAAAAGAACTTTTTGACAAGGCAAACCAGATTCTCGGTTTTGAGATTACCAAGATAATGTTTGAAGGTACAGCAGAAGAACTGAAGCAGACAAAGGTAACGCAGCCTGCAGTGTTCCTTCATTCTGTAATCTCTGCTATTTGCCTTGGTGATGATTTCGACGCAGAGATGACGGCCGGTCACTCTCTGGGTGAGTTCTCAGCCCTTGTGGCAGCAGGTGCATTGTCATTCGAAGATGGTCTGAAGCTTGTCTCAAAACGTGCTATGGCTATGCAGAAGGCCTGTGAGGCAGCTCCTTCAACAATGGCTGCAATCATCGGATTGTCAGACGATGTGATAGAGAAAGTATGTGCAGAGGTATCTTCAGAAGGCAACATTGTGGTGCCGGCAAACTATAACTGTCCTGGTCAGCTCGTTATCTCTGGTAACATTGACGCTGTCAATGCTGCTTGTGAGAAGCTCAAGGAGGCAGGCGCTAAGCGTGCTCTCGTTCTGCCTGTGGGCGGAGCGTTCCATTCTCCACTTATGCAGCCAGCAAAGG
>Ga0247608_10006909_pt1 | contig 11813 bp, 11 predicted proteins | sample 176DNAGHGlowgp2_FD_193490 | JGI IMG/M metagenome (GOLD analysis project Ga0247608, IMG submission 193490) | Sheep rumen microbial communities from Palmerston North, Manawatu-Wanganui, New Zealand - 1766 DNA GHGlow gp2 | ecosystem: Host-associated > Mammals > Digestive system > Stomach > Rumen ... | reverse complement strand
TAAAATGCCTTTTGATGATACACCAAAAAGATGGGTTGATGAAAACGAAACGGAAGTATATGATAATTCTTCTCAATTAATGCCTGTAGAAGAAGAAAAACCTTTACCAACAGTAGCTGAACAAAAAAGCATTGTTGCTGAAAGTGATTTAAAAGAAGAAGATAAAAGTATTCTCGGCGGTATTATCGAAATAAACAACATTGCAAACGCTTTAGAAAAAACAGGTATAATGGAAACAATTGAACAGCGTATAATGGTCATAAGAACATATGCTGAACATTTTATTGCTGAACATTTAAGAAATAATATACGCGCTGAAGATTTAAAAAATATGTTATTGATGAAACTAGCTCGTAATATTGATAATCTTGATTTAGAATTAGCATCTCGTATATATCTTGATTTGCAACAAACCATGTCTCAAGATGTCGCTATCATGAACGCTACAGCTCATGGTGAAGTAGGGGCAAGTGCTATTCCAAACACTGGACCAAGCATTAATCTTACTGTTAATAACGCAACAACAGAAGGAGCTAGCATAACAAACAATACATTAGCCGTTAACAATCAACAGACTAACTTAAAAGACGCTAGCATTCTAAATGATACAATAAAGAAAGTACAAAATATTTCTATACCAAGACAAAAACAGAATATAACAATTAATCAATAAAATTATTCTTCTAATTCAAAATCTGACTCTTCATAATTACTTTCATCTTCAGAATATGGATATCTTTCTTTAATTTCTTCTACTTTAAGATCACGCTCAATTAAAAGTTGTGTTATTTCATTCTCTACATCTTCTGTCATAGGAATTGTATCCCTTAAACGATTGATATGACATGTGATTGGATCAACTTCTTGTTGATAAGCCCTTTCACGATTTTGACTCTGTTCTTCATCTGTTGGAGGTAATGGAGCAGGATTCTCAACTGATTCCAAATAATCTCCTTTATCCTCAATATGACAGTTGTTAGTATTGCAATATACAGCGAGGTCTGCATATTGAACATTTGTATAAGGTTTATTTACTATCATTAAATTTACTCCTTAAAAGCTTTATAATTAGTTGTATATTCTTTCCATGAACCGTTTGCTGTAATTGTTATATAACCTTCATCGTTATTATACCCTTGTGTGTGAACTACATTTGAGCAAAGTGTAGAATCAGTATAAGAAGAACCACCGCCACCACCTGAACGCCAGTATTGGGAATTGTGTCCATCAGTACCGCCACCGCCACCGCCATAATAACCAGCACCGCCGACACCACCGCCATTTCCACCATTACCACCTAGTCCTAATTGTCCAGCAGAACCACCAGCGTTAGAGCCACCACTAGAACCAGCGCCACCTGCTGTCTGCGTTCCACCTCGTCCACCAGAAGCGTTACGACCACTAACACCGTTTTCACCAGTTAGACCGCCACCATTACCGCCGTTTGAAAAATAGTTTCTGTCAGCGTCACCACCAGAACCACCACCACCAGCTACTATAAGACGGCTATTAAGAGATGTTGTATTTGTTATTCCTGAATTATTAGTACGAATATCAGAAGCGTTATAGTATGATGAGTTTTCGAGAGGTATATTACCAACAACAAAGTATAAAGTTTGTCCGCTTGTTACGGTTAAATCACATTCAACACGACCACCATAACCACCTCCTGCTTTACCGTTTCTTCCTCTACTAGCCACACAATCTACATGAAGTTTTGTAATACCACTTGGAACAGTCCATTCTTGTAAACTTGCTCCTGCTCTAAAAGTTTTAGTAGATACATCATATTCAGTTATAGTGCTGATAATTTTATAACTGTTGACATTTACATCTTTATAAAAATCGTATCCTCTAATACCTTTCCAAATATAATTATTATTTATTTTAATATACGATTCTGAAAGGTCTATTTGTCCATTATTTGTAAAAGGTTCATAATAAGAACCATTATTTCTTATACCTATCAATGGTTGAGTTAATTCTGGAAATACAAAATTTTCTTGTAATTGAAAAGAATTAAATATCGTATTCCACGTTTCTCCATTTGTTGAATAATAAAAAGATAAAATATCACCTACTCTTTTTAATTTTCCATAATACCATGTACTAGTTGTCAATGAAGGAGAATGTGCAAAAGAACCACCATAAGTATCTGTATACCAATTATTTCCATCAGCGTTCGGTAAATTAATAATAAGATATCCGCTTTGATTTAAAAGTAAAATAATTCCAAATCTTGTCGAACTCGTTAATCCAACTTGTGAATTGAATATAACCATATTTGTAATTGGATAAGTTTCTGGAGTTTTAAATTTAATCACAAATTCAAAATCATTACTTTTTGGACTAAATTCATATGGTAATTTAGCATAATTTGTTGTAGAAAAATTTGAAATAATATTATTTGTTATTGTAGGTGAACCTGTTGTTACTATATTTGGTGTACTATTAGTATATTCTTCTACATCAGCCCCTTTCCAATAATACTGTCCATTTATTTTAATATAAGATTCACCTAAATATATTGGTCCTAAAAATGGATCATAATAACCTGATTGTAAATGAACACCTATCGTCCAATCACCACGATTAGTTAATTTTGTTGTAGATTCTGCAGTGTAAGTTTTAATCCAATTATTACCATCGATAGAATATGTTAAATAATATGCTGTTCCAGTAAAACCGTATTTTACATAATATGTTTTTCCCTCTTCAAGGATATTATCATCTGATGGTAATTGAACAGCATAAGTTCCATTTCCAGATGTATTTATGAGTAAAGTTAAATCTTTATGTTCACCTATAAGCATTTGAGAAGGATAACTAACCGGTTGACATAAAAACGTTTGTCTTACTGAATCTTGTAAATTTATACATGTAAATTTAAAACAAACTTCCCAATTATCCGCTGTATGAAATGGTATAGATGATGGAATCGTTTTTAAATAATTACTAGAAGAAAATCCAGATACTTGATCATCAATTATTATTGGAGAACCAGTTGCTGTACAATTAATATTAGAATATTTATAATATTTTCTAACAGTATTGGTTAATCCATTCCACCACAAAGAATCATTTATGTAAATTGAACATTCATTTAAATCTACAGTACCATTAAAATATCTACTTGTATTGTCATCTATACCAATAGCTATCGGTGTTGTCCAATAACAAACGTTTTGATCATATTCTCCAACACTTGAATAACTATTTCCATCAGTCGAAACATACATATAAACTTTTGTTCCTGTCCAACCACATTTAATCCAATAGTCTTTATTTGTTTCAATTGTATATGGGATAGTTGTACCCCAAGTATTGCTCGATGTTGGAATAACAAAATGAATTTTAGAATCACTGTCTTCGATTGTTAATTGAGGTGTACGTATATTCGTTGAATTTCCAAATATTCCTTGATGTCTATTTAATTCATTTGCCTTAAATTTTATACGCCATTCAAACGAGTTTATTAATGGTAAAGGTGTAGTTATAAGTCCATATCCATTTTGAAACGGTCCAATAACATTATTTTTTTCTGGAATATTTCCAACTCTTTTAATGTTAAGAGCTTTACCTTTATAAGCTTTCATATACTAAGCTCCCATTCCACAAGCATACCAATTTCTGCCGTAAGTCCAAGCATTACTAGCAATTACAAAATTGGTTGTTGATTTAGTGTGAACTGATTCTGCACCAGTTGAAGAACTTATTCCTAGTTGCTGACCATCATCATTTTGTGTAATTAAAACAGTGTAGTTTGTATTAATGAAAGGCTTAAGAAAAGTAACTGTCGCCGATGTATACGTATTAGCAGTAACAGAATTAATAACACCACCTTGCTCTACCCAACCATCATCATATATCCTATACCAACTACTTCCATTTACATATGTATCTACAACAACATGAACAGTAGATAAATCTGATAGTGTAACAGCATTATCATTAACCCATTCGGTTGTTGCAATTTTATTAGAGTCGTCACTAGCTGGAGGAGTAGGACAATATGCTGATCCAGTACCGTCCTGATTACATACTAGGTTAAATTCCAACCTATCTTCACTACCTGCTACATCTTTATAAGCAGCTATTGTTATAACACTTTGTCCATTTGGTTTTTGAGTAATCTCAAATAGACCTATTCTGTTTGCATTTCCTGGACCATTTTTATCTAAAAGTTCAACATATCCATACTTATTTGAACTAGGTGACGTTCCTTTTGTAATGTTAGGATTTTTTAAACGTAAGCCAGCAGCATCATGACTAACAGTTGGCATACTTGTGAATGTCTTTTCACCAGCAACAGTTTCATTACCAGTAGTATGTACAAACGCTGTATCTTTATCTGTTAAATCATACGTTTCTGTATCACTTAATGTTCCACCGTCTTTAGCAGCCTTCCATTGTGAATATGTCAATTTATTAATAATTAAATCTGAAACGGTGGTATCAGTTGTCATGTTATCTTTTCCTTAATTTAATATAAAATATGTGTGGTAAATGTATATTTTTATAGAACTATAGTTTTTATAATGTATTCAATATGAATTTTCTAATTAAAATGCCATGAAATAAGTATTATATGCTATATTGTATATATAGTTTTTAAAAATGGCTTTACAGAATAGTTCTATATATGGTTAATATCATTTATGAAAATAGTTGAACAAGCAAAATAAGAGGCAAGCGAAACTAGGATTTTAAAATATGATTAAACAAAACCTAAGGCTTATGTGTCTAATAAGCTTTTTTATTTTTGGCTTTTTTATAGACGCTAACGCTAAAACAAATTACAAATCTTTGCATACAGGACATGATATTATTGCAAAATATGAATGTGGTAAGCAAGGATATCAAGCAATAAGTAAGGATGGATATGGAGGTTATTCCTATGGAAAATGGCAAATTTCTACACAAAGACGGAATAATTTACCATCTACTTTTGATTTTTTCTTAACATATTTAAAGGATAATAATCATATATATTATGTAAAACTACAAAATGCTGGTGGATATCAAGCAGCTTATAAAGGTAATTCTTATTTTATAAATACTTGGAAAAAACTGGCTAAAGAAAAATCTTTTAATAAATCATATGATCAATTTTTATTAAAAACACAAATAATTCCAGTTTATATGCGTATGGATAAAAATGGAAATAAAAATTTTGATATGATTACCTCATGGGCATCAGATGATAATGCTATACAAGCAGCATTAAAATCAACAATTATACAACATGGACCAGGTGGAGCATATAAAATTTTTCAAAATATTTGTTTTAATAAAAAAGATATGACTAAAGAAGATTTTTTGAAAAGTCTTTATACATATCGGCTAAATAAATACCCACAACATAAGAAGAGGTACCATGCTGAGTATAACGATCTTAAAAATTATCTACAGTCTGGTAAATCAAGTATTAAGAAAAAAGAAAAGACTGTTAAGATAGCAAAAGCTAAAAACCCATCGTTTTGGGATAAGCTTGTAAAATTATTTTCCTAATTTAGATAACATTCGTTATTGCCTCTTAGCTTTTTTATAAAAAATCATTTAAGTTCTAAATATAAATAATAAAATTCATTGAATATTAGGACTTGAAAATGGCTATTGATCCTTCAAATACAATAACTTATGGTCAACTCATAGATAATGTTTTGAGTTGGATACAAAACATATGTGAAAATGTCGGCTCAGAATATAAATCTTCAGTTGATAAAGCTTTAAAACCAAACACAACATTTCCAGAATACAGTGGAAAAAAAGAAATATATTGGGAATACAGACACAATGGAGATAATAAATTTGATTATTACAAAACCACATATGATTACGTTTTATCTGTAAATAATGATACAATTATTCCATTAGTTACAACGGCTCAAATAAAAACAGATTTTGATAATTTTATGACACAAGCTAATCTTATTCAAAGAAAAGATTATATAGTTACAACTTCAGGTCTTTTAAATTTATGGAATAATATTGTTTGTTTTTTATACGCTCATTTATTTGATGTAACGAGTAATTTTACTAGCAAATCGAGTTTAATGTATTGGAGTAATTCTGGAATAGCATATGATTATGATGCAACAGATATGACTGATACTAATGTTACAGCTTCTGAAACAAAAATAGCAGCATTAGACATCAATGAAATGTTATCTACTTTACAAGAAGCTTATAATCCAATACATAGATCACATATCGTTGAGGTTATTGGAAAAGCAAATGATTCTACTGAATCTTTAGGTACAGGAAATACATCTCGTGGATCACAAGGTTATCAAACTTATAAAGGTGCAAATGGAGAAACGCCTAAATTACATTTTTAATTTCATATAACCTATAAACATTGAACTAGACGATGAACTTGATGAACTTGAACTAGACGATGAACTAGAACAAGAAGAAGAACAACAAGAACTAGAAGAAAACATTGCACTAAAATCATAAATAACCGTATGTGTTTTTGTTGTTTGTTGTATTATTTCTTCAAAATTATTTAAAAGACTTTCTACTTCTGTTCCTTTTATTAATGGAACATCACTTATTCCAGATGGTAAAGGTTTATATGATACAGTACCACCGTTAAAAAATCTTAACGGTTTTACAGAAATATTACTCAATACATTTACTAATCTAGCAGAACAAAAAGACGCTATGTTATTCCAGAAAGATAACAATCCGGTAGATGTAACAGGACTATTTGATTTGGTATCAATTCCTCTAGATATCATGAAACTATTAAATAATTCTTCTACTCTAGTTTTTGCTACTACTGGTAAAACAGTATTACTTCTTATAGTCATTTTATTACCATACTTACCTTTCCATTCAGTAGACATAGCAGCAGCTGTATTATCTTCTTCATAACTTTGATTCTTTATAGAATCAGGAACATCTGAACTATAAGTATCTATGTTTTTACAACTTGTTTTTAACCATGTTAAAAAGTTTTGTGTTAATTGACTATATGTTATTATTTCATTTTGTGTTGCCGCTACCATCTCCAAAACCACCTTCATTTATAATGTCTATGTAGTATACAAATTGTTTCATAATAGGATAAAGAACTTTATAAGCGTCAGTATATTTATTTTCATCTTTAATTGGTTCATAATTTTCATATAACTTGGCAATTCTTTGTAAATCTAACATTGAAAAAATTTTAATGTATTGTTCTGGTACAAGTGTTTCTTGATTTTCTATTTTTACAGGAATACAATGTTTAAAGCATGCTTCATAGATACCTAACAAGTTTCCACAAAATTCAATCATTTTAGCTTTCAAAGAACCAATGATACTTACATATTCTATTAAAGATGAATACATTACTTTTTCATGTGCAAAAAAATCTTCTTTAAAATTTTTAGCAGGACAAATCAACAGAAAAACGTTAAATGCCAAAATATCATCTAAACACTCACCGTTCATATAACTTTTAAGCTTTTCTATTTTTTCATCTTTAGTAAGTTCTTTTAAATTTTCCATAATATCTCCTTTATTTTATAATGTATTATATAGAACTCAAATAAGTTCTATCAATAGAATAAAAAGGAGTGTCCTATGTTACCTATAAATGAATTCATTTTATGGAACAATTGTCCAAATAATTGCAAGTTTTGTTGGCAAAAATTAGAAAAACAACAAACATATGAAGAACGTATCCAATCTTTAAATCTTGTATATGAAAAGGTAAAAAAACTATATAATTCCCACGTTTTGTTTGTAGGTGGTGAAATTTTTGCAGATAAAAACATGACTATAAATTCACAACTATTCAAGCTATTTAGATTAACGTGTGAAAAAATGCAAAGAAATGAAATTGAACTGTGTTATATAAATACTAATCTTTTGTATAATATTAATGTTTTACTCTTACCTGTATTAAATATGTTAAAAGATTATGATTTGATTGATAGAGTTCATTTTACTACTTCTGGTGATGGTGATGGAAGATTTTCTAATTCTTTTTCCATAAAACAATTCTATTTAAATCTTTGTGAAATTAGAAATCTATTTCCTGTTTTGCCTATATATGTTAATATAATTTTAACTAAAAACTTTTGTGAAGACGTGTTATCTGAAAAATTCAATATAGCAACTTATGAAAGAGATTATAAAGTAGAAGTAAACACAATACCGTACATAAAGTTTGGAAAAGATATAGAAGCACCAGCAAAAGAAACAGTTTTTAAAACGATTCTTAAACTTAATGAACAACTTCCTGGTTATGGAATAAAATATTGTAACAACTTTCTTCTAAATCAAGATATCATTTTACAAAAGTCTGAAAATGGAAAGTTATTAAATGTGTCTTCAGACAAAAGTGTTTGTGGGCATTCTGAAAATTTTACAAAATGCTATTCTGATTCTGACGAATGCTTTGTGTGTGATTGTATGAAATTAAAAGAATTGATGGAGAAACAATAAATGTTTGAATTACCTGCAGAATATTTAAATTTTATAAAAAAACATAAAGTAATAAAATTACAAAAAAATACACACTATGAAAAACATCATATTTTACCAAAATCACTAGAGGGTGATGATTCTGATGAAAACATTTGTTATTTAACTATTAAAAATCATTTTTTAGCACATCTATTGTTAGCTCAAAAAACAAACAATTCTACATGCTGGAAAATAGTTTTTATGATGATTAATGTAAAAAGAAAATATATACCTAAATCATATTATAAAAAATATGAAGAAATTAGAAAAAATAGTAGAGAATCTTTGTCTATTGTCATGAAAAATCGTTGGAAAAATGAAGAATATCAAATGTTTATGAAAAAAATAGCTTCTGAAGCATGGAAAAAAGAAGGTTATCGTGAGAATAGAAAAAATAAAATGGAAAAATATTATAAAAATGAAGAATATATAAAAAATATGTCAAAGAAATCAAAGGATAGATGGAAAGAATCTGAATATAGATCTAAATGTATAAAAAATATAGAAAGAACACCAGAAAGAATAAAAAATCAAAAAGAAAAAATCAAAAAAACATTAAGTACAAAAGAAGCTAGAGAATTAAAAAGTAAAACCGCAAAACTTTTATGGAAAAATCCAGAATATAGAAAAAAAGTATCTGATGGTTTAAAACGCTATCATAAAAATAGGAGAATAAAAAATGATAAATAAACAGTTATTAAAAGGAGGTCCATATAGTAATGCAAAAGCATCCTATATGGTTCAATTTCGGAATATGGCCTAACTGTAATAATAATTGTAAATTCTGCCTCAGAATGAATAGAGAAGTATGGGATAAGCAAAGACTTATTCGTGAAATACATAATATCCGTGAAAACATAAACTATATAGATTGGAAAGACAAGTTTGCGGATGGTATATCTATGCTTGGTGGTGAAATATACTTTATGACAGATATAGATATACAAAATGAATATATGCTTTTGGTAGATGATATAATAGATAAAATACTACTCGTTAGTCCTTCACCCAGATGTAAATATTCAACAGTAACAAATGGTATGTATGATCCAAGTTTTTTATTTCGTGTAATAGATCGTATAAAAGAACGTACAGGAGACATGAGATTTGTCGATGTTAATTTCTCTTATGATATAAAGTATCGTTATCCTAATGAAGAAAAAAGATTATTAGCGTTAAATAATATAAAAGCTTTTAGAGATAGATATAATTATAGAGTTGGTGTACAAATGATATTGGCACAACATGTAATTGAAAGTATAAAAAATGGTAAATTCGATTTTAAACAATTCATAAATAAAGATTTAGAAGGTTGCAACTTTTGTTTTTTATATCCACATCCAATTCACTCTGGATTTACTTTAGATGATTTTTTCTTTAAGCGTGAAGATTTTCTAAATTTTTGTGTTTATTTAAAAGATGAATTTCCTCAAATATATGCTAATATGTATAGTTCAACAAATGCTTCGGCTGTTTACAAATATACTGGTATGCGTGATAAAAATAAATCAACATCACAACAACCTGTTCTTTCAGACGGTAAAGAAGAAATAACAGAATGTGGTCACAGTAAGCTTTATAGATGCTATGCTGATTCTGATGAATGTATGCTTTGTGATCTTTTAGTGCTTGGAGAATAATAATGTTTTTACAATTCGAATTATGGAAGCAATGCTCTTTTGGATGTAAATTCTGTTTTAATAGAGATGTCCCAAAAATAAGAAATAAAATAGATACCATGAATATGGCTTTAAAAATATTAAATTCGAAAAAGGCAGACGAATATGATGAATTTGGTATTATAGGTGGTGAGTTTTTTAATGGTGAAATTGATACGAAAGAAATTCATGATAAATTTTATGAAATAATCGATAATTTCATAGATAAGATAAAGCAAAATAAAGCTAAAAGATGTTTAGTTACAGCAGCTTTAATGTATGACAATCCAAAAGATTGGTTTGAGTTTTGTAATCATATTCATGCGAATAAAGTCGATAATAAGTTTTTGATATGTACATCATATGATTTTGTTGGTAGATTCAATGAGCATAAATTACATAATTGGTCTAATATAATGAAAGAAACTCATAAAAAATATCCAGATTTGATGTTACATGTAGAAACAATAACGACAGAAGTATTCTTAGAATCTGTAATGGATAAAAGTTTTAACCCTAAAGAGTTTGAAAAAGAATATAATTGTCATATCAATTATATGATTCCTGTGACAAGTTATGCTAAGCATTCTATAACAAAATATGATTTTAATAAGATGCTTCCTGGATTTTTTCCAAAAAGAGAAACATTTTTAAACTTTTTACAATACGTATATGAAAATGATATATTTGATTATAATGAATTATATAATTTCATAAACATTAAGAATCACAGTGATACATGTTATTGTGGAGATGCTCAAGATAAACAAATTGTTTTACAAAATAGACATAAGACAGAGAATAAAACAAGTTCAATATTAACAAATGATGATTATGGTTATCTTGATTCAGATATACATCCAAGAGTAGATGTTGAAAACTTCTTAGATATGATTGGAGATTAATATGAAATTAAATGAAAAACATAGTTTACAATTTGAGCTTTGGCAGGAATGTAACAGCCGTTGTAAATTTTGTTATCTCAGTGAAGCAAATAAATGTACTTCTACTGAACTTAAATTAAAAGCAGTTAATGATGCTATATCATTTTTAAGTGATGATGAAAAAATGATTCCATATAATACTGTGTCATATATAGGTGGTGAATTTTTCCAAGGTCAACTAAATACTCCAGAATTAAAAGAAACTTTTTTTAATTTAATGCATAAAACAGCTGAATTACAAATATCCGGTAAAATAAAAGAAGTATGGATTATGGCTACGTTAACCATAGGTGATCAAAAAGATCTTTATGAGTCTTTAAACATTCTTACAAATGATTATAAAACAGCTAATAAACCAGAATTAATAGAACAAATTTGGATAGTCACATCATATGATACTATAGGGCGTTTTCATACACAAAAAATGCTTGATAATTGGAATTATCACATGAAGCACATTCATGAATTATATCCAAGTATACATTTTAATACATGTATGATTCTAACACAAGATTTAATCTCGAAATATTTAAACGATAAATTTTCTTTTCACGAATATTCTAAAAAATACCATTCTGCACTGTTTTTTAAACAACCATCCTCAGGAAGTATAAAACCTAGTATTCAAAAAGGTACTGATCTTGAATTAGTCATGAGTGCTAAACAAGAAATGGAAAAAATTATTTCTGGATTTTTTCCAAAAAGAGAAACATTTTTAGAATTCTTAATTAAATTTAAAGATGATTGT
>Ga0247608_10006905_pt1 | contig 11819 bp, 10 predicted proteins | sample 176DNAGHGlowgp2_FD_193490 | JGI IMG/M metagenome (GOLD analysis project Ga0247608, IMG submission 193490) | Sheep rumen microbial communities from Palmerston North, Manawatu-Wanganui, New Zealand - 1766 DNA GHGlow gp2 | ecosystem: Host-associated > Mammals > Digestive system > Stomach > Rumen ... | reverse complement strand
GCTTCCATATGAGAGTATGGCTTGCCACACGAGCATAAAGGCTGGTGGTAAGTGCAGGGCTTATGTGACACCTGATGATATGGCAACATTTGTCGAACTTGTGGTTTTCTTAAGACAGAATAACATAGAGTACTTTGTTGCGGGTAACGGAAGTAATCTTCTTGTGAGCGATGCAGGTTTCAAGGGAGTTGTCATAAGTCTTGGAAAGCGTTTTTCGGAGATTGTTGTAGATGACGATATGATATATGCTCATGCAGGCGCACTGCTTTCTGTGGTTGGAAGGCAGGCACTTACAGAAGGGCTTACAGGCTTTGAATTCGCTTCGGGGATACCGGGCTCTGTAGGTGGCGCTGTATATATGAATGCGGGTGCTTATGGCGGTGAGATCAAGGATATAATCGAGTATGCTGATGTATATGATGGCGAGAGGATAAGAAGGTTCACCAAAGATGAACTTGATATGTCTTATAGAAGAAGCCTTCTTACAGACAATCCTGGATATATATGTCTTCTTGCGGCCTTCAAGCTTAAAAAAGGCGATAAGAAGCAGATAGAGGAGACTATGAAGGATCTTGCCAAGAGAAGAAGAGATAAGCAGCCTCTTGAGTATCCGAGCTGTGGAAGTACCTTCAAGAGACCTGCCGGAGACTTCGCTGGAAGGCTTATCGAAGAAGCGGGGCTTTCGGGACTTACAAAGGGCGGTATGCAGGTATCTACTAAGCACTGCGGGTTTATCATAAATCATGATGGCGGAACCGCAAGTGACTTTTATGAGCTTGCTGGTGAAGTGATAAGAAAAGTTGAGGGAAAAAGTGGTGTAAGGCTTGAACTAGAGGTTAAGCTGCTTGGTTTTGATGAATAGGAGAAGATATGTATATAGTTATAGTTACCGGAATGTCAGGCGCTGGCAAGACAACAGTTCTAAAACAGCTTGAAGATCTGGATTTTTTCTGTATAGACAATATGCCTGTTGTTCTTGCTGATAAGGTCATAACTTTAGCGGGAGACAACGACGGCTGTGAGAAGATGGCTTTTGGTGTAGATATAAGGAGTACTCCTAACATCGAAGAACTTTTGGAGTGTGTGAAGTCTATACGCGATGTCGGTCATCATGTGGATATTCTCTTCTTAGATGCCACTGATGAAACTATCATACATCGATATAAGGAGACGAGAAGAAAGCATCCGCTTGCCCAGAGAGGAAGAACTATAGATGGAGTTACGAAGGAGCGTGAGAAGCTTGCGATTATCAAGAGTAATGCCACACATATAGTTGATACATCGCATCTTCTTGTCAGAGACCTGAAGAAGAAGATAACTGATATATTCGTAGAGGGCAAGGCTTATTCTAACTTCTATATCAGTTTTATGTCGTTTGGCTTCAAGTATGGAATACCTGATGATGCAGACCTTGTTTTCGATGTAAGGTTCTTACCTAATCCTTATTATGTGGATAATCTCAAGTACTTAACGGGTGAGGATCAGGAAGTAAGAGACTATGTTATGGCTGATGGTAATGGTGAGATATTCCTTGGGAAACTTAAGGATATGCTGGATTTTCTCATACCTCAGTATATAGGTGAGGGCAAGAATCAGCTTGTGATAGCTGTTGGCTGTACAGGTGGAAAGCACAGGTCTGTCACACTTGCAAGAGGTCTTCATGAACTGTATAAGGATACGATATATGATACAGGTATATATCATAGGGATATAAGAAAGGCATGGAACTGATATGTCGTTCTCTATGGATATAAAACAGGAACTTATCAAGATAGATGTCGAGGCAAGGCACTGTCAGATCGCAGAACTTACTGCCATACTTACGGGTTGCTGTGACATAAGGCTTCTGTATGGCAATTATGCCATAAGGCTCATAAGTGAGAGCAAGCCTGTGGTGGTAAGATTCGAATACTTGATCGATAAGCTTTTTGGCGTCAAAGTACCATGCCTTATGCGCAATTCCAAGCAGTATGCTCTGTATATAACAGACCATAAACTTGCCCTAAAAGTACTGCAGATAACAAAAGTGGTTGACATAAGCTCCGAAATATGCGAAAATATCGTCAGTGTATCAAGAACGATAATATCCGGTGATTGTTGCAAGAGAGCTTACTTAAGAGCGGGATTTCTTGGATTTGGTTCTATGAGTGATCCTAATAAGATATATCATCTTGAATTCGTATGTAAGACTAAGGATAGAGCCGATATGCTCTGTGAGATGATAGAGAGTCTCGGGATCAAGGTAAGAAGCATCATAAGAAAGAATAACTACCTTGTGTATATCAAGGAAAGTAAGGATATTGTGGATCTTCTTGGATACATGGGCGCACATAGGGCTTTGCTTGAACTGATGAACGTCAGAGTGGTTAAGACTGTGCGTAACGATGTCAACAGGCGGGTTAACTGCGAAGCAGCGAATCTCAATAAGATCATAAGCGCGTCTGTGAAGGAGATAGAGGATATAAGATATATCTTCGAAACTAAGGGCATGGATTATCTTCCAGAGAATCTAAGAGAAATCGCGAAGATAAGGCTTGAGAATCCTGAGAGTTCTCTTAAGGAGATAGGACAGATGTTAGAGCCGCCTCTTGGAAAATCAGGAGTTAATCACAGGTTAAAGAAGATAAGTACTATAGTGGAAGAATTAAGAGGAAAGGATAATTAAGATGATCAAGAAGACTATTCAGGTTGAACTTCCGAACAAGACAGACATAACACCTAACGCGATGATGGTGCAGATCGCAAGTCAGTATGACAGTAAGATCTACGTAGAGAGTGATAAGCGCTCTATCAATGTCAAGAGTATCATGGGTATGATGACTCTCATAATCAAGAGAGGTGAAGCCATCGACATAAGCTGTGATGGTCAGGATGAAGAAGTGGCTTTGGAAGCCTTGGAGAAGTATCTTACTAATAAGTGATAAAAGGAGTTTCTTATGGGATATGCTCATCTTCATGTACATACAGAATATAGTATATTAAGGAGCAGTGTCCGCATAGAGGGCTTGGTTAAAAAAGCGGCTGAACTCGGTATGAAGAGCCTTGCTATAACAGATTATGGCGTCATGTATGGCGTTATAGCCTTTTATAAGGCATGCAAGAAGTACGATATTAAGCCGATCATAGGGTGCGAGATCTATGTAGATGATGATAATCTCATACTTCTTGCAAAGGACGAAGAAGGCTACACGAATCTTAAAAAGATGGTTAGCCTTTCTTTTGTTAGAGGATTTCGTAATGGTAAGCCAAGGATAAGTAAGGATGTACTTGCGCAGCATTCTGGTGGGCTTATAGCCATAAGCAGTGACTATAACGGTGAAGTGTGCAGGAAACTCATGATGAACGATCGTGATGGTGCGCTTAAGTGTGCTCTTGAATACAGTAAGATGTTCGGTAAGGATAATTATTATCTTGAGATATTCGATCACAACAGGCCTGAGGATAAGGCGCTTATAAGGCAGATCATGAAGTTGTCGGGAGAAACTGGCATTCCGATGGTTGCACTCAACGAGATACATTACTTAAACCGCGAGGACGCTACTGCCTACAATGTTCTCGAGTGCATACAGACTCATAAGAAGATAGGGGATATACCGCGAACCCCCGACAGGCTGGAACATTTTGTGAAAAGTGAAGAGCAGATGAGACAGGCTTTTCCATATGCACTTGAGGCTGTCGAGAATACTTGCGCTATAGCTGACAGGTGCCATGTTGAGATAGAGTTTAACAAGCCTAAGCTTCCTAAGTATCCGATTGATAACGGTATGTCTTCGAGGGAATACCTAGAGAAGTTGTGTGCAGAAGGGATTAAGAAGCGTTATAAGAAGGTTACAAAAGAAGTATCTGAACGCCTTGAGTACGAGCTTTCGGTAATCGATAAGATGGGCTTCGTGGATTACTTCCTTGTTGTGTGGGATTTTGTTAATTATGCTCGCAAGAAGGGAATAGTCGTAGGTGATGGAAGAGGTTCTGCGGCAGGAAGTATAGTATCTTACGCGCTTGGCATAACGAACATAGATCCTATCAGGTACAATCTCATCTTTGAGCGTTTCCTGAATCCAGAGAGAGTATCCATGCCTGATATAGATATCGACTTTGCGCATAACAGGCGTGATGAGGTAGTTCGCTATGTGATAGATAAGTATGGCGCAGCCAATGTAGTGCAGATCGTAGCTTTTGGTACTCTTGCATCACGTGCAGTCATAAGGGACGTTGTGCGCGTCATGGATATAGGTTATGAGGTGGGCGATGAGATAAGTCATATGCTCTCTGATTCTTATGACCTAAGCCTTGCGGATTCTCTTAAGACGAATGATGAGTTAAGAGGTCTCTATGAGACGGATGTGACTATAAGGAATCTCATCAACATATCTATGGAGCTGGAGGGGCTTATAAGGCATACGACTATCCACCCTGCAGGCGTAGTCATATGTGATGAGGATGCAGCAGATATATATCCGCTTGCACTGTCTAACGATGGCAATGTTGTCATACAGTGCGAGAAGAAGGAAGTAGAGGAGTTAGGTCTTCTTAAGATAGACTTTCTGTCCCTTAGAAACTTAACTATAATAGACGATACTCTGAAGGCTCTTGAGGAAGAGGGCATACATGTGGATCTTAGCACCATAGATTATCACGAGAAGGGCGTCTATGCCATGATATCCGCAGGTGATACAGACGGTGTGTTCCAGCTAGAGAGCCGTGGCATGAAAATGTTCATGAAAAACCTCAAGCCTTCGGATTTTGATCAGATTGTGGCCGGCCTTGCACTCTTTAGACCGGGTCCTATGGACTTCATCCCGAAGTATATAGAGGCAAGAAACAGCGGTAAGGTAAGCTACGAGCACCCGATGCTTGAACCGATACTCAAGGATACATATGGCTGTATCGTGTATCAGGAGCAGGTTATGCAGATATTCCGTGATTTTGCGGGATATTCTATGGGCAGAAGCGACATGGTAAGGCGTATCATGGCCGCAAAGAAGACTAAGGAGCTTGAGAGCGAGAGGCAGAACTTCGTATACGGTAACGCAACTCTTGGCATAAAGGGCTGCGTGGTGAACGGTATAGATGCCAAGCTTGCGAATCACATATTCGATGAGATGTTAGACTTTGCAAGCTATGCCTTCAACAAATCCCATGCGGTTGCCTACTCTGTCATATCTTATAAGACAGCATATCTTAAGTATCACTATCCGGTGCAGTTCATGTCAGCACTTCTGACATCAGTTATGTCTTCGACAACTAAGGTGTCTGAGTATATATCTGCATTTAGAAGGCGTGGGGGTAAGGTTCTGCCGCCTAGTGTCAATGAGCCTGCAAGAAGATTCTTGCCTTCAGGTGACAATGTCCGCTATGCGTTAACCGCCATAAAAAATGTCGGAGATAGCGTAGTTGATGCGATTATCGCTGAGTACAGGCAAAGACCTTATAAGGACTTCTATGATTTCTTGGACCGCAACATAAGCCATGGACTTAATAAAAAATGTGTCGAATGCCTTATCAAGGCTGGCGCACTTGATGGTCTTGGCGTAAATCGTAAGCAGATGATACACAATTATGAGCGTGTCATGGAGGATATCCAGAGAAGAAAGAAGACTGAGATCACAGGACAGATAAGCCTCTTTGATTTTGAAAATGGCGGTGAGAGCGTATCGAGACAAGCTGCATTTGCCAAGGTGGAGGAGTTCTCGAGCGATGAGCTTCTTGCGATGGAGAGCGAGGTTCTGGGCATATATGTTAGCGCTCATCCTCTTGATGAATTCCTGCCTCTGATAGAGAAGAATGTCACACACTATTCTTCTGACTTCTATAACGATGACGGCCAGAATCCGATATCTGAGAAGGATAAGGTGATAATAGGCGGCTTCATCAGTAAGGCGTTGCATAAGGTCACAAGAAAAGGCGATGATATGGCTATCATCACTTTAGAGGATTATTATGGGCAGATAGAGGTTCTCGTATTCCAGAAGACCTATAAGAAGGTTTCACAGTATATAGCCGAGAATAAGAAGATATTCGTAGTGGGAAACCTGAAAAGGGATGATACAAGAAGCAGTATAATCGCGATGGATATCATACCTTTTGATTCGATGCCTAGGATCATTAGTATAGGATTTGATGATATGCAGGCTTTCGAGAAGCTTTATCCGGAGGTTGAGAAGCACATATATACTCAGGGCGGACATGACAGCGTGGTTGCGTATCTTGTAAAAGAACGGGCAAAGAAGCCTCTTGCGAAGAGAGTCATCATATCGGATGAGGATATGGAGAGCCTTAAGAAGATACTCGGAGATGAGAGAGTTGTGAGTGCGCAGACAAATTGCGGGTAATGATAAAAAAGTTCTTGCATTATCTGAACATATATGCTAAACTATCAAAGGTGGTAAAAACCAAAACCTCTGTTAAGTCATCGGACACTCCGACCATGACTTGATAGAAGGAGATAATATTACAGGAGGATATCGTTATGATAGCAAAAGAGAAGAAGAGTCAGATTATCGCTGAGTACGGCAGAAAGCCTGGTGATACAGGTTCACCAGAAGTTCAGATCGCACTTCTTACAGAGAGAATCAAGGAACTCACAGAGCACCTTAAGAGCAACAACAAGGATCATCATTCTAGAAGAGGACTTCTTAAGATGGTTGGTCAGAGAAGAGCGTTGTTAGAGTACCTTAAGAAGAAGGATATAGAAGGTTACCGTGCTTTGATTGAAAAATTAGGAATCAGAAAGTAATTCTATGTAAGGGCGGATACCTTAAGTATTCGCCCTTTTTACTGTTGAGAAAAATCCACTATCAAGTGGATTCTGCGGGAGTGAACCTAAGGGACGGATAGACGAAAGAAGATAGAAGAACGTAAGAGACAGGAGAGAAAAGATGTACAAAAGTTTTAGTATGGAATTAGGCGGAAGAACTTTGAGAGTTGATGTTGGCAGAGTATCTGCACAGGCTAACGGTGCTGCTTTCATGCACTATGGCGACACAGTAGTACTTTCAACAGCAACAGCTTCAGAGAAGCCAAGGGATGGAATTGACTTCTTCCCACTTAGTGTTGAATATGAGGAGAAGCTCTATGCGGTAGGTAAGATACCAGGGGGCTTCAATAAGAGAGAAGGTAAGGCTTCAGAGAATGCTATCCTTACCTCCAGAGTTATAGATAGACCTATGAGACCATTGTTCCCTAAGGATTACCGTAACGATGTAACCCTTAACAATATGGTCATGAGTGTAGATCCTGCTTGCAGACCTGAGATCACAGCTATGCTTGGTTCAGCAATCGCAACAGCTATATCTGATATTCCTTTTGATGGACCATGTGCTATGACACAGATGGGCCTTGTAGATGGTAAGGTTATCGTAAATCCTAACCAGGAAGAGTGGAAGAACGGTGATCTTCAGCTTACTGTAGCATCTACTTCAGAGAAGGTTATCATGATCGAGGCTGGTGCGAATGAGATTCCTGAGGATAAGATGTACGAGATCATCTATCAGGCTCATGAGATCAACCAGGAGATCATCGCGTTCATCAACAAGATCGTTGCTGAGGCAGGTAAGCCTAAGAAGACTTACGAGAGCTGCGCGGTTCCTGCAGAGCTTTTCGAGGCTATGAAGGCAGTAGTTACTCCTGAGGAGATGGAAGTTGCTGTATTCACAGATGAGAAGCAGGTTAGAGAAGAGAACCTTCGTAACATAACTGCTAAGCTTGAAGAAGCATTTGCAGATAGAGAAGATTATCTTGCGATATTACCTGAGGCACTTTATCAGTATGAGAAGAAGACTGTTAGAAAGATGATCCTTAAGGATCACAAGAGACCTGATGGCAGAGCTATCACACAGATCAGACCTCTTGCTGCAGAAGTTGATATAATTCCTAGAGTTCATGGTTCTGCTATGTTCACAAGAGGACAAACACAGATCTGTAACGTATGTACTCTTGCACCTTTGTCAGAGATGCAGAAGGTAGACGGACTTGATCCTAACGAAGTATCAAAGAGATATATGCACCATTATAACTTCCCTGCTTACTCAGTAGGTGAGACTAAGGTTTCAAGAGGACCAGGAAGAAGAGAGATAGGACATGGTGCTCTTGCTGAGAGGGCACTTGTACCTGTACTTCCATCAGAGGAAGAGTTCCCATATGCTATCAGAACTGTATCAGAGACTTTCGAGTCTAATGGTTCTACATCACAGGCTTCAGTATGTGCTTCTACTATGTCGCTTATGGCAGCCGGTGTACCTATCAGCAAGCCTGTAGCAGGTATCTCATGTGGTCTTGTAACAGGTGATACAGATGATGATTATATCGTACTTACAGATATTCAGGGCTTAGAGGACTTCTTCGGAGATATGGACTTCAAGGTAGCTGGTACTCATGATGGTATCACAGCTATACAGATGGATATCAAGATTCATGGTCTTACACCAGCTATTGTTAAGGAAGCTTTTGAGAAGACTAAGGCTGCTCGTGAATATATCCTTACAGAAGTTATCGAGAAGACTATACCTGCTCCAAGACCAGAGGTAAGTCTCTATGCGCCTAAGATAATCCAGATCAAGATCGATCCAGAGAAGATCGGTGAGGTTGTAGGTCAGAGAGGTAAGACTATCAACGCAATCATCGCAGAGACAGGCGTTAAGATCGATATCACAGATGACGGTGCAGTATCTATCTGTGGCGTAGAGCCAGAAGGTATGGCACTTGCTAAGAAGTATGTAGAGACTATCGCATCTGATTTTGAAGAGGGCGCATACTATGAAGGTAAGGTCGTAAGCATCAAGGAATTCGGCGCATTTGTTGAATTCGCACCTGGCAAGGATGGTATGGTTCATATCTCTAAGATTGCTAAGGAGAGAATCGAGCATGTTGAGGATGTTCTTACACTTGGAGACAGAGTAAGAGTTAAGTGCCTTGGCAAGGATAAGATGGGCAGAATAAGCTTCAGTATCAAGGATGCTGAGCAGGTATTTGATTGAAAGGATTGTTGATCATGGATAATAATTGTGCTTATTGTATGGAAGGCGAGCTTGTAGCTGCATTTGGAATCAAGATCTGTGAGCTTGAGACTTCTAAGGTATATCTTTTTAAGGAGCAGAGCCACAAGGGTAGATGTATAGTTGCTCATAAGAAGCATGTAGGCGATATGAATGAGCTTACTGCAGAGGAAAGAGCTGCTTATATCGAGGATGTAGCCAGAGTATCAAGAGCTATCATGGCTGCTTTCAACCCTGATAAGGTTAATTATGGCGCTTATGGTGATACAGGTCATCATCTTCACTTCCATCTCACTCCTAAGTATAAGGATGAGTTCGAGTGGGGCGGTACTTTCGAGATGAACCCTAAGAGAACATTCCTTAGCGATGCGGAATATGCAGAGATCATCGCTAAGATCAAAGAGAACATTAAGTAAAGGAATATTATATGTCAGGACATTCAAAATTTGCGAATATCAAGCATAAGAAGGAGAAGAACGACGCTGCTAAGGGTAAGATCTTCACCAAGATTGGTAAGGAACTTATGGTTGCAGTTAAGGAGGGTGGTCCGGATCCTGCCAACAACAGCAAGCTTCGTGATGTTATCGCTAAGGCTAAGGCTAATAACATGCCAAATGACAACATCGATAGAAGTATCAAGAAGGCTGCAGGCGATGGCCAGAATGTTAACTACGAGGAGATCACTTATGAAGGATATGGACCTAATGGTACAGCCATCATAGTTGAGGCTCTTACGGATAATCGTAACAGAGCAGCTGCCAATATACGTAACGCTTTTACTAAGGGCGGCGGCAATGTTGGCACACCAGGCTGTGTATCTTTCATGTTTGATAAGAAGGGTCAGATCATCCTTGATAAGGAAGAAGTAGATGTCGACGCAGATGAGCTTACAGAGATCATAATAGATGCAGGAGCAGAGGATATAAGTGAAGAGGATGACTCTTTCGAAATCGTATGTGCACCTGATGATCTTGGTGCAGTAAGAGATGCTCTTGAAGAAAAGAAGATATCTTATGTATCTGCTGAAGTTACTATGATCCCACAGACTTATGTAAGTCTTACATCTGAGGATGATATCAAGAAGATGAATAGAATACTTGATCTTCTTGATGATGAAGATGATGTTCAGGAAGTATATCATAATTGGGATATGCCTGAAGAATAAAGGTAATTATAATGAGAGCTAAAGAAAAAAATGTATTCATAAGAGCGATAGCCTGTGGACTCTTTATGGCCATCTTAGCGCTGTCACTGTTAGGCAATAGAGTATCTGCTATGGCTGTGGAAACTGTTTCTGAAAAAGAAAGTTCAACTGAGGAAACTAAGAAGGGAACTTCTTCTGAGACAACTTCAGAGAAGGAAACCTCTTCTAAAGCAGAGAAGACCACTGAAGCTGAGTCGACTTCTTCTTCCAAGTCTACAGAGAAGACAACCAAGTCTACAGAGAAAACTACCGCCGAGAAGACAAGCGCAAAGGCTGCTAATTCTATCAGTCTTCTTGCCGGAGACGGAGTTCCGGGTAATACGGTTCCTGTAACTGTTACGATAATTGGCGAGCTTCCTAAGGGGGCTACTATATCACTTTCGTTCGATTCAACAAAGTATCTTACATATGCTACAGTATCAGGTGGAAAGACTACTGATGGAAAGTCCATAACAGTTGCGGCTTCTACTGCAGAGTCAAGAAGAGTAACTGTTGAGTATGATGTTGATGAGGATGTAGATGTCAGTCAGATAGCTGTATCGGCAGTGGTTACTCTCGGAACCGGTGAGATATTCAGGGATAATGATTCGATAATCATATCCAAGACTGAAAAAACAGAAACCACACTTCCTGCTAATTACGGCAATGGAGCAGATCCTCATCTTGACAGTCTTAAGGTAACGGGCTATACACTTTCGCCTGCATTTGATGAAGATGTTACTACATATAAGCTCAACGTTAAGAGTACTGTGACTTCTATAGATGTAAAGGCAACTTGTGATAGTGATATGTCTTACAGAGTATCAGGGGCTAGTTCTCTTGGATATGGTGAGAATGTTGTTAAGATAGTTGTTACTTCTACAAGTGGTATGACCAAGACATACACGATTCTTGTAAATCGCGAAGGTGGAGAAAAAGAAACTACGTCAGCAGCAACAAAAGAGACATCTAAAAAAAGCACAGATTCAGCTATGGTTATATCTTCAGAAGATAATAACAAGAGTGGTTCTGGCTTCCCTATGTGGGTTTCGTTTCTTCTTTGTGTCGTATGCTTCTTTATAGGCTTTGGGGTATGCTATGCGTACTTTGTAGGCTTTAAGGATCAAGAGTATTATGACGATGACGAAGAAGAAGAGTGATATGTAAAATAATAATCACCAGGACACGTGTCGATTTCTATCTTTTTGCAAGTCGCCTATTAGCAAGTGCTCCGCGAAAACTCGCCGCTATCGCGGCTCAAACAGTTCGCCCGCACTTGCAGCGAACTTGCAAAAAGATGACGAAATCTCGCGAATCGTCCTGATGATTATTATTTTATTCTTTTTGTGGCTGGCGAAAGTTAGAAATAAGAAAAGTGGCTGTAAAAAAATATCACTAGGACACGCGGCGATTTCTATACTTTCGCAGGCGGCTTATTTGCAAGTGCTCCGCGAAAACTCGCGCGCTTTGCGCGCTCAAACAGTTCGCCCGCACTTGCGCCAGCCTGCAAAAGTATGACGAAATCTTGCGAATCGTCCTCGTGATAGTTTTTTACAGCCTTTCATATTGACTAACAGCATAAAAAAAGGGGGTTATTTTACACCCCCTTCAGTATTAGTACTTATCTAATTATCTAATTATCA
>Ga0247608_10006903_pt1 | contig 11822 bp, 8 predicted proteins | sample 176DNAGHGlowgp2_FD_193490 | JGI IMG/M metagenome (GOLD analysis project Ga0247608, IMG submission 193490) | Sheep rumen microbial communities from Palmerston North, Manawatu-Wanganui, New Zealand - 1766 DNA GHGlow gp2 | ecosystem: Host-associated > Mammals > Digestive system > Stomach > Rumen ... | reverse complement strand
CAAATTGCATTACATCCATGCCTTTTTCTTCAGGTTCTTCATGAGTTTCAGGCTCATCAACCATATCGTCACCCATAAGTTCATCATCTTCTTCATATGGTTGTTCTCCAAAATTTATTGCCTCGTTAATTGTTTTTGGCATTTTTGAAGAAACTTTTTTCATTTGTTGAATATTTTCATTAATTGTTTTCTTTTTCATAACAATATTAATATTTTCATTTATAAATAGTCTAATTTTAAAAAATTATTGACTAACATATTAGTATAATGTATATTTAATAAAAAAATAATGGGTGTAGTGTATTTGCTTGGAGATTTGGGAAAAGAAGGTGTGTATAAAATTGGAGTCACAACAGGCAAAATAGAAAACAGAATAAAAAAACTTCAAACTGGCAATTCAGGGGAAATATACTTGATAAACAGTTATAACACCGACCATCCGTTTATAATGGAAAAAATGCTTCACACAAAGTATTTTGCTGATAGGTCACTTGGCGAGTGGTTTGAATTGCCTTTTAATGAAGTTGTTAAGTTTTCAGAAACTTGCGAAAAAATGCAAAAGACAATAAATGCACTTAAAGAAAATTATTTTTTCAAAAAAAAGTATAATAAGAACAATATTTTAGACTATGGATAATCACGGAGTTATTGGCGTTCCTAAAGACTTAATGGGTATGGATTCATATAATAGATTTCAAAATGAGTTTTATGGATATCCTGAAAATGACGAGTATAATTTATTTGAAAAACTTAAAAATAAATTACCAATTAAAGGAAAAGAATATCATAGAATATCTTCTGCTTTATGGATTGCTGAGTTTATTGATATTCCTTCTGAGTTAATAAAGAGTGTAGATTTTTTATCAGAATATAAATTGGCGATTACATTTTATGAATCTGAAGAATTTTGTGTTGAAAAATATTTTCAGACAAATTTTAATATTATAGAAGGTAAAAAATTTGTTATAAAATATTTAAATAAAAAAGGATATGCAATAAGGACTGATTCATATACCGTTACAAAATTAAACGGCATTGACAAAATGCCTTTATCAAATGAAATTGAAGATATAAAAGTAAAGATAACATTGGAGTGTAGTAATCATGACATCTCAACCTGTAAGGAGTAATATAGTACAGCCAAAGAAAAAAAAGAAAAAGACAAAGGTAAAACCAACTAAAAGAGAGGTTATAAGAAAGGCTGCTGAAAGAAGCAAGAAAAAGCACCAAGAATACGGGACCTCGAAATTGGAAGAAAAGTTTGCCAAAGAGTTTTTGGATAAACTTGGCGTTAAGTACCAATATCAGTATTTGGCTGAAGGAATAAAAAGATATTATGATTTTTATTTGCCTGAACAAAGGGTTCTTATAGAAGTTGATGGCGATTTTTACCACGGATATGGAAAACTTTATGAACAAATGTCACCAATGCAGAAAAAAAATAATCGTGTTGATGAAATAAAAAACCAATGGGCGGCTTTGCATTCGATTCCGTTATTAAGATTTTGGGAACATGACATAAACAAGAATCCACAAAAAGTAATGGAAGAATTAAAAAGTTGGATACATATATATACGGAAAAAATGATAATTGACGAAAATAAAAAGAAAAGACATTAACAATATGGCAGAAGAAAATGGTTACACAAAAGAGAAAATTTTAAAGCAATTGAAGAATTCTTTTGAAATGTATGAAAACACAAAGAAGTCAACGGAAAAGAGAATGAAAGAGGCTCTTACAAAAGAGGGAACAAAGAAGTATACACAAAGCGACATTGACAAGGAACTTGAATTAATCAATGAAGCACAGGATGATGTTATTAGACAATATGTTGAATGCGGCGGTAATGAAGAGGATTTGAAGAAATCAGGCAGAAAGAAATCAACAAAGAAAGCTAATGAGCAATCAACAATTGTTGATATGATGAACAAGATGGATGAAGACAGAAAAAAGGAACTTGAAAAAGCAGTTAGTGCAACAGCAACCAAGTTAGAGCAAGAATATATCCCTCCAAAGGGAAATTATAATCCTGAGGCTGCATTTGACGTTATTCCTTTACCATCAAAGGGCGAAGGATATAAAGATAAGATTGCAAAGGCATCAGTGGCATATCTTACTGCATATGACGAAAATATGATTGTATCTCCAAACCTTTATAGGGATAATCTTATTTTGGATTACATTCTTCAAGAAAAACTTTTGAGCCAAGAAATTGAGCCAATGGATTTGCTTGAGGGTGATAGGGAAGCAATCATTCTTTTCTTGAGAGCAAGCGGATATGGAAATGAATATCCTATTAGTGCAACAGATGACGAAACAGGAAAAGAATTTGAAACAATTGTTGACCTTTCAAAATTAAAGTATAAAGAGTTTAATTTAAAGGGAGATGCAAATGGATGGTTTGATTTTGAACTTCCATATAGCAAAAAGATTGTAAAATTTAGATTCCCAACACATAGGGATAATGTTTTGCTTGACAAGATGCAAAAAGCAGAAGACCCAAAAATGAGAATGGAAACAATTAAGAAATACGTTGATACTCTTGATACGTTTATTGAGGCAGATAATGATGTTAATAAAGATGAAAAGGTTAACATTCGTAAATCAATTAGAACAATTGAAAAATGGGCTGATGGAATGGACGAAGAAGAAGCAATAAAATTCAACCATTCATTAACTAATAGAATGAAATTGCTTATTATGGCAGTAGACGGTATTACTGACAAGAATTACATTTCTGATTTTATTATGAAGATGAATGTAAGGGATTCTTCTGCATTGAGGAAATATATGCAAAAGAATGAGCCTGGTATTGATTATAATATTGAAGTTCAAAGACCTGAGAGCCTAGGAGGTGGCTCGTTCACTACCTTTCTGCAACTTGACCAATTTCTATTTCTTAATATCCCCGAATGAGTATTCTAAAAACCTTCTTGAAGAAGAATGGGGGTGCTTTAAGCATATAGGAATGTCTTGGGATATGATTATGCGCTTGCCAATACAGGACAGGAGGTCTTTAATACGAAAGCATAACATTGAACAAGAGGCAGAAAATAAAGCGATTGAAGGCTCAAATAACGGAGATATTAGAACGTATGAAGGTGAGGCAATCAACTCGTTTGCTAAACTTGAACAAGACAAAAACAAAAAGCGGTAAATGCCGCTTTTTTTGTTTTTAGAAATTAATTTACACCTATTTATATTTGAAATATTATATTGTAATGACATATACACTAGATGACATATATTCTCAACTAAATGAAATAAAGTTAATGATGGCTGAAAATGGCAGCAGTGGCGGGGAAGACAAAAATGCGGAAGGTTTATATGCTTCTGCCATCGGAAAAGGAGCAAAAGCTGGAGGAAGCCCTTTTTTAAACCTTGTTAACAATATTAACCATGCACTTAGTGCTACAAAAAGCAATTTAGTTGGCATTTATTCTGAGTTAAACAAAATGATAGACCCATGGGCAAAGGTTGATGATGCTGCTTCAAAATATGCCAAGACAATTGCAATGACAGAGGAGGGAATGAAACGCCTCAGAAAAACAACTATTGATAATGTTGTTAATGCAAAAATTGGTATAAATTACAATGTTTCTCCAGATGAACTTATTAAATATCAACAGAAATATGCTCAAAGTATTGGTCGTGCTCTTAGAATAGATAATACACAGCAAGAAAGCCTTGCAGCAATGCATGCTGTAATGGATGGCAGGGAAAATGAACTTGCTGCTGCATTTGAAAATTTTGGTGTTAGTCTTAATGGCGTTGCTGACCATGCGGGAAAAATGTTTGCAGACGCTTCAAAAAGTGGACTTTCATTTGAAAAATATTCAGATAATGTTGCTAAAAACATAAAGATAGCGCAGAATTATACTTTTAAGAATGGCCTTAAAGGTCTTGAAAGTATGGCTAAAAAAGCAACCGCCCTTAAACTTGATATGGGACAGGTAGCAAGTTTCGCTGATAAAGTAAGCACTATTGAGGGTGCAATAGATGTTGCTTCAAAGTTACAAGTTTTAGGTGGCTCATTTGCAGGAATCGCTGACCCATTGGGGATGCTTAATGAAGGGCTTATGGATATGGAGGGCCTTACCGATAGAGTTATAAAAATGGTTGGCGGAATGGGCGCATTTAATAAGCAAACCGGTGAGGTAGAAGTTTCTGCATTTAACAAACAGCGTATTAAGGCTGCTGCTCAAGCAATGGGGATGGATTATTCTCAATTGATGGAGAGTGTTAATGCGGGTGCAAAACGAGAAGAAATTACAAGACAAATTAGTGCATCTGCCAATGCAACCGGTCTTAACAACGATATGAAAGAGTTGATTAAAAACTCTGCAACGTTTAATGAAGAAGGCAAGGCTGGTGTTTCAATCAATGGACAATTTAAGACATTAGATGAATTAAGTGATGAAGACTATAATGATTTAGTAAAAGAAACACAAGACCAAGCTGCTGATATTAAAGATATTGCAAAAACGTTAAGAAGTGTTTATGACGTTGAAAAAGGGGCAGAAAAGCAATATAAGGCCAATAAAGCACAAATTACTGAAAGACGTGGTGATGGAGATAGAATGAAAAAAATTGTTGATTTAGTTGGTAGTTCTAATCGTCTTCTTAAAATAATTGCATATTCAAGTTTTACAAAAAGTATTTTTCAAATTGGTACAAATGTAATTAATCAAGTTGGCGGCTTGAAAAATATATTTAGCGGAAAGAGATGGAGAGGCGACAAGAGTATATTTGCTAATAAAATAGGAAAAGGTGGCCGCTTTGGTAGTGGAATAGGAAGTGGGCTAAAAGAGTATGGAACATATGCCAATAAAATTGGAAGAAGCAAGTGGTTTAAAGGCACTAAGTTTGGAAATGCAATGAGAAAATGGGGCGCAAAGTCTTATAAAATTGCAGGAAAGGCAAATGCTAAAGAAGCTCAATTATTGAGTAAATTTACTGGAAAATTTGGTCAACATGTTGGAAAATTTGGTAATATAGGAGGGAAATTTGGAAGTTTTGTTGGCAAATTTGGAAAAATAGGCGGAAAGTTTGGAAATGTAATTGGAAAATTTGGAGGAGTTGGAGGAAGATTAGGAGGAAGACTTGGAGCCGGTGCTTTACAAACGCTTGCTTATGAAAAACTTGGTACAACCGCATTATCTGCCGTACAAAAACTTGGAGGAGTAGGTGCTAATTTAGCAGCAAGAAGTGGTATTGCGGGCAAAGCTGGTGCAGCGATGTTTAAAGCAGCAGCAGGTGCTGAAAGTAAATTATTGACACAAGGCGGAGTTACTGCTGTAAAGGGAATGAGTGGTAAGGCTGTTGGTGAAGCTGTTGGAAAAGGTCTTTTAAAAGGTGCAGGAAAAGGCCTTGGTGTTGGATTAGCGTTTGGGGTTGCAAGTGCTGGGCTTGAAATGGGAAGAGATGCGCTTATTCAAAAAGGAAAAATGAAGAAAGGTGGATTTGGTGACTCAATGATGACAATTACTGCTGAACAGGCAAAATGGGCAGGTATGGGAATGATGGGAGGATGGTGGGGAGCAGCAGCAGGTGCTGTTATTGGAACCGTCACAGGATTAGTAAAGGCTGTTAAGAGGAATAGAGAAGCAAGGGTTGATAATAAACTTGAGCACATGGGAATCCAAAGGAAGGGCGATTATGGTGCACGTTCTTATAAACTTATCAATAAAGCATTAGATACGGGTGAAATTTCCAATAGAATGAGGAAAAAATTGGAAAAGAAGGGTGATTGGGATATGCTTGATGCAATTGATAAGAAGAAAAAAGAAAAAGATGAAAAGAAGAGAAAAGACAGAAACGAAAGGTTGGCTGCAATATTTGGAGGAAGAGGCGGAAATATTGCAAAAGGTACGTTTACTGTAACTAACGCATATTTTAATGGAGATGCTTTTGGAGGAACAAACATTGAAAGAAAAGGAGAATATAGTGACGAAGAAAACAAGGCAATTGATGAAGCATTAAAGAGTGGAAAAATATCAGAAGAATTAAAGCAAAAGTTATCAGAAAGCGGTGACGAGGAAATTTTGAAAGCCATAGAAAATAGAAAGGAAAATCCGACAGAAGGAAATGGAATAATGGCACAAAGGAACAAATTTGGCGTTGCTAATTTTGAAATTGGTGTTGCTAACTTCAGTAAATTAGGAAGTATTAGGGATGCAAGGAGAGAAAAGAGAAAAGAAAACATTCAAAGGACGAAAGCAGGAATGAAGGCTGGATTTGGCGCAAGTGAATTAATGGCCGGTCTTTTGACATTTAATCATCTTGCAATTTATGGCGGCATAAAGAAGATAAAATCATCAAAAAAGAAAAGAGAAGAACTAAAGGCCGCAAAAGAATCTGGCATATCAAATATAAAAGGATTTCCTGAAGAAGGGTTTAGTAGTGAATTGGCTGGACTAAAGAAATCTGCTGAACTTTTTGGGCAAAAGAAAGGTGATGAAATAAATCAACAACAATCTGAAAACAAAAATTCATTGAATGGTGGAAAGATTGACCTTAATATAAGTGGTACTATTAAATTAGAAGGCGCTAATGGAAAACAAGTTGATATAACAAAAGATTTGTTGAAGGACAGTAATTTCATACGTGAGATAACTAAACTTATAACTCAAAGAATTGGTGAAAATCAAGTTGGTTCTAACCGTCAAGACAATAATAATATGGCAAGAACAATTTAATTGTTGATATTTTAAAGAATAAAATTAAATTATAATAATACAGATGGAAACTTTAGGCCACATAGCAAAATCTTTAACAATTGGCGCATTGGATGCGTTACAGGCAGTATTGTCTATTGTTCAGACAATTCACATGACTGGTGGCGTTAGCATATATACTGTAACACATAGGGATTTTAACGGTTATGATTTGAGAAGTGCAAATCTTTCTAACAATTTTGGAAACGGAAGGTCTTTAAGGGCTGATAAATCCAAAATAAAATCAACAAATGCATATGTTTATAATGATAATGGCGAATTAGATAGTCCCGTTATATATTCTGATTATATAGGCAGATTGTATCATCAGGATGATTTCATTGAAAGTTCTTCGTTTGGATTCATAACTGAAGAGGGGTTTGGCAAGTTTGAAAGAGCAATAATGAACAAAAATTTAAATAATGTTATTGCAAAAAACGAAGATTATTCAAACGCAATGCCAACTGATTATGGCGCTCCATTTTTAGGTGAAGATTTCCGTAGAACTGTAGACCCAATGGCTATTGGAGATGAATATTCAGTCGAAGAAAGAGAACATATGATTTTCCATGATGAGTTAAGAAAAAGTAGAAAACATTTTTCTGACAAAATGATGGAAAACACAAAGTATGTTGATAGTAAAATTGGTGCTACAAAAGAAAGCGAAAGATATGCAGGTCTTCAGCCAAGCAATCTTATTTCTTCTAATGGAGAAGAGATTGACATATCATTAGGATACACCGGCAGAACTTATGATTCGGAGTTAACAAAAGACATTAAGAAATTTGGCAGTGATTATTTTCAAAATTATCTTTCAAAATATAGGATAAATTATAATTATATCGAAAAATTCCCTCCTTATGATGGCGTAAAGGTCAACGGACGTTCTTATATGGAATATGTTGATATTCCTGATATGATATCTGATTTGTCATATTTAAGAGGAAAACCGATAAAGATTTTAGATTACTCAAGTTCATTCAGAGAAAGGAATTTTAACGAGTCATTTTTCTACAAGTATAATAATCCTTATGCTGTTGGTAATAGTAGTGACATTATTAATGTTTATTCTGTCGCAAAAAGACCGATTGGAGAATATAAGGAAATAAAGATAGAAAGTGGAAAGGGTGATAGTAAAAATTTATTAACCAAGTCAACATATACTGAGCTTGAAAGCTTAAACGATTCAACAAGCGGAAAACGTGGTAATTTCATTGGCGAAACTGGGTATTCAAAATTAATTCACAGAACCAATAACTTGTTTAAAAATATGAAGTTAGGTACTCTTGTTAATAGATTCCACACTTCTTCAATTGACTTGCATGATTACAATAATGATGAACTTGTTACATCAAAATCAAGGTACGGGTTGTCAAGGGGGAGAAACTTGCTTTCTACTGAAGAAAAGACAACAAATGGATATTCTAACCCGTATTGCCGTGTTTGGACAGCACATCATCAATATACTAAGTTGAGTAGGCTTATAAGGCCGTTTACAACTGATGAAAAAACAATGAGTGTTTCGGAAACACAAGGATTTATTGAAAATGATACTAATTTAAGGCCGGGTAATGGTGGAACTGTACATTTAGGCAACAATACTGTTTTGATGAAAAATGGATATGTCAGAATGTCACCTGCACACGATGATGGTAGTAGGGATATAAAGAATTTTATGTTCTCAATTGAAAATTTAGCGTGGCGTGACGTTAATTGGGATAGTGCAAGGGTTACAAAGGAACAACAGGGGCCAAATGGAGGTAGAATGATGTGGTTTCCTCCATATAATCTTAAATTTAGTGAGAATGTAAATGTTGAATGGAATGCGAACAAATTTATTGGGCGTGGTGAACAGATATATACATACACAAACACTGATAGAAGTGGTACTTTAAGTTTTACATTGTTAATAGACCATCCATCAATTATAAATAAATGGAGAGGTACTTCTTTGACTGTTGATGACGCTGAAGAACGTGAAAACGAAATATTAAGGTTCTTTGCTGGGTGTGGTATGTTAGATGGCTCAGTTTCTGCCGGAAATGATAAAGGACGTGATGATAATGAAGATAATTTTGATATTACATCAAAAGACCCTGTTTATAACGGAAGGACAAGAAACGTTGCTTTAATATTGTTTTTCCCGAATAATTTCTCAGGTTATGATTATAAGGGTGACCTTTCTTCAGCAATTGATATGCTAAGGGGTTATGAATGTGGTAATGCATGGAGTGATGAACAAGATTCAGACATTGTAAATACCGTTTATCCAAATGTTAATTCCGCTAATTCATTTAATTTAAATACGATAGTTAGTGATGATGATAGTAATGAAAATGTTGGCTATGTGAGAGATATGCTTTTTGGTGGTGATATGGATGTTGAATTTCGTGGTTTTTTCGATAACGAATGGGGATATGATAATTTAAACAATGTCATAAAAAATATGAACACTGAAGATGGTGAAATATTTGGTGACAAGCACAAAAATATATCAATAGAAAAAATTGAACTTTATGGATTTGCTTCTTCACATGGAACAGAAGAAAACAATAAAAAACTAACACAAAGACGTGCTGATTTCATCAAAAATGCTGTAATTTCAAAGTGTAAAGAAATAACACCTGAAATGTTTAATGAAGCAAAAACCGAAATAAAAGAGGTTACAGACGTTAGCACAAACCCAATTGAGCGTGACATTAATATGATAACCGCAAAAGTTGGACGTGCGGCATATGTTTTGTTTAGGGTGAAATGGGATGAGGAAGCAACAACAAATTCAATCATTGAAGAAAATACTTTTGTAGTTCAAAATCAAAATTATGATTCTGTTCCTGCTGAAGTCGAAACAGAACCAGTTCCTGAGGAAGCAACTGTTGTAACAGAATCTATTGAAGAGGATACATATAGGGCTGACAATGAATATTTGTATTTTGCTAATTTGAAAAGGGATGATGAGGTTGCTTACCAAAGAATAATTGATAGAATAAGATATTTCAACCCAGCATACCATTCAATAACACCGGAGGGATTTAATGCAAGATTGACATTCTTGCATCAATGTACAAGACAAGGGCCAACCGTTGATTTGTCTTCTGGTAGGCATTCTGCTTCTGGTAGTACAAATTACACTAAATATGCAGGAAATCTTTCATTCGGAAGAGCTCCTTATTGTATATTAAGGATTGGTGACTTTTTCCACACAAAGATATGTATCACATCATTAAGTATTGATTATGATAACGGTGGAGGAATACAATGGGATTTGAATCCTGAAGGTGTTGGCGTACAACCAATGTTTGCAAATGTTAATATAAACTTTAATTTCATTGGTGGTCAAGACCTTAAAGGGCCAATTGAAAGACTTCAAAATGCAGTTACGTCTAACTATTATGCAAATGCTTCTGTTTATGACCACAAGGCAGACAAAAAGGGAAGCGGATTCCCGTATGATGTTAGACTTAATGTACCTGACAAAAATCCACGTGAGGATGAATTAGCTCCACCCGCACCAAGTTCTGAATTTAGTAAAACAGTGCCGCAAACGCCTGAACAGACGTTTGATGATTTAAATTTGGGTAGGTATACATGGCTTAAATAAAAAAAATAATTTAAATTTGATATGGGAACATTTGATAGATATGCTCAGTTTAGAAATGGTAATAAAATAGACATTGTAACGTTTGGAGAAGTACCTGAAAAGGCGAGTGATAAATTTATAACATATGAAAAGGGGGTTACAAGATTGGACCAAGTTTCATATCAATTTTACGGAAGTTCGAGTTATGCATGGCTTATTTTACAAGCAAACGCAAAATATGGTTCTTTAGAGTTTAGAATTCCTGATGGCGTTACTCTTAGAATACCATATCCGTTAAATGTTTCATTGTCTGATTATCAGAAATCAATAGAAAAAAATAAAGAGTATTACAGATAATTTCATATATGGATGAACCTAAAAATATGGGTAGGTTAAGATATTTTGACCCAAATACTACCGTTTTGGAAAACAGGGAGGGAACTAATTCTGATTCCATAACGTTTCCATATGAAGATTACAATATCGCCGTTGATTTGCAGATAAGGGTATATAATAGATACTCTTGTGGGTTTGGTGATATGACAGGGGATATGCAAGTTTTTGAATATTCAACTCAGAATGGTACGTTATCTTTTTTAGGTGGAACTGATGGCTTTTTAACTACAAACTATACAGACATACAGATGATAAACCCTTCTGGAAACACAACAGAATGCCTTGGCATAGAATCAATACAAGTTTCATATGACAGTTGGCTACACCCAACTGTAAATGTTGTATTTGTTGATGTTAAGGGTGGTACTGTTATGCAACCTGCCGAATCTCATTATTATAATGAACATGAAAAGGGTAATACATATCAAATATATAAGTCACTGTTTTCTTTTCCATATCCTTTGTTTCTTTTAAAGGTTAAAGGATTCTATGGACGTGGAGTTACTTATAGACTTGCCGTTAGTAAAACAGATATAGATTTTGACGCAAATAGTGGTAGTTTTAAGATTTCTGTTGATTTTATTGGTCATATTTATGGGCTTTTTGCTGATATACCAATGACATATATTGCTGTTGCTCCATATATGGAAGATGGTGATAGGTATTGGATGCAAAAAGTGAATGAAAAGAAGTTTTGGTTCTATAAAATGGATAAAAATGGGGATTTAGTAGAACAATCTCCAATGCTTAAATTTCCTGAGTTAACTTTAAGAGTTGCTGAAGTTGCATATTCACAGCCAGTTGTAAAGGCAAATGCAGATTCAGAATTGGCAATGCAAACTCTTGATGAAGAGGTTAATTCGTTAAATTCAATTATGGAAGCATATAAGGCGTTTATTGATGGCTCTAATGTTGTGTATTATTGTAATGATTCGGGACATCCTGACCAATCTTTTATTTTCTACACACTTGCAGACAGTGGTAAAATGATAAAAAATGACGTTGTTAGTGGCGCTGCTAACACTTTTTTCACAAAACTTGAAGAGCATGACAAAACATATAATACAACTTATAAGAGTAAATTTAATAGTTTATACTTAATTTGGAAAAATGAAGAAAAAACAGTTGA
>Ga0247608_10006902_pt1 | contig 11822 bp, 12 predicted proteins | sample 176DNAGHGlowgp2_FD_193490 | JGI IMG/M metagenome (GOLD analysis project Ga0247608, IMG submission 193490) | Sheep rumen microbial communities from Palmerston North, Manawatu-Wanganui, New Zealand - 1766 DNA GHGlow gp2 | ecosystem: Host-associated > Mammals > Digestive system > Stomach > Rumen ... | reverse complement strand
TATCTGTCAGCCAGTGTACGCCTGCGACAGTTCGTCCCACGACCATAGCTGCGGTGAATACAACTGTAAACGCATATATGCAACACCTGACTTTGTTACTCTTTATCCTGCGGCGAGCCTGAAAAGCCAGCGTCGGCATCACGCTCATAACAAGCAGTGTTGTCGAGGACGGGTAAGAAGCCTCCATTCGTCCTTCTATAAGGATCGGTCTGTAATTTATCGGGATCATCTCAAAAATGATATAACCGACAATAACAAGGATATAGTATACTCCCAGCAGAATGATGTCCTTATCGACTTTAAGAAGGCTTTTTTTGCTGATAAGCTGGACCAGACCAACGACACCGAATACCATACAGATAAATACAGGGACAAGTCCCAGCCAGTCTGTGACGGTATATATCCACATATGTACGCCTGTCGTTTTGTGGAACCATACATTCAGTCCTGCAAAACCAATGTCTGTTCCGTTCTGTCCCACCGCCTGAACATCTATTGTCTGTATCAATACTGTCCATACGGCAAAAAGTGTTAACATTAAAGATCCTGTGAGCAGAATGCTCTTTGTGTTCTTTTTCATAGCTTTTGTGTTCCTTTCTGATGTTCGCCTTTCGGCTGACCTTATGGTAACACAGCGGCTGAAAATAGTAAAGAACCGAGGCGTCACACCTGCGACACGAATCGTAACATATCCGCAGCTGCGCCGTTTCAGGCATTTGCTTCTGTGAATATTATAACCGAATGATATGGCATAGTCAAGCCTTGGTCTTGACCGTTCGATAAGTATGTGTTATAATTTTATCGGCACTTAATGTGCGAAAAAATGACAAAGATAAAAACGCAACGTGTACCCTTTGGTATGCCAGAGCCGGTAGGTAGCCCGGCCGTTCTGTGAAAACAGGGTAAGTAACCTGCCCCTCCGGGTTGTCCGTTCTTTGTCCATAGCACTTTTTCAGGAGGGAAAGATATGGACAAGATGAGCGGTATGCTGACGGTATTTTTTGACAAGCCTTTCTGGGTGGGCGTATTTGAGCGAACGGAAAACGGGCAGCTCTCTGCGGCTAAGGTCACCTTTGGTGCAGAGCCAAAGGACAGCGAGGTGTTGGAATTTGCACTCAGGCATTACTACGAACTCAGGTTCAGTCCGGCTGTTGAGACGAAAACAAGAAAGACTGCCGACAACCCCAAACGCCGACAGCGTGATGCTCACAAGCAGACAGCAGGTTCAGGCATCGGGACAAAGTCGCAGCAAGCATTGAAACTGATGCAGCAGCAGAACAAGACCGAACGCAAACAGCTCACAAAGCAGCAGCGTGAGGCTGAAAAGCAGTGTCAGTTTGAACTCAGACAGCAAAAACGCAGGGAGAAGCATAAAGGACATTGATTCTTCCGCAGCAATTATCCTCACAGTTTCAAAGCTGTGAGGATAATATTAAATTCGGAGGCAGAAAGAATGAAAATCGGAATTATAGGGTATGGCAGTATGGGGAAAATGCTGCTTTGGAAATTCTCGCAGGCGGGGAACATCAGCAAGCAGGACCTGCTGGTGTCAAACAGAACGATTGAAAAGCTGAATGAAGCAAAGGACATCGCCGTTATCGCAGACAGCAACAAGGAGCTTGCGCAGCAAGCGGACATCGTGTTTGTATGCGTCCGTCCGTCTGACATCAAAGCCGTGCTTGAAGAAATCAGAGACGTCTTGAAACCCGACACGCTTATAGTCTCTCTTAATGGCAATATCTCGTTTGAAACTCTCCACAAGGTGATTGACAATAAAACCGCAAAGGTCATTCCGAGTCTGACTGCGGAGATAGGCAGGTCACAGACCCTGGTCTGCTATGACTCCAATGTGAATCTGCAGGATAAAGACAACCTCAAAGCTCTCCTCGGCTGCATCGGCTCAGTGATAGAACTTCCCGAAAAAGAGCTGGGAATGGGCTCAGAGCTTGTAAGCTGTATGCCCGGCTTTATCGCATCAATATTTGACGTTATCTGCACATCTGCGCAGACGCATACAACTATCCCGAAAGAGCAGATAGTCCGTATGGTGCTGTCAACTCTGACTGCCACGGGTGAGCTTATGCTCCAAAAGCAAATGACCTTTGAAGACGTCGTGAGCAGAGTCGCAACAAAGGGCGGCATCACGCAGGAGGGTACAAGCGTCGTGTACGACGTTTTTCCGCAGGTGTCTGACCAACTGTTTGAAAAGACCTTGGAGAAACGCCGCCTTATCGCCCAAAGAGCAGAAAGCGAATTCTGATAGATATAGAGAGCAGGGGAGATACAACAATGAAGAAAGAACGGACATTATATATAATCGCGATGACAGGCGCTGTTATCTGCTTTGTGGGAGATAACCTCCTGGGCTTTTATAAGCCCGCATCTGATTTCGGCAGCAAGCTGCTGTTCATCAGCTTCTCGTATGAATGGGCAGATGCAGACCCAGCCGTGTTTATCGCAGCAGGCTTTCTGGGCGTCATATCACTGCTGCTGAAGAGGAGGAATACAATATGAGTAATGAAATTGCAGAATTGACTGAAAATATGATATCTGAATTAGCATTAAAGGAAACCAGCAAAGATGCTGAATGCTTGCCATTGTCACGAATCAGTTCTCTCGGAAGCATTTTGAAAAATGCTTTTAGCTATATTGGAGTTAATTTTGAGATTTCTGTTCCAAATAAAAATAGCTTATATACAGTTCAAAATCTATCCGCAGGTGATGTTTTGAAAAAGTCAAAGGGGGATTTTTCCTGGGGTGCTATAAAAGCCGCTGATGGAAAATCTAAAATGGCAAAACTCAAAGAGGTTGATGCACTTTGCGTTAAAAAAGTTGCAACTGTAAACCCCGCATTGATTATTATGGCAGCTACGTTACATTCACTCGAAAAAAAGATAGATAAATTGCAGGAATATGGCGAAAGAATCATTTCTTTTTTAGAAAACGAAAAGCAGTCTGAAATAATTGCTGATGTGCAAACCTTGCTTGGTATTATAACTAATTACAAGTATAATTGGGATAATGATATGTACCTGACAAACAATCATAAAATGGTTCTTGATATACAGCGTACATCGCGCGGCAATATCAATTTTTATCAAAAGACAATATCGGATTTATTATCTAAAAAGGAATCCTCAAAAACACAAAAGCAAACAGAAGAATCTTTGAATGGCTTTATCAATGCTTTTAAATATTTGAGAATGTCTTTATATACGTATTCTATGTCATCATTGCTTGAAGTGATGATAAGCGGCAATTTTAATGAGTCCTTTGTCAGCAATAAAAAAGCAGATATTGAAGAGTTGGCTGATAATTATAGGGAACAGTTTGAAAAATGTTCTGTTTTCATTGAGAATATCAGTTCCAAAACTCTCACGAACAATGTCCTTAAAGGAATAGGCGCAGCCAGCGGGACCGCCGGTAAGGTGTTCAGCAGTATTCCCGTTGTAAAGAAAGGTCATGTTGCAAAAGCACTTAAAAATAAAAGTGAAGAGATAAAGACAAATACACGGGAAAATGATGAGAAAGGTGTAAAGGAGTTTTCTTTATTCCACAATCCTCAAATTAATATCTTTGTTGAAAAGCTTGATGATATTGTCAGAATAAACAAAACAAGCAAAGTTGCTGTAACAGATGATAAAATTTATCTCATTCAGGATACTAACATATAATTATCATATTTTCAAGATACATACACCTGCTGTTTACCTGCAATAAAAACCACGCCGACCAAATAGAAAAATCAAGTGATTAGATTCAAAGCCTGAAAGCGTTTTTATTCGCTCTCAGGCTTTTGCTGTTAAAACAGCCACGGAAATTCAACGTATAAACGGAAGGTTTTAATTCCTGATCGGAAGGTTTAAATTCCAAAAACGAAGGTTTTAAAAGAAACCACTTGATTCAGCCGAAGGTTTTAATGTTTGAAAACGCAAACTCAGATATCACGTCAGAATTTCCATTTCGGGCGGAAAATCATCGGCTGTTTTTGACCTTAAAACAGCCGTTTTATCCCTTGAAACGAAGGTCTTAATTTCCAGCACCGTAGGGGAAGGTTTTTTTAAAACCTTACTCTTAAAGGAAAACAAAAACGAAATCTCGCAAAAAACCTTCAAAATCCTTCAAAAACCTTACCTAACCCCCTGGTTAAAACCTTCGTTTAGTACCATTTGTGACCTGTTTCAGAGCTGTTTTACGACCATTTTAGACCTCTCGGCAAAGAAAATTTAACAGTATATGGTAAATTGGCAGAATCACAGCCCAAAATCAGAAAAAGCTGTATAGCGTCAACTTGACTTGGTGAGATGGCTATGTTAAAATAGATAAAAAAAGAAATATATGGGGGACAAACAAATGCTTTATGCCATAACGATACCGCTTATGATAATAGCTATCGCAGTCGTGCTTATTTCCGACTTTGTACGGCGCAAAAGAAAGCTGGAGCGATACGTCCGTGAGTCGTTCGGTAAGATGCGTGCGCACCCGAGCGAGCCGCTTGAAAGGCTTGAGGCAGTGCAGACTTATTATGAATACGAAAAAAAGAATATTCCCGATGTCATGCGTGTGGACGACATAACATGGAACGATCTTGATATGGATACCATCTTTGCCCTTGCAGACCACACCGACAGCTTTGCAGGGGAGTCCTGTCTTTACTATAAGCTGCACGACCTTTCAAAAAGCAGCGAGGAGCTTGAAACCTTTGAGAAAAAGGTATCCTATTTTGACGAAAACGAACCCGTGCGCTCACAGGTCAGAAAAAGCCTGTGCCTGCTGGGCAAATCCTATGCAGGCTATGATTTTCCGTTATCCATAGACTCTATCGACAGCCACAGGCTCAAATACGCGTGGGTATATTATCTTCTGCTGGGACTGCTTTTGCTCTCGGCAGCAGCTGCCGCAGTGTTCAGAACACCTGTCGCCCTGTTCGGCTGCCTGATGGTATACCTGTTCAATATGACTGTGCATATCATCAAAAAAGCTACAATGGATATAAAGATAAGAGCGATATTCAATGTCTGCCAAACGCTCGGCACCGCCGTAAACGTAAGCGATCATACAAAGCAATTGAGCAAGCAGACAGCACCCGACATAGAAAGTGTAAGAACTGTCTCAAAACGAGCGATTGCACTCGGTTTAAAGCGTGCAGGCGAAAACTCTGACGAGGTCAGTATGCTCTCGGCTTATCTGCTCGGACCGTTCATGCTCGATTTTATCCGATATGATAAGACCGTCACAGCCCTTTGCAGCAAAAAAGCAGAGTGTATGCGCATTTTCAAGTATCTCGGCGAGATAGACTGCGCTGTCTCAACAGCATCATACAGACGCAGCCTCAAGGACTGCTGCGTGCCGCAGCTGACAGACGGTAAGAGCTTTATGTTTGGTCAGCTCGTTCACCCTGCAATATCCAATGCTGTGCCCAACGACTTTGAATTCAGGCGGGGCGTTATCCTCACAGGCTCCAATGCCTCGGGTAAATCCACATTTATCAAAGCAGCAGCGATAAATCTTATCCTTGCACAGACCATTCACACCTGCACAACGGAAAGCGCAGTCGTGGCTCGTTGCGGAGTCATAACATCAATGGCGGTAAAGGACGATGTGCTCTCGGGCGAGAGCTACTATATCCGTGAGATAAAATACCTCAAACGAATGACTGAGCTTTGCTCACAGGGCAGCCTGCTGTTTCTTGCAATAGACGAGATACTCAAAGGCACCAATACCAAAGAGCGTATCGCCGCATCAAAAGCCGTGCTTGACTATTTTTCAAAGCAGCATTGTATGCTTATGGTCGCAACACATGACCTTGAGCTTGCAAAAGCGTTTGATAAGACCTACGACAACTACCATTTCGCCGAGGTCATCGGAACGCAGGACGTCCGCTTTGACTATGAGCTTCACAAAGGCATAAGCAATTCAAGCAACGCTATAAAGCTGCTCTCCACCATCGGATTTCCAAAGCAGATAATAGATATGGCACAGTCAGAGGCTGAAAAAGATACCGTATAGTAAAACACCCACAGATTATTCCGTGGGCTTTTTTGTGCTCCCGTGCTTATTTGCCGGTCGATTCCTGCGGCGAAAAAACACCCTCCGTCTCTATGAACGGAGGGCAGCTAAGGTAATATCCCCGCATCTGAAATGCGGATACTGTGGTGCGGTAATGATCCTTTTTAGGATAATTCCCCTTACCGCAGGGTTCAAACGCTCTTCGCGCTGTCGCTTTTTTTAGACTCGCAAGCCGACCACGAGTTTTAAAGGTCAAAGTCAAGACGGCTTTTACACCCTTAAGCTGTAATCACATTATACCACAAATACAATTCCAATGTTTTTTCTATAATAGAATTATTGAAAAACCTTTTGGTTTGTTCGTATTGTTATTTTACTTTCAGCTTGTTGGTGCTGCCATCGCCTGCAGTCTTTTCGATGATGCCTCTGGTGAGCATATCCTTGGCTGTTTTTGTCAGCTTTGAAGTTATGCCCTTATATCCCATAGCAAATGCAAGTTCGGTCAGCGTGAGAGGCTTGTCTTTCAGAGCATCAATTATTTTCTTTTCGTAAGCAGACTTCTTATCGTTCTTCTCGCTTTTATTTAGAAAATAGCTGTGCACGGGTATCGTGACAGACAGATATGTTCTGTTATCATCCATATCGAAAGTCATAAGGTCTGATCCGTTCTCACGCAGAGCTTTTATTGCGTTTGGGAACCCTGTATTTCTGCCCTCAATAAGTCTCAGTTCCTTCAGAAAATCTCCTATTCTGCGGTTGCGGTATAACCTTGCACGGATAGAGTAGTTAGCAATGCTTTCATCGGATATGCTTCGGTCAAATCCCGGGAAACTGGTTATCTCTATATTTTCAGGGGTTATCCTTACGGTTATCGGTTCTCCTACCTGATAGGAACGGTGATATACTGCATTAGAAAGTATCTCCTCAATAGCAGCATAAGGGTAGTTGTAGATCTTTATGGATTCAGCCTTGTCCTTATCCTTGATAATAACTTCTTTGACAGTGTAATTCTTTATATATGCAAGAGCATCTTTCAGCTGCCTTTGTATTGGTCCTGTGAATACTTTCTCGGTCATATTCGTGCCCGTAGGGTCAGGTATATCAACGACTTCGATTCGTGCGTGACGAAAGTATTTTTCGGGCTGTTCCGAGAACATAAGAATACCTACATTCAACGGCTTGATACGTTCTGAGGGACCTGAAACGAGCTGCATATCAGTTGCTATCTCCAATGCACTCATTTTAGTTGAACGTTCATATAATGCACTGCCTATCTCTTTCAAATGATTTCGCATCAGACCAATATCCAGATCATCGACTTGTGCTGCAAGGTTTGGGCGGTCATCAAAGGGGATATCCGTCGAAATATAGAACAGTTCTTTTTCCTCTTCTGGTGAAGCTATTATAGTGCTGCTGAATTTGCGGATATAGTAATACTTGCTTGACTTGGGAGCATCTTTACCATAAACATCCTTTGAAGCCTTGTATGGACGTCCGTAGCCACCAGATACCCATATCACTATAACATACACATCCTGATACAGCACAGGCTCTACGACTGGGTTGTACAGCGGCTCAATGCAGTGACAATAACCCACAAGTTCCTTTAATATATTATCTATACGGCTTTGCTCAATGCCTTTAACGGGAAATACAGGTGAGCCGTCTTTTTCTTCAACGCCGACGATGATGTAACCGCCGCCAAGGTTATCAATATCATTAGCAAAAGCACATATCGAGTGTATAATTGCATTGGGATTAAAATCGCTCTTGAACTCTATCCTTGTGGACTCGACCACACGCTGATTTATCAGATCTTCAATATTTACGGGAATTGCCATGCTTAACGCCTCCTATTCAGCATATCTCTCGATAAAAGTATACATCAACAAGAGAATTTTGTCAAGTCGCTCGACAAAATATTATCGAGTCACTCGACAATATTCTGTCGAGTTGGCGTTTTGTCGAGTCATTTCAGCATAAGGTCGAGAATACCAAACAGTTCCGTATCGTATATGTAGTCATCTGAGCTGTTATGTGGCTGCGCCATTATCATTAGGATTGCCTAATGGAGCATTATAATCATCTAAATATGCATTAGCAGTAATACATATACTTGATACACACATAATAGTAGCGAGTAGCCCTGAGACTACTCGCTTAGAAATTTGTTTAAGTTTTCTAATCATTTTTTAACTTTTCCTCCTTTTTAAATAAATACCGCAAGTGAAAAACGTACTGCACCATCACTACGGTACATCCAGAAAATATCCCAATTTGTACAACCATTAATACAAGGTTCTCCATCAAAATTATACATATATACATCAGCAAGATATGTCATATCATCAATAAACATCTGTATTTGACCTTCGGCAATACCGTAATAATACTGCCAGTTAGCACCATTATAACTACCACCATTATTTAATACATTGTCATAATATGATGGCTTACCATTTTTATCAAAATACGGAATAAACTTTACATTGTGTGCTTTAGACTTAGGATATTTCTTATATACAAGATTAATAAGATATTCTCTTACCAAAGCACAATCAGACTCTGTAAAGTCTTTATTTATATGTGCATTTACTTTTGATATTCTCTTCATAGCCGCCATATATTTACCTGTTGGCTTATCAAATGCATTTCGAGGAACTAGTGTTGAATCTGGAGTTGGATTTGTAGTTACCTTAGTCGTAGTTTTAGCGACTGTCTTTGTAGTTTTCTTATTTGTAGTCTTTGTGGTCTGTACTGCAGGCTTTGTGGTAACTACAGGTTTCTGAGTTGTAGTTTCAACTGCCTTTGCGGTGGTCTTTGTAGTAGTTACCTTAGAAGAATCGTCTGTTTCTTTCTTAGTAGTTTTCTTAGTTTCCTTAGAAGATTCATCTTCAGAAGAATCAGTTTCTGAAGAATCAACTTCAAAAGATTCAGTTTCTGAAGATTCATTTGAAGACTCATCTGAAGAAGTGTCATCTGATTCAGAAGATTCAGATTCAGAAAAACTGCTCGATTGAGTTTCGGCATCAGAGCTGTCAGAACCTCCACACGCAGTCATACTCAAAGTCATACAAGCAGCAAGTATAAAAGCAAGTATCTTTTTCGACACAGTCTTGACCTCCATGTATTTTTTTTGACAATACCATTTTATCACAGCTTTTTTCATTTGTAAACTGTTTGACCGCATTTTTTTATTCAAAGATTACAAAGCTATATAGATTTCTTGCACAGTATTTTGATTTCTTTTCGTTCATCACATTTATTGTTCTCTTACATTTTATATTCTGTTTTATAGTCCTCTGTATCAGTCAAATATTATATATACTGTATACATTTGACTTAGGAAAATTTCCAGTATATCCAGTATTACATGGCGTATTATTACCATCAGCTACGTACACTTGTAAAGATACGAAGGCAGGCTGATCGTGCGGTTACTTCCCTCGTTTTTTGGTAACATCACGCTTTTCGTCTTTCTCAACGCCAAGATATACACGAGTGCTCGCACCAAATCAAAAAATATACCCACAGTTTACTTGAAATTATCACAAACATATGTTATACTGTAGAAAACATTACGAAAGGAGTTGCCTGAAAATGAACAGGTCTGCTATTTTTACAAATCTGTATAGTGAGTTGTATCTGGGTCTCGTTCTCGTCCTCGAAAACGAAGAGGCTCTTATTGTGCTGCGTACAGATGATAGTGGACAAACGTTCAGGTGACGCTTTGAGGTGTTCATCCTTATAACGTATAACACCGTCTGTACAAAGCAGGCGGTGTATTTTTATGCCCGTGTGATGGAATTTGGTATACATACTTGTCTCAGACACAAGGTTGTGGGAGTTCGAATCTCCCCACGGGTATTGCACATTTGATATATGTCCGTGTGATGGGTGCACAGCGTGCACCACGCTTGTCCGCCTTTGGAAAGCCTTTGTTCAGGCAGAGGTTTCGATTGACGGCGGGCTTGACTTTGATATTTGTCCGTGTGATGGAATTGGCATACATACTTGGCTAAGAACCAAGGTTCTGAGAGTTCGAATCTCTCCACGGATACTACGCAGGATTGGCGCAACAGGAAGACGCAGCAGCTTCAAAAACTGTCCGTTAAGGGTTCGACTCCCTTATCCTGCAGTACGCGCGCGTACCACGCTCCCGTAGCCCAACGGCAGAGGCAGCGGACTTAAAATCCGCATAGTGTGAGTTCAAATCTCACCGAGAGCATTGCTGTTAGCAAAAGAACAAGAGACCTATACAACGAAAGGAGATGTAAAAAATGCCTATAATAGATATGAAAGCAACAGGTACGAACATAAAGGCTATGATAAAGCAGTGCGGCTTCAAGATAGCAGATGTCCAGGCAAGGTGCGGCTTCAATACCCCGCAGGCTATCTTCAAATGGATGCGCGGAGATGCTGTGCCGACTATCGACAATATGATCATCTTAGCTGATATGTTCGGCGTGCCGATAGATAAAATAATAATCGTCACTCGTGTCTGAGGGGCGATATATGGGCAAGTATGCGCAGCTGGCGAACGCAGCAGACTGTAAATCTGTCACCCTTGCGGTAAACATCGCAGGTTCGATTCCTGCCTTGCCCACCAATATGGTCGCATCGTCTAAACGGTCAGGACACAAGACCTTCAATCTTGTAATGCGGGTTCGAGCCCCGCTGCGATCATCATACGCCGCATTGTCAAGCGTGCAAAACTACCCTGCCCGAAACGCAATTCGAGCAGGGTGGTGTTCTTTTCTTGAACAAATACACTATAGTTGAAATCTGATAATAAAAATGGTATAATAATTTCAAACCGATACAAAAAAATATGATTGGAGATGTAATACAATGACAACAAGTATTCTGTTATCTGACATTTTGAAGAACAACAGTATAGACCCAAAAGAAGTCGTTCTGATTCGTCATGTGTTGAAAAGAAGACGCTTATCTTTATGAATTGGACGATACGGATTTGTTTTCCGATATGAAAGACCGATTGATAATTGATTTATGATATATTAAATCCATACAGATCTTGCGATATAATTCTTTTGTAAACAAATACAGGGGAGGATAAATAATGAAAAAACGTATTCTTTCAGCGCTCATGGCACTCTGCCTTGCCGCATCTATGACCGACTGCGCAGGCAGCAGCTCGCAGACAGACACATCAGCGGCGTCATCATCATCGGCAGAATCCTCATCGGCGGCGGACAGCTCATCGGCAGCCGACTCGTCGTCCGAGGCTGCACCGAAATATGACTATGTTCACGGCGCTGACGGCTACTATAACCTCGCCGAAGAACTCAAATTATTCAAAACGCCTGTGCAGCAGACAGGCACCTGCTGGCTGTATGCTGCCCGTGCAAGTATGCAGACAAGCTATGAAAAATCGACAGGCAAAGAGCTTAAAATGGAGATATATGATATGCTCGAAGATATTTACGGCGAAGGCAAGCAGGAAGGCTTTTTCGTAAATAGCGCAATAAACAAATCAGACTTGGGCGGATATCAGCAGTTCGTTACCGATAGGCTGTCAGCAGAATGCAAAGACGGCATTACGCTGGACAGCTCAATGATAATTGACCCCACCGACCGTGAGACGATAAAAAATGCTGTCAGAACAAGAGGCGGCGTTACTGTCGGCATCGACTCCCGGAACTGTGAAGTGGGTATGTTCGGAACTTACCCGACACTGATATACAAGCAGGCTAAAATATATGACCACGCTGTTACTGTCATCGGCTGGGACGACCACTTCCCGAAAGAGTATTTCAAAACCCCGGCAGAGCAAGACGGCGCCTGGATAG
>Ga0247608_10006900_pt1 | contig 11825 bp, 10 predicted proteins | sample 176DNAGHGlowgp2_FD_193490 | JGI IMG/M metagenome (GOLD analysis project Ga0247608, IMG submission 193490) | Sheep rumen microbial communities from Palmerston North, Manawatu-Wanganui, New Zealand - 1766 DNA GHGlow gp2 | ecosystem: Host-associated > Mammals > Digestive system > Stomach > Rumen ... | reverse complement strand
GTATATGAACCACAAGTACAAGGGCGGGCTTATCTACCACACATACAGAATGGTAAAGGCAGCTGCGGCGATGTGCGAGATCTACAAAGAGCTTGACAAGGAGATACTTGTCTGCGCGACGGCGCTGCACGACCTTGGCAAGATACACGAATACAACACCGACCCTGTCGGCAATGCTGAAACGACTGAACTCGCTGCCCTTTACGGACATCTTTACCTCGGTGCGATGTTCTTTTCCAACAAGTGTGCGCAGATAACGGGCTGTGACAAGGAACGCCAGCGCCTGCTCACCCATTGTATACTTGCACATCACGGGCAAGGCGAATGGGGCGCGGTAAGGACTCCTGCAACACCCGAGGCGTTTGCGCTGCACTACATAGATAATCTTGATGCAAAGATAGAGAGCTGCAACATTATGTACGAGCAGACACAGCCGGGCAAAAGCACCGAGAAAAAGCTTGCGGGATTTGACCGACTTTACAAGCCAACATATTTTGACAATGATTAAGACACAAAAAAATGCCTCCATATGCGGAGGCATTTTGTGTTTTATGATACTTTTTTGCGTATCACTCGCGGTCGATCACAGAGTGACTATGGATATAAAACTCTTCCTGGCTCGGCTGCCAGGCTTTAACTTTTGGCGGGAAGTGCTTATCATAATCGTCTACCGCCTTTTCGTCGTTACATATCGCGTCGGCATCGTTTTGGTGGTAGAACCACTTTCTGCCGTCAAGCGCGCCCTCTTTCAGCTCCTTGACAAGCAGCGCCGCGGGATAGATATCTCCCTCAAAGCAGACGTTGTACTTTCGGCAGCTTTTATAGCCGCGTGCAACGTAATTATCGGGGTTGCCGAAATTGATAACGGTATCGTAGCCCATTTCAAGCGCGAGCCCGAAAGTATGCTCAAGCAGCGCTCTGCTTATCCCCTTGCGCTGATGCTTTGGGTGAACGCAGACAGGTCCCATTGTGAGAACGGTCTTTTTGCTGCCGTTTTCGTCAATAAGGTAAGACTCTGAATACATAACGCAGCCGATAATCTCACCATCCAGCTCGGCTACAAAGTCAAGCTGCGGTATAAATGCCTCGTGCTGACGAAGTGCGTGCATGAACAGATGCTCGCTGCAGCCCGGGACGCTCAGATTCCAGAACGCCTCGCGTGCCATTGTTTCGGTTTTGTGATAGTCCTTTTCTGTTTCCAGTCGCAGTGTATAGTCATTATTTTTCATTGTTTTTTTCTCCTGAATGTGTTGACTACGGATCACGGGAGGTTTGTGCAGATAGTATTCGCAAACCGCCCGTTTACGCTGCTATCTCCTTATTGGTTTTCGTCAAAAAGACAACTCCTTAAAAATTTTTTCAGATGAAGCATTTCATCTTGATGTGATTATAGCGCTCAGCGGTGCAAAAGTCAAGTCCCCCGGAGTATTTATTCGCTGATAAGCTTATACGCAGCGACCTTTTTCATTTTGCGGCTCATGATAAAGCTGAGCACAAACACCAGCGCAAGCACCGAGAGGACGGTGATGGCGATCATCATCGGCTTGACTGTAAGGTCGGAATTCTTGATGCCGTAGCTGCTGAACACGGCATTGAACAGCGGATTGACAAGAAAGTATCCTCCGACCGAGCCAAGCAGCGCCGCAGATATCGCAGGCAGCAGAAGTGACAGCGAAAGCTGCAGCCGCAGCTGACGTGAGGTAAAGCCCATCGCCTTTTTGATGCCGAACTCTTTTTCGCGCTTGATGAAAACGGTTTTGAGCAAGAGGCGTATGATAAGAAAGACTATGACAAGGCTGAGAAGAATGAAAACTACATTTATCATTCCCGATGCAAACACGGGGAGGTTTTCCTCGCTGCGCTGATAACGGTAGTAGTTATCGGTCGAAACGCATTCGCTGCCAAGGTATGCCTTTGCCTTTTCAAGCAGCTTATCCACCTTTTCATCGCTTGGCTCGTGCATACGCACGCGGATAATTGAGTAGCTCGGCTCTAATCCGATGCGCCTTGCGCCCTCGTCGGTAAGATAGACTCTTTCGCCCAAGCCGTACACTGCCTGCTGAAAGCCTGTGATAAGGTATCTCTCCTGCCTGCCCACATTATTGATCTTTATCTCGTCGCCAATTCCGACTCCGAGCCTTTTGGCAAGCTCTCCGCCGATAACAGTTTCGTTTGCCTGCATACACATCTTGCCCTCGTACACACCGCAGTAAATGCTCTGCGGCTCGGCGCTGACATAGGTATCGACATCCTCGCCGTTTATGGTCGCTGTCTGGAAGCAGAGAGAGTACGCCTCGCTGACACCGTCATAGGTTCTTAACTCTTTCAGTATCTCCTGCCGTCTTGCTTCATCACCCGTGATCTCGATATACGCATCAGCAGTATCGCCCTGAAGAAGCCGCTGGAATTTATAGCTGTCGATCTTGGTGTTGTAGTAAAGCATCAGCGAGAAAAATGTGAGAAAAGATACTGTCACTATCACAACAAAGACAGAGATGCTTTGCCCTATGCTCTGCACGGCGCTTTTTGCGGCAAGCAGAAAGTTAAGTCCGCCTTTTGTATCTGCAAGCGGAAAATGATCGCGCTTAAAGCTGTTGGTTTGCAGACCGAAGCGCAGTGCTGTTGCGGGGTGAAGCTTTTTAATGCGCGCAGAGGCTATGAACGCTGTCAGCACGATCGCAAGCAGTATGCCTGCGATAACGCCGAATGTTGCCGCGGGGCGAAAGCCCGTTTTGCACACTATGCCGGTAAGTCCGCGCAGGAACGCTTTTTCAAGCATCGGGAAGAACACATACGAAAGTGCTGTGCCCGCCGCTGTGCTTATCGCACCGATCAGCAGGTATTCAAGCGTGAGAGAGGTGCGCACCTGCCCTGCCGTATGACCGACTGCACGCAGCGCGCCGATGTTTCGTATATCACGGCTGATGTTGTTGCTTATCGCAAAAATTATCATTATAATGCAGATAAGTATCATCAGCACTGCAAAGGTCGAAAGGAACGGAACGAGCAGAGTTATGATGCCAACATATGCTTTTCTTGCAAGCTCCATAGTATATCCGTAGTTATAGTATCCCTTTGCGGATACTGCTTCCCTGAGCTGTTTGAGTCCGTCCTTATGCGCGGCTCCATCAACAAAGCGCATATAGATCAGCTTTTGTGTCTGCGGTGTATTGCCTGCATCTGCGACCTTTTGCGCGCAGGCTTTCATTTGCTCAAAGCCTTGTGTATCGAGCATAACAGAGTTATAGCTCATACCCACGCCGTTGAAAAGGTCCTCGTAAATACCTGCAACGGTAAATTCCAGTCCGTTGTAATGATCCATTTTCAGATGTATCCTATCACCTATGTTTATACCGTTGCTCTTGGCAAGGCCGAGGTTCATATACAGCTTTCTTCCCGAAACGCTTTCATCTCTTTCGACAAAGCTGTGTTCGCCTGCGATGCCCTGTGTGCCGTATTCGTAAAACAAGGCGGTATCGTTGGTTATCTCTTTGGCAGAATCATTGACCGTGAACACTGTTTCCGCAGGCAGTATCATATCCGTGACAGAATACTGCGAAATTTTATCGCACCCATTTATGATATCGCTGATATCGTCATCTGTGCGCACCTGCTCTATCGCATCGGGGATATCCTGCTTTTCAGCCTTGCTGTCATAGACCTCGTCATATGTGTTTATCAAAAGGCTTGTGTGCATAAGCATTGATGCTATCATAATGATGAGCATAAAAACTATCATAACTGCACGGTCCTTGTGCAGATTTGATCTTATAAGCTTTACCATCCCATATCCTCCAAGAATGCTCTTATCTTTTCGTGCCTTTTCTTGTCACCGCTTTGGTATCTGCCAAGAATGCACTCGCCCATTATACCGCCGTCCTGAATGTAGATTATCCTGTCTGCGCGGCGTGCGGATTTTATATCGTGCGTTACCATAACTATCGACTGTCCGCCGCGGTTTATGTCGGTAAGCACATCAAGCACCGCCTTTACGCCTGCGCTGTTGAGCGCGCCTGTCGGCTCATCTGCAAATACTACCTCGGGGTCGTTGATAAGCGCACGCACCATTGCCGCGCGCTGCGCCTCTCCGCCCGATACCTGCGCGGGAAACTTACCTGCAAGCTCGCTGCTTATGCCCACGCGCTCAAAAAGCGTGAGCGCCTTTTGCTTGAGTGCCTTCTTTTTCTGACCTGTGAGCATTCCCGTGCTGACTGCGTTATCCATAATGCTCATACTGTCAACAAGGTATATCTGCTGAAATACAAAGCCGCAGTGCGAACGTCTGAACACGGCGAGCGCATCATCATTCATAGCTGTTATTTCCTGTCCGCAGTAATTGATGCTGCCAAGGCTTGGCTTATCCATTCCGGATAATGCGTACAGCAGCGTTGACTTGCCTGCGCCCGAGGGTCCCATTATTACGGTAAAGTCCCCCTCGTAGATCTCAAGGTCAAGATTTTTGATGATATGCTGCTGCTTTCCTGCGACAGAAAAGCTCTTTGACAGCTTTTCGGTTTTTATCAGGACTTTCTTTTTGTTCTGTTTTTCCATATTATCTCCTCCCGCGGCTAACACAAAAAAAGGTCATACAGCACCCTGTCTGTATGACCTTATTGTAGCACAGTATAAATTTAAAAGCTTTGTCAGATCTTTAACTGTTCTTTAACTGTCAGGCAAGTGCGAAGCGCAGGCTGACGCACAATCCGCCGTCACGGTTGCTGCACGAGAGGCTGCCGCCCATACATTTCATAAAGTAATCGGATATATACAGCCCTATACCCGAGCCGTCCTTGCCCTGTGCATTTGAGCCGCGCCTGAATTTCTCCGTGAGCAGCTCGATCTCCTGCTCTGGCACTCCCCCGCCGCTGTCGCAGATCTGCACGCAGAGGCTTTGCTGCTCGATGAAGGCATCCACCTTTATAGGTGTACCCGCATATTTGTAGGAGTTGGTGATGACGTTCCCCACGACCTGCTCGATGCGCAGTTTATCGCCCATAATGACGCAGCCGGGGATATCAAACGCGGTGAGCTTGTTCAAGTGGTCTGCGTTTTTGATGATCTGCACAAGCAGGTCAGAGCCAAGCTCCTCGGCGCTGACGGGCAGACGGTTAAGCTCCTCGAGCGTTGCGTGGAACAGGTTTGAAACGAGCCTGTCGATACTGTCGGCTTTTTCGTTGATCGCGTGCAGTGTGCTGCGCTCGTCGGGGGTATCTGCGGTCAGCTCCATTACATCAGCCATCGCCTTTATCGAGGCAACGGGCGTTTTGATATCGTGCGAGAGCGAGGCGATCATTTCCTTGCGGCTGCGCACAGCCTCCTGCTCACGTTCGCGTGCGGCTTTGAGTTCCTCGCGCATAATATCAAAGCTTTCGGAAAAGGCGCCGAAAATATTGTCCTTGTCCATTTCAAGCGGCGTATCAAGCTCGCCTGCCGCGATACGCTCGGCAAAGCCTTTCATATTTTTGAACGGCTCGACCACACGTTTTTTCAGTACCATGAAAAACACAACGGAAAGTGCAAGCATAAGCGCCATCATCACGGCGCACGAGATCGCAAGGCGGTGCATCTTCTTTTGCTGGCGCTCTAAAAGAGGGTCATGCACTATGAGCGTGCCAAGTTTCTCGCCGCCGCGCTCGATATCACGGATAATATCGTAGTGCGACACAGCCGATGAAACGCTTTGCGACATATCCTGCCTGGTGGTGAACAGCATATCGCCGTTTTTATCAAGCACGCAGTAATCAAAGCTCTGCTCGCTTTTTCGCAGCGTATCGCCGCTTTGAGCGCTTTGCCAATCGTCACTGAGGCTGATAAGCAGCCTGTTTATCTCGGTGGTATGGTCGGGCACCTCCTGCTTTTCGCTGAAAAGTGCAAACAGCATTACCGCACAAGCAGCGGCGAAGAAAAGTATATAAAAAACAAGGTATCTTGTCTTCAATTTTTGTCCTCCAGAATAAAGCCTGTCCCCCAGACCGTCTTGATGATCACGGGCTTGCCGGGGTCGTCCTCTATTTTCTCGCGCAGGTGGCGGATATGCACGTTGAGGGTGACATCACTCACATAATCGGTCTCCCACACCTTTTCAAAAAACTCGTCCTTTGAGATTATGCGGTTTTTATTGTTCAGCAGATACACGAGCAGCTTATACTCCATAGCTTTGAGCTGCTTTTCGCTGCCGTCCTTTATCACGCGGGCGCGCTGCATATCTATCTGCACGCTGCCGAGCCTGACGAGCGCGCTTTGCTTTTCATTAGTCTGTGAAGGCGAGCCATCGTATCTTTTCAGGGCAGCCTTTACCTTTGCAAGCAGCACCCCCAGCGAATACGGCTTGCAGATGTAATCATCACCGCCGATACCAAGCGCAAGCAGCATATCGTCCTCTGACGAGCGTGCGCTGATAAAGAATATCGGAACGCTCACGCTTTCGCGTATCGTCCTGCAAAGGTCAAAGCCCGAATCGCTGCCGAGGTTTATATCCAGCAGGATGAGCGAGCAGGTGTTTTGTTTGAAAAAATCAACTGCCGACTGCGCATCAAGCACATACTGCGCGCTGACTCCCGACATATTGAAATAACGCGCGGTGTACTCTGCAAGCTCTTTTTCATCATCAATTACAAGCACGCTGTAATGCATATTCGCACCCCCTTTTAATCCTTTTCAGTATAGCACTTTTCCGCACCTGCGTCAATACGCGCGGCGGCAAAAAACTGAACAAATGGCAGCTTACCGCTGATACTATCGGGCATTTAATGCGGTCAAGGACAATACCAATGTAATTATTATCAAAGAAAGGAGAAACCTTGAATGGATAAGAAGTATATCTCTCCCGAAATGGAGATTATCGAGTTTGAAGCCGAAGATGTGATAACAGCATCTGGTGGCGTAAGAATCCCCGGTAGTCAGGAAGAGTGGGAAGAAGAACCGTAATCATAGACGGCAGGCGGCGGTCACGCTGTCCTGCCGTTTTTCCATTACAGCAGGAAATACTATGAAACTGATCCCGAAATATCCCGTCCACGCCGCTAATGGTGAGCATTACACGATAAACACACGGTATCATTTGAGAATCGCCGTGAAATATTGCAGTCAAATTTTTTATGTAAATCAATTGACTTATATCAAAAAATATGATATACTTTTCAAAACCATATGATGCAGCCTATCAAATGAACGTAATGGAAACGATTTGACGGAGGTTCGTAAAATGCGCAAGATGTTAATACTGTCGATCGCTTTATCGGTCTTTCTCTGTGCCTGCGGCAGCACAGACAGCAGCAACGCTGACAGCTCAAAGCAGGAAGTCACGACCACAACAGTATACTCAACACCGGAAAATGATGATCCATCAAGCAGTGACAGCGAATCTTCACAGCAGGACAGCTCCGAGCCGGACAGCAGTTCATCTGAAAAAGGCAGTGATCCAAGCAGCAGCGAGACCAAAACGACCACAGGAAGCAAGGACAGCTCGCACGCCGCAGACACCTCGACCAGAACAGAGCTTGTAACGGGCTCCATTGGCACTACCAGAAAGACGGTCACAAATATTATTACGATACCCACAAAGCAGTCACCAAGATCAACTACTACAACAACTACTGCAACGACCAAAAAAACTACCACGACCACTGCTGCCAAGCCTTATGACCCGTCAAATCCATTCAACAAGCAGGATAACAAGGAAGTGCCATACGATCCTTCACCCTGGAAGCAGTCAAAGAATTGGACTGATCCAAAGGGTTACAATGGCGGCATAATGCTGTATACGGACAATATAGGACTTCAGCCCGAGTATGCAAGGGGCAAGGTGCAGCGGGTATACGTCAGTGTAACAAATGAAGATGTACCTGTCAATATGATGAAGTTCCACATTTTTTACGATACAAGACTGACCGTCAAGAAGAATACCAAGGGTGAGGCAGTGGCTCCCGGCAAGGGGATCAGTGAGAATCCTTTCACATCAGGCTCTGCAATAGTCAAAGAGGGAGAGCTTGCGTTTTATGCATATTCAAACAAGGATATAAGTTTAGATAAACGCTGCATATTTACCATTGATTTTATCGTTCCCGAAAATGCAAAGTCGGGCGACCTTTATCCGATAGGGCTTTCCTATGTGGATGACGGCATTGCGGCAGATTGTTTTATAAATCTAAAGAAAGACGATGCAGGCAGAAAACAGATGGCTTATCTTTTCCAAAAGGGTATTTATAACGGCTATATAAAGATTCTATAATAAGATATCAAGATAAAAAGGCTGGTGCAGAGCAAACTGCATCAGCCTGATTTTATTTCTGTTATACCGGAGATCTATCTTCGATAAGCTTGCCATTGTCGATCTTGTACAGTTTTCCGTCAATGCGCAGACCTTTGTCTGTAGTCTGCAAATAAGTCCAGATAGTGTCATCAAATCTGCTGACCTCGTAGATAATGGTATCACCGTCTTTTGTCGTCTGTGCGCCCTTGTCGTAGTGAGTCATATCTATCATCACAGGCTCGCTCATTACTGCGGAGGGTGATCCGCTTGAAATGTCAAGCACAACTATCATCGGAGCAATACCGCCGTTTGTGACCTTATCCGCAAGTATCACGAGCAGTTCTGTGGTGCCTCCGCCGCTGTTGGCAACAGTATAGCTTTGCATATTATATATCCTGCCTGTGATGCACATATCGCTGCTGCCTGTGAAGAGTTTGCCCGGGTACTCGGTCACGGTCTGACCGCCTGCCTTGCACACAACGCTTCTTCCTGCCGAACGATCGTAGTAAGCACCATATCCGTATTTTCGATCGCCTGTAAAAGTAAACGCGCTCATGATCTCGAGTTTCTCATGGTCTGTCTTGCGGTTGATAAACTTCTCCATTTCAACACGGTACGCAGGGACAAGATCGCCGTTTTCAAAAGAGTAATCTATACCGTCAATGTTTACGCCGCTGTCTGTGACCTTAAAAACATCTTTAAGGCTTATGACTTTGGTCGGGTACTTGTACACATCGAACTCGGCATATTCATTTTTTGTGCAGTATTTTTCCATAGTTACACGGCAGTGCCCGATGCCCGCACAGGCAGGCTCATCACCATCGACTTTAAGGATAGTCACTGCGGGATAATATTCGTCATCGTTAATGATCTGTGTCAGCAGTGCGGCATACTTGCTGCCGCCCCTTTCAAAGATCTGTGACTCGTACAGATTATAGGGCAGCTCGTATTTGCGTTCTCCGGTTATACCTTTAAGCTCGCTGTACTCGGTGACCTTGCCACCGCTGACTTTAAGCAGCGTACACTTTCCTGCGCCGTCTCTGTAAAGAGCATAGCCGCAGGATGCGTCAACGTCGAAATGATCCAATGAGCTTTCATAGTTTCCCTCCGTATGTTCGGGCTTGCTATTGACGTATTCTTCAAGTATGGCCTTGTTCGATTTGCTCGGTATCTGCGATGAATTCTGTGTGCTCACCTGTGCTGCCGCTGAACTTGAACTTACAGAGGTTGTATCGGGGCTGTTTTTTGAAAGCATATGATACGCAAATGCGCTTCCCAGCACAACGATCGCGATAGCTGCTGCGGACACCAGAGCGCCTGATCGCTTGACGTAAGCACCTGATCGAACGATGCGTTTTTTCTTTTCATCTATGCCCGCGGCAGCATCGAATGTTGTTATGATCCTTTCTGTGTGTTCTGTCACTTGGTCAGTGTCTCCCATAAGTTCATCAAGCGGGATCTGCTTGATCAATTCTGTAAGCTTGCTCATAAGGTAACACCTCCCTTGATAAGTTCCTTTTTAAGTTTGTTCTTTCTTCGGGAAAGTATGTTCCAGACTTTTTTCTCTGCCACATTCCTGCGCCTTGCTATCTGCTTAACGTCAAGCTCGAAGTAGTAGCGGTCAATGAATATCTCACGGTCGGGAGAAGGCATTGCCTGCACGACTCTTTTTATGATGTCAAGATTTATCCTTCTTGCAGTTTCGTCCTCAAGATCCAGATCAAGCTCAAGATCATCCTCGATAGGATCGACCGGCTTGCCCTTGGTCATCCTGCGAAGCTTATCGACCGTGCAGCTTGAAGCGGTCATGGAGATGTAGCTTTTGAGGCTCATCTTATTCAGATCTATTACATTCCTTTTGTTCCACACGTTGTAAAAGGTGTCCATTACTGCTTCCTCTTTGTCGCTTTCGGTGCTTATCATCCGCCCGACTATGTATTCCACATAGCGCCTGTACTTATTCATAACGGTTTCAAACGCATTCTGGTCGTCAAGACGCATCAGCCCCAGAAGCTCTTCGTCTGTCATATTCCTCATCTCTATTCTTTGAAAGGTCCTTTCACTTATATATTCGCATCGGCTCTTTGTTTTCGCTCATTATTCTTAAAGATTTTTTGATACCGCATTTTATAATATCATACAATTGTGAATATAGCAAGTGCAAAAGCAGGTCTGCGGATCTCAAGTTCACAAGCCTTGTACTGAAAAAATTTTTTCAGATGGATGAGTGAAAACAATAAGCCACTGCGAATATATAGGTGTAAGATAAAAAACAAGGGGAGATCACTATGAAAAAGATCATTTCAGCGGCGCTGAGCATATGCATTGCGCTTTGTGCTGCAGGCTGCGGCGGAGAGAACGTCAGCAGATCTGATGAAAAAAACAACATATCTGCCGAAAGCAAAACGGAAATATCTTTCACGGGGCAGGCGGCTGATCAGCCGCGATCTGACACGGTCATCACGATGATGCAGTCAGAAACAGAAACTGCTCGGCAAACACAGGCTTCATCTGCGGCGACTTTGGGAACTACAACGACTGCAAACGCAGATTCCCTGCCAAGCGAGACTGCCGTGCAGATCAATGCGACAGCTGCCGCCGCGTCAAAACCGGCACAAACAACAACTGCGCCTGAACGGCTCGACAAGGACGACACATCATCAAAGCTGTATTACTTCCCCGATACGACAAATCTTCGGGATAAAAACAGAAACAAAGTCGGAACGATCAGCGCGGGCAGCTTTTATTCGGGACACTATGATCCCAACTACAAAGGGTATGTTGTGATAAATCACCGCTACCGTGAATATCTGATAGCACGCAGCTGTGTGATCGAACAAACGGGTGCAAAGATACTCGAAACGGCAGCGATAGGACAGATGGGCGGCGACATCTACGGAAAGAAAGCCTGCGGTCCGACCTGCGCAACGATACTTGCAAACTATCAGCTTGGAATGAAATGGACAAAGGACGAAATGATCGTTTTCTGCGAACAAAACAAGCTCAACGATCAGGGCAGTCTGACAAGCGGCGGCGGCATCACTGCACCGAACCTTGTGAAGCTTATAGAGAGCTACTCGGGCGGCACGGTCAAGGCAAGCAACGTTTACGGCGCTGATCCGATATCTGTACTCAAAGGTCTTATCGACAGCGGAAAGCGCAGCATAGTTGTTTCAAGCTACCGATCGGGCAAGATCGTTGCGCAGCCTGACTCGCCCGCACATTTTGTTGTAATATGCGGATATGAATACATAGGCGGTGAACTGTATTTCTACTATGCAGACCCGTATTTCGAGAACGGCGGACGCAGCCTTATGAGAGTGAGCGCTGACACGCTGGCGGCATCAATGAACTATGTCACAAAAGAGCCAAGGTGCATTATAACGGTTGAGAAAACTGCCTGAACAAAAGTCCGATCTTTTTAAATAACCACCGATTTTTATATCTCAAAAAAGGCTGGTGCAGATCAAAATGCATCAGCCTTGATTTATTATTCTGCGAACGATCGGGACTTGGACCTGCACGGTGCCGCCAACAGAACCTAATGGCAGCATAACTACATTGGTATAAATCA